>Ga0102934_1001594_pt1 | contig 15836 bp, 10 predicted proteins | sample SalPonR2_A_D1_MG_FD_78175 | JGI IMG/M metagenome (GOLD analysis project Ga0102934, IMG submission 78175) | Salt pond soil microbial communities from South San Francisco under conditions of wetland restoration - Salt Pond MetaG R2_A_D1_MG | ecosystem: Environmental > Aquatic > Marine > Intertidal... | reverse complement strand
CCATCGGCAATGGTAATTCATCAGAAGTAAATTCAGCTTGGGCTTTTCCTTGTAAGAATTTTAAGCCGACTTGTGGATAGATCGCATAGGTCATTACGTTTTCATCAGTGATTTCAACATCATCATGTGATTTTAATTCTGATTTACGTTTTTCCCACATTGGTTCTAAAAGATCAGCTGGTCTACAATCAATGACTTGATCCTTCCAGTTACTACCAAGCACTTTTTTCATGATTTTTTTATCAATTTCTGCTGGTGGACGGCCATACATTCCTTTACAATAATCCTTGGTTTCTTTTGGAATGACTTTGTATCGACCGTGAAGAACGTTCATCACCGCTTGTACACCAACCACTTGACTAGTTGGAGTAACCAAAGGAGGATAACCAAGTTCCTTTCGTACGCGAGCTGTTTCATCAAGAATTTCTTGATATTTGCCATGTGCTCCTTGTTCTTCAAGTTGGAAGATCAGATTTGAAAGCATGCCGCCAGGGATTTGATGAAGGGTGACACTTGGATCTACTTTTAATGCGTTGAATCGGTGAAGATGTCGATATTTATCCCAGATTTTTAGGAAATATTTTCTGATTTCAATAAGTTTTTCTAAATCATAACCCGTGTCCCACTTAGTGCCTTGAAGTGCTGCAACAATACTTTCTGTTGGGGGGGCAGCGGTTCCACCTGAAATCGGTGAGATAGCAGTGTCCAGTACGTCAACTCCTGCTTCAACAGCAGATTGATAAGCCATTCCAGTCATACCACTGGTGCAATGGGAATGTAAATCAATTGGGATTTTAACACCCGCATCCTTAATTCCTTTGATAATATCATATGCTCGTTTTGGTGAAATCATTCCGGCCATATCTTTGATACAAAGAGAGTCGGCACCCATTTTTTCTAATTGACTAAAGTTTTCAACATAATAATCAACGGTGTGAACTGGTGAAATCGTATAACTTAAACATGCTTGAACATGGCCGCCTTCTTCCTTAGCGGATTTAATTGGGACTTCCATGTTTCTTAAATCATTTAATGCATCGAAAATACGGAAATAATCAACACCGTTTTTCTTAGCAAGATACATGAATTTTTTAACGACATCATCAGGGAAATTCCAGTAAGCAACAATGTTCATTGCTCGTTCTAACATTTGCATTGGGGTGTTTGGCATTGCTTTTTTTAGTTCCCGGATTCGTTCCCAAGGGTCTTGATTGAGATAGCGAATTGGCACATCAAAGGTTGCACCACCCCAAACTTCCATTGAAAAGTAGCCGATTTCATCGAGTTTTTCTGCGATGGGAAGCATATCCTCCGTTCGCATACGAGTTGCAAGCATTGATTGGTGAGCATCTCTTAATATTAATTCATGAATTTGGACCATTTCATCGTGCCTCCATTTCTTACCATTCTTTTGTCTGTTTTTTAGGATATCCTTTATTAACTCCTAAATGGGAGATTGGTATCCTATCATGCTACTTAAGAATATCGGGAGAAAAGGGATTCGTTATGTAAAAGTTTTTTTCGCATCACATTCACTAATTAATAAAGTATGAATACTTTTCAAGCCTTTGTGAATTTTTTCTGTGGTATCTGTATCCGTCTCCACCGCTAATTATCTGTAAAAGTTCGACAATAATCTAGGCCAGCATGCAAAATGATATAAGAGGGAAAGGACAAATATATAAGTAAAGAGGTGATTTATTCATTATGACTAAGAAATTCATTTTCTGGGGGGTTTTATTTGCAACTTTTATGTTGCTTTTTACAAATGGATTTGCATTGGCAAATCCTGATTTGTTTTTTGAAGAAAAACATTATCCAACAAATGAGTCATTTATTCAATCTGAAGAACCGGAGATTAATGCAAAATCAATAATGAAGAATATGTTTTTTGGAAGATCTGATTCAAAGGATTTACAACTGAATTTTTTTACAAGTACAATCAAAACTGTTTGTGATGACGTTGAAAAAACATCTGAAATAACCTTTGGAATGGTGAATGAAATCGATGTGGATAATGACCAGAATACAGGCGTTAATGGAAAAGATATTCAAGTGCAATATCTTGTTTTACCTGTTATTCTTCCAAGTCCTGAATTAACTATTGGTGCGGTGTTTTCAGTATCAGTTGAGCTAATTGGAAATGAGATCAAGGATGATTCTTTTTCATTATCTGCAATGCTATCTGATAATCTAGTTTCTGTTGGTTATGAATCACCAGAAGATGCATCTAATGAAATTCCAAGACGGGTTCAATTATCCTCTATGATTTTTATTGAACCTTTAGTTGGTACCACGGGTTTTACTATTGCTATGGATCCATCATATGATTCAGGTGAACAAGGAAAACAGATTTCATTATTTGCTGGATTTGATGATTCAAATGTAAAACGAACGTATACCTTTGGTTTTCAACCTGCAACTGAAACACAAATAACTCTGCGTTCAACAATAGATCCTGATAAATGGACATACAAATTTACTAAAGACACCCCGTTTGATACGGTTTTTACTGCTGAAATTTCTAAAATCTCAAATGGAATAACAAAAGAGACAAAATTAACCATTGATTCACTTCCAAATGAAATATCTTTTAGTCTTGCCCTCACACCGTTTTCATCTGAAGGAGGAAGTATCGAATATGAGAGTGATTCCATGTATGATGTAAGTGTCCTTGTTGAAACTTCAGATATTGGTCGTTGTAAATTTGCACTGATCAAAAATACACCACGCTTTCTTTCTGCAGAATGGATTCCTTCTAGGGAAAATGGATTTTATCATATTGATTTGAATTCAGATGGAACCAGCATATATTTGTTTAATTCATTATCTAATCCAACGATTAATCTATCAGTCAATGAGTTGTCAACAGTGGATATGACCGCGTTTTGGAATCTTACAAATCCTGGTGATTTTGAAATATTTAAGGATCCATCGTTACAAGTTGATTTGGATCTTTTATTTGAAGATTGGGAAGCAGAGTTAGATGCTGAGCCGACTGCTGAACATATTTATTTCTCTTGGAAATCAAATATATCCGGGTATATGACTCTTGATACTGATCAACTTCCGTTAAGTAATATTGATCTTTTGGTACAAGGGCCAGAAAATGGGCTGAGTGTCACTGGTGAGACTCTTTCGGCTGATGATTTTCATTTAGAATGGACCATTTGGCCGTTATCTGAGTTTTATGTTCATAAAAGTGGAACTGTTGATTTCTTATCCTTATCAGTTGATGTATACGTTAATGATGGTTGGATTCATCTTTGGCCATTGTTCTAGATAAAAAAACTGCTATTTCTTCTCTCTTTTTATTTTTGATTCATATGTTTAGGTGTTAATTATCTTTTTAACAAAACCAAAAATAGTTAAAAAACCTATATTGACACTCGATCTGAAAGTCAAAAACAAACCTATTTAAAACATATTATATTTAAAAAAAACATTATTTCAGCTAATAGTATTTATATAATAAAATGTATTATAATATAATTGTTGGAAGTATTGATCTATGTTGAAGCAAAGGTTTTTTTTGAAATACGTGAGTTTTCTCCTAGTTATTATTTTGTTGTGTTCTGGGTTGTCTGTGAGTGTTTTGTCCGTTGATACGGAGTCTGATAGTGTGTTGTTGGATGACATTGGTTTCTGGTGTTATGATGGTCGTGATCATGGTTCTTCTATGAAGGAAGCAGTACTGAGGGAGATGATGAATTGTGGTGAGGAGGGGTTGCATGATCCAGTAGATGTTTTAGGTTCAGCTAATGATGAGTATGGTACGTTATCATTGATGGATTTGTTTTGTGGTCCGTTGGATTCTGCGTGGCCGATGAAATGTCATGATAATTGTCATACGGGTTTGAGTCCGTATAGTACCAGTGATAATAATGGCGCAGAATTATGGAGGTTTAAATGTAGTTGGGTTGAGGGTGGTCCAGTGATCGATAGTGATGGCACAATTTATTTTGGTGATACATGGGGTACCTTGTATGCATTATATCCCGATGGAGAATTAAGCTGGAAGTTTGAAGAATTTAATGGTAGGATAACTTCGTCTCCTGTGATTGGTGAGGATGGTACGATCTATATAGGCTCTTGGGATCATTACTTTTATGCGTTGAACTCGGATGGCACATTGAAATGGCGAGTTGAACTTGGGAGAACAATAACATCTTCTCCAGCAATTGGTGAGGATGGTACGATTTATACCGGTACCATGGGAGATAAGATTTATGCGATATATCCAAATGGTACAGTAAAATGGGAGTACAAAACAGGTAGTGATATTATTGGCGATCCTGCGATCGGTGATGATGGTACAATCTATATTGGTTCTTGGGATACCTATTTGTATGCGATGAACCCGGATGGTACATTGAAATGGCGGTTCAAAACAGATCATTACATTAAAGGTCCACCATCCATTGATGACGATGGCACCATTTATGTTGGATCATATGATGATTATCTTTATGCATTGCACCCTGATGGGAGTTTGAAATGGCAATGTAAAATAGGATATGGAGCTGAAACGAATCCGTCGATCGGTCCAGATGGCACTATTTATGTTGGAGGGGAAAAGTTGTATGCGATTAATCCAGATGGGACCGTGAAATGGACATTTGATCTTGGAGCAGATCAAGATATTTTTCAGTCATCTCCTGCGATTTCTGCAGATGGTACGATTTATGTCGGTACAAATATTGGGGAGGTAGATGGTGGTGATATCATTGCGGTGAATCCGGATGGAACCTTACGATGGAGACATCGAATATCAAATTCTGGTTGGGTAGATTCATCACCATGTATCGACGCGAATGGTATCGTATACATTGGCTCCTCTGAAGCAAATAGTACCGATTTCTTTGGGCATCTTTACGCATTTGGTCCTGGGGAATTGAATAATCCACCGGATCAACCAACCATACAAGGCGACACTAATGGAAAAATTGGTGAAACCTATACGTATACGATCAGTGGAACTGATCCTGATAATGATATGATCAGTTATTTCGTTGATTGGGGAGATGGTTCCAATAGCGGTTGGCAGGGACCATACGATTCTGGAACCAGTATCGAGTTATCTCATTCGTGGTCCGAACGAGGATCATATATGGTTAAAGCCAAAGTAAGGGATTCGGAGGGATCTGAGAGTAACTGGGCAACATCAGAGGTGAGTATGCCGAAGAATAAGGATGCATTGTTTGATTCGTTTCTAGCACGATTATTTCACGTTCATCCACATTTGTTTTCGTTAATAGAACATCTTTTGTGAGTAACCTCAATATCTCTCAAAATTTCTTTCCTTTTTTACTATTTTATTGTTCTTCGTCAAAGAAGTTCATTGTTCAGAAGTTGTTATTTGTGTCTCAGTAACTTACTCGCTTTTGTTAGAAAAACACGTGAGTCAAATACAATGTTTAACATCTGAAAAACATATTTATTCTTTTAAAAAATGAGAGAAAATGGATTTTAGAATGCTGAAACTGATTGTTGATTTTGATAATATTTTAAAATAAGGTAATTGATTATTTCTCGAATATTACTATTATTTGAAAAGGTGGGAAGACTAATCACATTGTATAATGTTTTATGAACCATTTTACCTTCATATTGTTGATTGTCTTTGTAAAAGGTCGCATAGGTTACATCTTCAACAAGGTATTGTTTTTCAACAGAAACTAAATCATCAGAAGATGAATCTTCAACTTGAAGGGAATCAGTAAAAAATGAATGAGTGAAAAGAATTGCTGATCCATTCGCAAAAAGAATGACAAGGCTTACAAGAATGGTAAGTATTGTTTTCTTTTGGCATTGCTTGAACAAACCTATGAATCTTTCAGTCAACGTTGGATTATATGAACTAAGTTTGAGAAGTGAAACTGAAATCGCAGGAGTTGGTTTGTTCTCATGTTGTGAAAGGGATTGAGTGTATTCAGCGATTTTGATGAGTGCTTCCATGAAGGAAACTTTGTCACCATGGCTGGTATTATAACTAGAATCAGCCATCAATTCTCGTTTGTTAAATATCTTTTTTGCAGCAAGATGAACAAACGGATTGTAAAAACAAAGGATTCTTCCAGCTTGAATAAATGCTTTAAGTAATATGTCATGGTGTTTGATGTGGGTGAGTTCATGACGGATTGTAGTTTTAAGTTCATTTTCAGTGAGTACTTCAGTTAATCGGTCGGAGATAACAAGAGTTGCCGGATGACCTAGAACGAAAGCATTTGGACTACCATGGTAACTGTAAAGTGTTGGGACCGTTATGTTGAGTTCTTTTGAAAGAGTTTGAACAATCTTTTGAAGGTATGAATTCTTATTTTTATGTGCATTTATTTTCTTTAAATAATGTTTTTTTCCGATGAACAAATGATACGTTAAAAACACTGTTGCTAAAAGAAAAAGAACGGTAAATGAAAGGATAATTGGGGGGAATTTTTCTAGATTTTGGTGAAATGAAGTAATAAATGAAATTTCAACCTGTTCATTAGTTGATTCAGTTGGTTGGGATTCAACAGTAGTTTGTTGTTCTTCTACGTTTTGATTTTCATCTACGATATAATCATACCAGGAGATTTCCAGGATATATCTGGAAGGTATTGATCCAGGTTTGATGTGACTATTATTGCCGGAAATTGGCGTTATTTTTGATGAAATTGATGTGGTGGAAATGTTTTGAATTGTTGAATTTTGCATTTCATTTATTTGATTCATTGATGAGTTCATCGATTCGGGTTTTGCTGGTTCTGAAACCGCCATGTATGTTAATGGAATAAATGAAAATGCTATAATGAAGACCAGCAAGTAAACAAAAAATGTGTTTTTTGGATGTTGGATGTTAAATATTTTCATAAGGATCTCTGCTATACCATAAGCAATACCGGAAAGAATAATGGGCAGTAGTATTGCAAGCAGTATTTCATTCATCCTTTTTCATCTCATTTAGTTTTTGTTTAAGTTTTTCTATGTCCTCCTTACTATCAGATAGTTCCTCGGCTAAATAGTTTATGGTGCTTTGCTCGAATCGTTTAAAAAGATCGGAGAGTGTTTTTCGGACTATCGTAGTTTCTAATTCATCTTTTGTTATTAATGGTGTATAGATATATTGTCTATTTGTTGGATGTCTATGTTGAGATATGATCTTTTTTCGCACTAGTCGTTTTATGATTGTTCTAATTGTTGAGTAAGCTCTTCGTTCATCGTTTTCTTCGAGGTGTGTGCATATTTCTCTTGCTGTTGCTTCTCGTTTTTGCCAAAGGATGGTAAGGATTTTACGTTCGAGGGGTCCGACGTTTCGGGTCATCAGTATACATCTAATGATTTCTTAGTATTTATATTTTGTCGCGTTACAATAGGTAACATAGTTGATTCATTTAGGTTTATCCGAGGGTATCCACAAGGTTTTTATACTAGTCCATCCATATGTATGCTTGTAGTGTTACGGTGTGTAACGCTTAATATCGTAAAATAAGTGTGACGCTCATGAAAAAAACCCCAAAACAACGACAAACAAATCAACACAGAAGAAAGGCCTTTTCTGCCTCCTTGAAACCTTTCTTCAGAGGAATGACGTTAAACACTAAACACTCAAAAAAAAAGCAAAAAAAAGAGAGGGAGACCTGCCCCCTTATATTTAATAACCTCCCTTTTGCTTTTTCCCTTAAATAAAATGGTCTCCCTCTCTACCCCCTTCATTTTCAAACTAAAAACCTTTAATATACTCCCACACATAAACACACAAAAACTAAAAAATAATCTTTCGACTTAAAACAATAATATCAACGTATTATAAACATAATAAATCTTAAGAAAACCAAATGAAGGAGCATTATTACCATGAAAAAAATAATAAAAAAACTTCCAAAACTCAATCTAATAATAACCCTTTCTCTCATTTTATTACTTTTTCAAGCAACAGCAATAACCACCATACAAGCAACACAAACACCAGGAACCGTATACGAAAACGATCTTTCTTTAACATATAGAAACGTCACTGTTTATGCACCTGCAGTTGGGCAAACCGAACAAGGATACATAGGTGTAATTTCCACCATCACCGTCACCATTCAAAACAATGGAAGCGGAAGGGTTTTTGTTGACACGCTACCGCTTGCACAAATAGATATGCAAGGATCAGCCCGATTAGCAGTAAAAGTCGCATCATCAATTGTCAAAACAGATACAAACTGCGAAGTAAACCCAGATAACTACGACTACTTTTTTGTCATCCGAACAAACTCCCCAATCATCGGTGGGCCTTCGGCTGGGGGAATCATGACCGCTGCCGTTGTCTCCCTCTTGGAAGGATGGGATATGGACGATGAAACTGTAATGACTGGTATGATCAATCCTGATGGAAGCATCGGTCCTGTTGGCGGAATAATTAAAAAAATAGATGCAGCAGCATCAGTTGGTGCAAACAGATTTCTTATTTTAGAAGGACAAGGAACTTATACTGAAACCGTCTATGAAACCGTAAAAACACAATGGGGAACAAGAACCGTCACCCACCAAGTAACTAGAAATGTTTCTGATTACGCCATGGAAAACCATGGCATTGAAGTCATCGAAATTCAAGACCTCAATGACGTTGTTTACTATTACACCGGTTATCAAATAAAAACAGAAACATCAACAGACAGCATTTCAACAGAACAATACATCAATTCTATGAAACCACTTGCAACAAACCTTTTGAGCAATGCAAACCAAACCCTTCAAAATGCAACAGAAGCATTCGATACAACAAATATCCCTAATCAATTTCCAACATATTATCGAAATAGAATAACTGATTATCTGAATGCAGCAAATGATGCATTCACCTCGAGTGAAAACTGGTTTGAAGATGGTTTATACTATACCAGTACGAGTAAATCATTTCAATCATTAATTAACACTAATTTCATCCTACTCGCTTGTGATTATTTTTCATCTGAAACTCCTGATGAATTCATTTTAGATGAACTCAACGAAGCAAAAGCAAAATACAACAATCAAAGTGATATTGCAAAGAATGCAAACGTAAACGGAGCCATTTCACTTCAATGCGTTGGCGCAGCCCAAAAACGAGCAACAGAAGCGGGAGAATACCTAACATCAGCAGAAGCATCCATTCAACAAAACGAGGAATTCAACGCATTATACCAAATCGCTTTTTCCAATCAACGCACCGAAAGCATTGGCTGGTGGCTTGGATTGTCCACGTTTTTTAATGATACCGGAAACTTCACTGATTCACAATTAGAAAGTATTTCAAACGATTACATCCAAGATGCTCAACAATCCATAACCTATTCTGGAGTTATCCTTCAAGAAATTGGTGCTTCTTCACCCCTTCTCTCTTCAGCTCAAACAATGCTAGAAAGTGCACAAACCGATTATAATAATGAATACTACGCCGCTGCATTATTCGAAGCATTAGAAGCACTTTCCAAAGCAAATCTTGCATTAGAACTAGTAGATGTTACTTCCCAACAAAAAATCGAACAAAAACTCGCCAGAGCAAATGAAAGTGCAAATGCAGGGATCAGCGAAAGCAGATCTAATGGTATCGAACCACTACTAGCAGTAAGCTACTATGAGTACGCAGAAAGCATGATCGAAGACAATGTAGAAAATGCCTTATTCTATTATAAATATAGTGACCTTATCACTGGAGTGTTAACCTTATCAGGGGATTGTGGTGATCGGACCAGCAGATACATTGGCATCCCACCAGTTCAACGTGCCTCATGGAATTTAAATCTCGAGAACATCAATGGTTTTTTCATCATTATTCTCACGTTTGGTATCATCGGCGGCGCAGTCATTGGTTTTGTCATTGGTTTTGTTTCACCCTCGGGAACCCGGAAAAAGAAGGAAAAACAACTACCGAGTCACCCCATTACCTCTTACCGACAAACTGATTTATCCCATAATCAATCCTTCGATAATAAATCCACAAATAATTATGAATTCGAATCATTGCCACACACCATTAACGATTTCTACAAAAAACAAAAATAAGCCGGATAAGTTGTCAGTTCTATGAAACCTGCCGCCGGTTCCCTGCAACAAGATGGTGTACTCGTAACAAAATCTAAAGACATTGGAAGAGTATTTGGAAAAAGCAGATTTGGATCAATGCAATCAAAAAACCATCTGCATCTTGATTTTATTGAAGCATGCTTTCTTGTTGAAGAAAACAAACTAATCGTGTATAATGAAGGAGAACGGATTTGCTGGGAAGACCTTATTTCTGTGGCAGCAGTAAATCAACAAACCTTTGAAACAAATTATCTTATCTATCGAGATTTGAGACGAAGAGGCCATCAATTAAAACTTTTGAAGGACCATGAATTATTTACTTTTTTTACAAAAAATCAACAAGAACCAGATCAACCTGCCGCATTCATCGCATGTTTTTCAGAGCGTGAACTCTGCACCATCAATCTCTTATCCACCCTTCTTAATCATACAAATCAGGAAAAATCATTATGCTGGCTTGCAATCGCTGACGAAGAAGGAGATATCACGTATTACGATCTAAATAGCCATCCATTAACTGGCATACAAAAACCGATGTCATTTAACAAAAGCACAGGCATCCTACTCAGAGATCGAGTTCTCATTTTCAATGAATCCATCGCACAAACACTTTACGAAAAAGAGTTTTTTGGAAAAACATTTGGCAAAGGCCTCCAAATCTCACTTGTCGAAGCATTATACTTAGTTAAAAACAATTTTCTATCAATTCATACTTCAAAAGAAAGGAAAATTTCTGAAAAAAAATTAGAAACAATCATAGAACATCATCAAAACGATATCAACCAAAGATTCATTGTCTATTGCGATCTTAAAAAAAGGGGACTTATCGTAAAAACCGGTTTTAAATTCGGGAATCATTTTCGAGCATATACGAAACATCCAGATAACACACATGCTGAGTATCTAATTCATGCAGTTTCATCATCATATTCTCTCGGATGGGCAGAAGTAAGTAGAGCCATTAGATTAGCTCATTCTGTCAACAAAATCTTTCTTTTCGCTAGCATTTATAAAGAAAAAAATGTTTCTTATTTAGCATTCAAACGTATTCGGCCATAATATTTTTAAATTCAGATGGATTGTGACCTATATTTAATTGATAAGGAGCAAAAAAAATGCTTGAAATCAGATGGCATGGCCATTCCTGTTTTGAAATTTCGAATAAATACACCCTTATAACTGATCCTCATGATGGAAAATCAATAGGTATTCCCACTCCAATGGTAACTGCTGATATGGTCCTTGTTTCTCACAATCATTATGATCATAACAGCACAAAAACCGTTGCTAATGAGAACACAACAATTATCACGGACAAACGGAAACGAACAATTCATAATATCTCTTTAAAAGGAATTCCCACATACCACGATATCTGCCAAGGCGAAAAACGAGGCGAAAACACCATTTTTCTTTTCACCATAGAAGACATTACGTTTTGTCACTTAGGTGATTTGGGACATGTATTAAGTGAAAAACAAATCGAATCACTTGGAACAGTAGACATTTTATTTATACCAGTTGGAGGCACATATACCCTTGACATAGATAAAACATGGGATCTTATATCAAAAATAAATCCCCGTATCATCGTTCCCATGCATTATAAAATCGAAGGGTTATCTCTTCCCATCGCACCAGTAGATACTTTTCTTTCTCAAGCACCATATGATGTGTTAAAAGTAGGAAATCAAATTGACATTGAACCCGAGGATCTTCCAAAAAACCCCGAAGTCTGGGTATTCACACTCTAACTATGCATTCACTCAAATACTTCAGGATTAACACAATTAGATGGTTGTTTGCCATTTAATCCTTGAAGCATGTTTTCTGCAGCCATTTCTGCCATTTTTGACCGAGTTTCTTTTGTTGCAGAACCAATATGTGGTAAAATCACAACATTATCCAATTGTTTAAGTTTTTTTGGAATCTTTGGTTCATGTTCATAAACATCAAGCCCAGCTCCAAAAATCTGTTTGTTCTCTAAAGCATTTAGTAATGCATTTTCATCAATAACTGGTCCTCGAGAAGTGTTGATCAGAACTGCGGTTTCTTTCATCAAATCTAACTCTTTTTCACCAATTAAATGATGTGTTTCATCAGTCAAAGGAACATGCAATGTTACAATATCAGATTTCATCAATAATGTCGACAAATCGGTTTTTTTCGCATTTATCTCAGATTCTAACACTGAATTATGTTCAGGATTAACATACAAAACATTCATGTCAAATCCTTTACTTTTCAATGCCATAGCCGTTCCAATGCGCCCAGATCCAATAATACCAAGGGTTTTTTTGGTGATATCTTGACCGAGCATGAGCATGGGGGCCCAGCCTTCAAACTTACCATCCCTACAAAATGAATCGCTTTCAACAATTCGCCGAGCCACCGAAAACACGAGTGCCCATGCTAATTCAGCAGTAGTATCCGTCAACACCCCTGGAGTATTGCTCACGGGTATCTTTTTTTGCGTTGCTGTTTCAACATCAACATTGTTAAATCCCACTGCATAATTTGCAATCATTTTTAAATTTGGAAGCGAGGAAATAACTTCCGAATCAATAGTATCTGTAAGAAGACATAGCAATCCTTCAGCATCCTGTGCTTGATCAATGATTTCATCTTTTGATAACACTCTATCTTTTTCACTAACCGTAACGGTATGATAATTTTTTAAGAGATTAATACCTGATTCGGGAATCTTTCTTGTCACAAAAACTTTCATCACTTATGCCTCCGAATAATACAATTATGATGCAAACATACATAAAACTAATCTTTGAAAAAAGTAATGAAAAAAAAATGAGAAAAAAAGAAAGATTCCACTTAACTGCGAAGATTCTCAATAATCTCTTGTTGATCGTATTGGCAAATGTCACCGTTATGATCAAGTGTTGCATCCGCAATCAATGAATATTGTGAAAACGTTGGTTGCACTAATGGTTTAGCAAAGATTTTGACGGGTGTTCCATTAGCATCTTCCATTGAAAAATCCTTTGGAACATACACCAGAATGTCAACATCTACATTTTCAATATAACGGCCTTCAGCAAAGATGGATTGATATTCACTCGTTAAATTCTCTTCAATCATCCAAGAATCACCGAGTGGTGGAATCTCTAAATCAACAATTCTATCTTTACCCGGTAATTCTAGTTGAGGGTCTTCCATCGCATTACTATCAACTTCAAACGTTGGCAAATAAAAATATGCATAATCATTTTGATCATATGGTGGACCGTTATCTCCAGTAGAATAATCAGCAAGTTTCTTATCCCAAATCTGATAATAATTCATTACACTATAGTAATCTCCCCAAGTATCTGCATATTCTTGTCTTGCTTGCCTTCCTGCAGCAAAGGTGAGATTATCACATCCTTCAAAAGTCCATGGAGCAATACCAAGACTATGGCCAAGTTCATGCAATGTCGCCGCAGCTAAAATAACACGCTGCGTTCTAGGAGTGAACGCCTGTCGCATAATAAGTCTGTAAAGGCTGCTATCAACCACAATGGTATCATATCGGTTTAATGTGGAAGGAATACAAAATCCTGCTTGATGCCCAACAATCGTATATCTAAAAATTCCTTTTCGATCATCAGCAAAATGATTCTTATAAAACTGAAGCATAACCCCAGATTCCTGAGAGATAGTATCATAATGTGTTAATAGTTCACCGCCTCCATTAAGTGGCCCTCCTGGCCAGCCGTTATCAATGTAAAGGTTCATGCCATGTTCGGTGAATCGTTCTATCATGATTTGACCGGTTTCCTCATAAAAAACATGAGGCCCATCGATGATTCCTCCGCGTTCCATTCCATCAGTTTCCATGTAAATATCTGGAATAAATGGGTCTGCGAAGTATTTGGCCATCTGAAATTCTTCAATGTTTTGTATACCGTCGATATCTGGATCTAAATTAACGTGGTCGTCATATGAATGTGGATCATATCCCCATTTCCATTCCCAATCTGTAGTGATTCCATCCCCATCGGGGTCAAGCATAGAATCATCTTGACGGGGATCAGTGCCAATTACATTTACCTCAGTCCAATACGGTATGTAGTCTCCATCAAAATCAGTTTGATACACTTTAAACCATAATTCAAAGGTTTCACCAATATAATGACCATAACCATCATCATCCTTGAATTGGTCATCACCTGTCCATCGACCAGTACGATAATCATACGTCAAATGGATTTCTTCTTTGACCGTGTCTTGTGTTTGAAAACCAAGTAATCCTGCACTTTCCTGTTCCATGATTTTAATAGTGATCGTACTTGTTTCTTGTTCTTCATCACTGTCTTTTTGAATACGAGTCTCCTGAAACATGGTATCCCAGGTGTTATAAAACATTTCACCTGAAGCACCACCAGCTGCAGCCACATCTTTACTTGAATATTCAAGACCATCGATGGTGGCTAAATAATAAAACTTTGGCGGATTCTTCCAAGATGTTCCCATCTTTAAGATTTCATCAAGTAATCCTCGATGTCGAAATCGATCGAATTGAACAATAATCCCCTGATTGGTTAACGGACTGATCTGATCATCCACATCTATTTCATCATCTTTTGGTTCTTCAGGAGTTACATCGTCTCCTCCAAAATAAGCCATTGCATAATATAAACCTGATAAAATAATTAATAATGCAACAAAAATAGCAGCGCCTATCATGAATTTGTTATCTTTCTGTAAATCAATCATGGTGATATGTCCCCAGTAAATCTTTTTACTATTATATTATAGCTAAGATTTATATAAAAATGTCGGTTGGTTCTTACAAATAAGTAGGATGCATTGTTTTAATCATTTTTGTGAGAAGATCATTTAATTCTACATCACAACCATACACTCTACCAATTTTTGCAATCGCTCCATTAATTTCATTGATTTCCGTAGGTTTACCCTGACGGTTACTTTGAAGCATTGAAGAATTGTTTTGTTTTGTTTGACCAATCACTTGCATTGTTTGTTCAATCATCTCTTCTGTGTTAAATGAAAAACCTTTCTTTTTCGCTATTTCAATTGATTCCTTGGTAATCTTTTGAATCATAGTGGTCAAAATTGGATTTTTTGCTAAGTACCCATTCTCACAATTAAAAATAGCGGTTAATGGATTGATATTTGCATTAACAATTGCTTTTTTCCAAATATCCTCCTCGATATGATCACTTATACTGACCTTTATCCCTGCATCATTAAACAATGAGGAAAGATGATGAATTCTTTTTGTCTTTTCTTCAGAGAGTTCACCAATAACAGTTGAACCAATTCCCTTATGGTGAATCATCCCAGGTTTTACAAATTGAACTCCATGTGTTGTTATCCCTGCAATGATCTTATTTTGAGCAATGAATTTTTTGATTTGACTAATATTATTTAACCCATTTTGAAATGAAAGAATTATTGTTTTTTTGCCAATTATTCCTTTTGCTTGAGTAATTGCTTTTAATGTATCAAATGATTTCACTGTAATAATAAGTAGATCTGGAGATTGATTGAGTTCATAAACGTGTTCAACGGCATTTATTTTTCTTTTCAATCTTGTTTTTCCATTGATTTGTAAACCTTGGTTTTTGATTTTTTGAATATGTTCTTTTCTTCCAACCAATGTAACATTATTTTTTTTAGATAACATGCCACCAAAAAAGGAACCGATTGCTCCCGATCCGAGTATCACTATGTTCATCATTGAATACCTACCTTTTGTGCATTTTTTCTTATTTCATCTTCTGTTTTGCCAATCAAAGGAGTTAATATTGGTAAAATATATTCTTCTTGCAAATCAGTTATCT
>Ga0102934_1001593_pt1 | contig 15842 bp, 19 predicted proteins | sample SalPonR2_A_D1_MG_FD_78175 | JGI IMG/M metagenome (GOLD analysis project Ga0102934, IMG submission 78175) | Salt pond soil microbial communities from South San Francisco under conditions of wetland restoration - Salt Pond MetaG R2_A_D1_MG | ecosystem: Environmental > Aquatic > Marine > Intertidal... | reverse complement strand
GTCTGCCAGAGAACTGTCCTCGAATGTATCTTTGTGAGCGGCGACCATACCTTTCTGTCCTTTGGCCGGTGCAGTGAGCTGGGAAGGAAATACTTCGGAGTTTTCAGGATGCAACACGGAAAGCAAGCGCTTGTACACGTTGCCTGGTACATCGACCGTGTGTTTGAAACGATGCATCTCAGACGGAAGCTGTGCAAGGAGAGCTTCGCGTGTAGTCTCGTCGATGAAATTATCTTCAACTACAATCTTCGCGTGGCTGAAAGAGGATGTCAAGCAGAGGACGGCGGTTGCGATCGACAGCAAGTAGCGGGAGGAAACAAAAAGCGGCATGGCTGCTGCAGTCAGTGAATACGACAAAACCTAGATTTATGGTATAGAATCAGATTCAAGATTTAGACGGTAAGCTGGCAATGATTGAGGGGAAAGTAGAATAAGCACAGTTGCCTTCGCTTGGTCCGTTACATCTTCCTTTAAAAAGGCAGTGCCTCGCGCAAAGCCATCGCAGCGCGACAAATGCGCATCCTTTCCAAGGAAAAAGCGTATTTCCATCATGCGTACGGACAGTTTGGCCCGCGGGCAAGCAACCGAAACAATAAAGGTATGGGACTCGGGCGCAGGAGCTGGTGTACGTTCGTTCTGTCACAAACCGTTACTTCTAAATTTATAATCCCCGGCAAAAGCAACTTTGACGCGCTGGAAAAGGCCGTAGATTTTTTTCGCGGTCATCGCAGTGGGTTGCAGACTGAGAACAGCCAAAGGTAAGGGGTTTTCTGGAAATGCTTAGGAATTGACATTTATTACCATGAAATCCCTTTTCATGTACGCGCAAGCGGAATGGCCTTGGATTTTTTGGGGGTGTGAAAGAAAGCACAGGCAGATGTCACCTATCAATATCTGCTTCTCAACAGGCAAGAACAAGTTCTTTCCTCTAAGATTTCGCGTGCACGAATTGTTTAAGCAGTGGTGGAGAATGCTTAAAATGACCATTGCTTCGCTCGTATCTGCTAAAATCACGATAAATTGTTCTACGAGTCTACGAGATCGTTAAGGTCGGAAGAAAGGTCGACCCCCAGACCATAGGGAACGAAGTGACGAGGATAGATCCAATAAGCACGTGAGAGGATCGGTAATTGAAAGCGATATGCACATTGATTATAATAAGGGCCATTCACATCGCGGAATAAGTTCCATAGGAATAGTAGGGGTTGTTCGAAGAGAAAGAAGGTTAACGAAAAAGCTGGTGGCATTGAAGCCTGTCATCAACCAGTTCAGATTCTCTGGTGAGGCGAATACAGCATTGAAATGGATATCGTGCTGTAAAATGACGGTAAAAAGAGGATTTTAGCAATAAATTCCAATCAATCAATGTCTTCATCAAAGCATGTGAAGCTCTTTGCTCTAAGCCGCGCATGTCCTTCTTTTCCTCTTGTGACCCTATCAATGCGTCACAATGCGAACGCCAGAAAATTCGTGGAAGTCCTCAATATTTGAAGGACAGGCCATAAACATACGGTTTGACGGGATGCCTGTCTCGAAAGAAAGTCGACTCAAAGCTTTGGGGGAGAATATCCCTTGGATATATAGACAGTTGACCTGAGAGGGCAGGACGACCATGTAGGAAACGAGTAGGTTCTGAGGAATAGATACGAGTGCTTAAGTCCTCCTACTCTTCTTTATTTCCATCTCTCACTTGTTGGACCCCATTATTCCAATGCACTTACCATGATCTTGGGGTAGATCTTGTCGATTACCCTCACGGCCGCCATAAATGACTCCTTCTCTGCATTTCTCTCGCCTTTTCCTTTTTCCCTCCCTTCCTCTCCCTCGTGCCTTGAAAAATGCACAATCAAGACCCGGGAGGTTTGTTCATTGTCCCGCATGTACAAAAGAGCTTTATTGATCACTGAAAGGTCGGCACTTTTGGCCAAGAAAAGGAAGGGTTCTTCCAGGATTGAACTGATGAGAGTAACCAAGTAGGACTTAAGCCCTCCCCACCTTCGGTTTATTCCTCCTTCTCGCCCTTCACACCTCTCACGGCAAGAGGAGTGACTGGCGACGCAAGGTGAGGAAATGCATGCCAAAGGTGCACTAGAAGACGGAGGGAGGGATGAAATAGAATGCGAGATGGAGGAGGAAGTGAAGGGTGGGGAAGAAGGAGGGTTGGTTGGCGAAAGGGGCTCCCGCAGGCCGTGAACGAGAAGTTTCAGGAATCGGACGCGTTGAAACATAACGAAGCACTGTAAAAGAGGAGTAGGGAGATAGAAAAGGTAGAATGCGTAAATACGACCAGAAATGTGGGAGGCGCTAAAAAATCGTCCATGACCATTTTCGTACCCATCTTTCATCTCCCTTCTCGTCAAAAGCAACTTCGAAACGCAACTTCTTCATTCAGTCTCTGAGACCCCGATCCAGTCTTTCCGCACCATACCAGTGCGACAATCACAGCATAATAGGCCACGAAGTATGGAAGTATGAGGGCGTTTTCCATCATGTTCCCGACGAACCCTACTCCTACACAAAGAAGTCCGAGAAGAGCCTTCCACCAAGGGCAAAGAAAGGGACGATGAAGATCCGGTCGTTTGAACTATAGGGAAGCGGAGGGGGTATGAAGTGCGAAGGGAAGAAGGAAATATCAATTGTTCCGAAATTTTGCGTGCTGGACAAAGATATGGAGGAAACACAGAGAAAAGAAGAAATGTGGGAGAGGGCATTGAAGGACCTTGAGAAGCATGATGCCGATGGCGAATAAAGCCATGACAGCGAGGAACGATAGCGCGTAGACACCGGCTAGCGCCTCGACAGAGTCATCCAGCACGAGTATAAGGCTGCAGGTGAAAGGTGACAAGAGGAAAGGAGGAAGAAGGGTGAAATATGGGGCCTTGCCTAGCATGAACTACGAGGAAAGAGCCATAGAGAAAAGGACCAAGATATGCCTCCAAGGACACATGTATACCTCGCTGCTATCAAGAAAAAGCTCCATATGCTCACAGTGTACGTGCCACGACACACGTTTGTTCGCAAGACTACGGAGGGGAAACACCGATCCATCGCCAGTCTGTTTCAGATAAGAATTCGTTTACGATAAAATGAACACAACAGATATCCTACATCGAAGCGTGTGTGTATGTAGCATCTTATATCTTCCTGTCCTCTTTTCCATTCCCTTCACCATCCCTCTCCCTCTCTCTACCTGCTGATTAAGCCTCCTATTCCCACATAAGCTGTCAATACGCTCCCGGACAGCACCAAGAGCGCGTCCACTGCCACGATGGTTTGAAATATCGTACCCCAAGAGGGAAAAGGGGAATGTAAAGGAGAGGGAGGGGAAAGCCAGTCTCCAATCATGCCTCCCATGCGTGCAATGATGCTACTTTGTTCCTGGTCGGAGATGCTGGCGAGTGGGAAACAAAAGAGGGCGAGAAGAACAAGCAAGGGGTTGTAGATTGAGGCCTGGAAACGAGGGGAAAGAAAGGAGGAAAAGGATTGTTTATTCTCAGATAGGTTGATGCGGCAACATGAACGTCAGCAGGAAACGAAAGAAAGGAGGGGGTTCGAGGCTGGCGGAAGGCGGGTGGTAAAACTTAGCAGAGGGAGCGGGAAAGATCCAGAGGCACGGGACCGAGAGGAAGACATGCAAAGAGAGTCTATAAGGCCTTACCCCCCACCACATGTTCCGTAGCGTTTTTACGAAAACACCCGGCCGCTGCTCTTCCACGAAATTGGAGCTGCTCTCGAAACCCGACGCACCCAACATGCCCGAAGAGTAGCCATAGAAAAGGGCGGTCAGGAGCTTTGATGGGATAGGGGGGCGCAACGGATGCGAGTCAATGAGAATTCTCGGACCAGTCTCAGCGGAGAACATTGAAATGGGGCGATCGCGAGAAACAAGGGCGGAAAGGGAGGGGGGAGCAGGAAAAGAAGAGGAAGTAGGGAGATGGATAAGGACATACCGTTCCTTTGTGGGAGGTGGCGACCACTGTAACGTCTGGAAACGGTGCCCGAACGTTGTCCATGAAGACGTCAACGTGGTACGATGCAAAGGCGGCGCCGAAGAGGAGTAGGAGGGTAAGGACAGTCATGTGCAAGAGGTAGATAAAGGAGGCGAGCCTCCCGCCTTCGCTAAGGCCGAGAGTAACGAGGCAGGCGAAAAGGAAGAGGAGGAGGACGGCGCCAAGGTTGAGTGAGAGGGAAGGGCACAGGTCTTGCAGGTAAGCGGTGGCGCTCATGGCGGAGACAACCCCTGTGGCGAGGTAGGAGAGAAGGGACAGACAAGCACAGAGGGCAGCCGTGCCTTTAGTAGTGGCATTGAGAAGGATGTTGTAGGAACCGCCGTTGAGGGGGAGGGAAGAGACCCCTTCTGCGTAGATGGATCTGGAAAGGGAAAACGAGGGGAAGGAGGTATAATGCCAGGTCAAGAAAAGCGTGTGGGGGTGGTGAGGCCTGACGGATGATAATGCTTTTTGTGTTCAATCCCCTGCACCTCCCTCCCTCATTTTTCCTCCTTCGCACCGAAAAAGCCACAGGACGAAGGCAACGCAGACCATGCACAAAGGCGCCAGCTTCCCGGCCCGAGAGATGACAAGCCCCGTTGTGTAGAGCACTGACGCCATCAGGTCGCATCCGCAAATCGCGGTGGCTGATAAAACTCCGAGGGCCTTTTCCTTCCTTTCAGCCGATCCCCGCTCGATTTCAGAAACATACATCGCATAAGCATCGTCCCTGCTCCCTCCTTCCTCCTCCATCAGTCCCTTTTCCTTGTTTTCAAAATTCAACACGGTCATCACCCCTCCCCATCCCGGAAACTCCCACGATGATGAATGGGGACACGCCCTTCTGCCACCGTTCCGCGGACCTATTACGATATTTTTCGTCAACGAGTTGAGAGCTTGACCAGCTGATTGGAAGGAGGACAAACTAGAACTGGATGAGGTGGTATCAGACGCGAAGGAAGAGGTGGAAGGGGGAAAGCATTCTGTAAAGCCTCCTCTTCTGTGCATTATCCCATGACCATGTACGCCTTTCTGGGTAGGTGGTGATGAAACAGAGGAGGCTTTGACGATAGAAGCGGGAGCAAGGGATCGTTCTTTCGGTATAAAAGTCGTGTGGTGAGGAGGGAGGAGGTCGCTTTGAGGGTAGGGTGGCGCGGACAGGGGAGTTGTGGTCGACGAGGGGCAGGAAGCGAAGGAAAATTTTGGGGCGGGATTTTGGGTTGAGGATGATGATGGTAAGGACGGAGATAACAACGGAACTTGAAAAGTTGTTGACAAGTCTATGAATTGTAGAGGGGTTAAATCGTACAAGAGGGATGTGAGACGCATTTTTTTGCCAGGGTGACCAGATTTTTGTATTTTTGTTTGGCACCCTTTTCCATATTCATTACGTACTTTGGTCTGGATCACTCATATTTAAGCCTGTAGGTTGTCAAGGCTAGAGGCCGCACAAAGTTCCTCCGGGGTTATGCGATGGCTCTGTATCAAATATGTTTACCGCTGGCAGCGCGTGGTTAAAGCATGTGGACTATTTTAATTTGAAAAGGCAATTTGTGCGAAAAGGCCAGCTAAAGGAATGCTCATGTTGGAATGAAAGGGGTGAAAATGGTTCGACCGCTCACATGTCCGTTGTTAAAATTCCTGCGGCAGGCAAGTGGAACGTTCGCGGTAGGAATGACGTCATTGCTTTTATAAGAGATGACGTCATTGATATCCGCCTTCATGCCCCTACCCCAGTAAGGGCTTGCGTTGCTTGGCCACAGGCATGACATTTTATGTCCCCTACCTCATCTTCTGCTGTTTATATCGCTTACAGACGGACGCCTAGACGTCTTGGGCTCAATTGTGTTGTTAGTGCCATTCATGCGGAAAGAATTAACCTCCGTGGTAAGTCACTTTACTTCATGCTCTGCTTCCTCATCTCGGCTGCGAGGCAAAGTAGCTCCATGTTATCATTCATGTCTGACGACAAGAAAGAAAAGGAAAGGGCGGTGGAGAGAGAGGAGAAGAAAGGGGAGAGAAAGGGAGATGCGAGGAGGGGAGATGAGGAGAAGATCGCGAGAACATTCTTAACTTCACGTAGCAATAAGGCTTCTCCTCTGAAGACCGATCATCAAACCCATTTTTTCCAATTTCTGACTTGCTTTAGCGGCAGGGGGGAGAAGCCTTAGGTGTGTTATGTTCCTTTTATGGTCTCCAACTCATGATTTTCCACTTCTCACGCGATTTCTGCCAGGACCCTGTGGTTCAACAAGCCTTCGATCAACTTCTCCTTCGACATCCAGATGTGGAAGCCATCCTCTTAAGCACTGCTGACGGTATTCCTCTCATGCGTGGTAGGACTATGTCGCATCGTCTTTATGTTTATAGGGAAAGGAGGGTTGTCGATTGTTGACGAATAGAGTTGCCGCAAATTCTCCTTCCAACGTTGGAATAGCTCAATCTTATGTTTGGATGCCTAGCTTCACATACGAAGCCTCGCCAGGGGCTAATACCGTGGTCCATTCAATCCTACAGCTGTACGGCCGACCTCTCCCTGCTTTCCCTCCTCGACGGCGTCCTCCTCCCTCTCTACAATTGAAAGCAAAGTCTCCGCCGTCTTCAGCATCGCTGTCGACCAGGCGCGGAAGCTCGGAAACGGGACGTGCAATTCCATTGTCTCGCTCTACCAGGGCCTGACCCTTGTGCAAATAAATCTGGCCCCTCTCGTCCTCTCCTTCGTCGGCTACGCTACAATTCCTTCAGCGGCGACAGTCCTGGCTTCCTCCTCTGAAGGCAAGCCCGGTCAGGAAGAGCAACGACACCATGAGGAAGGCCATGATTCAAGCGTGGCGGTTCCACTCGGGGGGGAAGGTGGGAGGGAGGGCGGGCTTGTGCCTCCCCTTCCTCTGCAACTTATGAACGTTGGAATGATTTTGGACTCGCAGGCTGAGTTTCGCGAGGCGCTGGCACCGTTGAGGGGAGTGGTAGAGGCGTCAGAGAGGGAAAGCACAACCAGCGGAAGAAGTCTGTAGATAAAGGGCGGAAATCATTGAAATAAATAAAGGGGAATGAAATGGAGCGGTAAAATGAATAAATGCGACTTTTCATGCAAGTGCGCTTCGCATTTCTTTCCCATCCTCAATCATGGTGTCATGGACGCTGGCTTAAGGTCATCACTGGTGTTTCGGAAAGACAGGGTTCATGCGACGGAATAGCCCTTATCAGCCCCAAAGCACGATGATGGTTGTGTGGTTCGATCAATTCAGGTGCTATAAGTTATACATTCACACAAGCACAGCACTGAGAGCAGGGTAGGGGAGGAAAAGGAGGGTCCCCCAATCCCTTTTCCTTCAACGCCTACTCTGCGTCCTTACTATTCATCTTTCCTTGTCTGCCCAGTAACCGAAGCATTCTCCCGAACCACCACAGGTTGAGACAGGCAATGACCACAAAACTCAAGACGCACTGCACCATGACCCAGCTAGCACTTGCTCTTCCCAGTGGCCCCGCGTGCTTCACGACCATCCGCAGCTGGAAGGGGAGTGCACAGACCCGAGAAATTGCGAAAACTACTACCAATACAACGTCGTTCACAAGTTTCAGGGTGGACAGTAATCCCGCTTGGTCTGGCTTGTTGACATCGCTCTTTGAGTGTACGTCAGGCAAGCATCTTTTTGAATGCATTGGCCTGGTCGTGGAGACCGACAGCGAGCCCTGTGGTGGTGTCACATGCAGGAGGTGCCAGCGTACGTTCACAAACGGTGTAGAGAGTTCGGTGGCGATGAACATGATGGACAGGATATACCTTGGGCCGAAGCCAGATGGCATGGGAAGGGAGGAAAAGAGATTTGGGGTGTGGTGAGGTGGAAAGGCGCTTTGCCCTCTTTGCACAGGGCCAATGTCAGACATTGAATGGATGATGATGTCATAAAAAGGCTCGAAGGCAAAAGAGTTAGGCGTTTTTGGAGGGAAAAAAGGAAAAGCAAAGTGAAAATGAAAGGAAGCAATGCATACCCTGCCTGAAAATACAGCGAAGAAATAAAGGCCAGGGCCCCCAGCAGGTGGTGGGCGAGGGTAGGGAGGGGGGAGGAGACGGGGCCGTAGGGAAAGATGGTGGACTGGAAGGTTCGAGGCAGAATGGAATAGAAGACTAGAGTAGCATCCTGTATTTATCATCCAATGGTGGTGCAGACCGAAAGTCTGATTGTTTCAGCTAGTTCTCCCCCGGAAATTGTACGCATTTCGAACTTACCCCCAAGAGATAGCCTGTAGTAATTGCGATGCAAATCGGTGCAAGGTAGGACTTATGGCGCACGTTGTCGTACAAAGAAGGTCCCTCAGTACACATCACACGTAAAGAAAAGGCACTCGAAATAAGCGCATGGATTGTGGAACAGATACGTGTGTTCCATTCGTCGCGCTTGGGCGGAGGCAGGTTAGAATACGTAACAGGGAAAAGAGTGCTGCATGCAAGGTGGCTGAGAAATTGTATTAGCAAAGTCAAGATGTAGCTGCTCCAGATGACTATCGTGTAAGGCTCGCAATAGGTCCCATCAAAAGAAGTGTCGAAAAGAAGTCCTCTGAACATCGCAGGTAAGGCCATTATCAGGTCCCAGAGGGTAAACTATTGATCATCCCTTCATAGATGTGTTGTGTTGGAGTGAAAACATTAGGACGTGGGTCGATTTGAAGAAAATGGCTGAAGTGCTATCAGTTGAAGTTATTTGACGTCCTCCTGTCACGTTGTTCGTCGGAAAAATGTCGTGCGATATCCTTTTCCTTTGAGGACGGCTCCCGATTGAGACCATCATGTCCATGCACACAAAAACTATAGTGAAAGTCTTCACGTGGCTTGACTTCACATCTCGACACGATGCCATGCATCTCATATTAGACTGGACTTCAAAAATGCTGAAGCCACGCTTGATAGTCCCGAGATCATAACGCATACCTACGATAGAACTGTCCAAACGCGTCGCAAGGAATAGCAAAAAAATCCACGTAGGTCTGTTGACGCTATATTCGTGATGTTCATTCAAGTAACACGGAACTGGGTGTCTTTTGACTTTCCAGGTATGTATTTGTTGATTACTCGTTTATGCCGGGTCACACGTAGGCATTATAACAAAGTCCACTCACTGAGTTGCACGACGTGGAGCTGTTTAAAACGCAAAAGTCGCCTTGAGACATTAGACAGCATTCGTATTTGCTTATCGCAAGTTGCTTCGGGTGATGATTTTTTCTTTAAGCGTTTCAATGTGAGTTCTCTACATCAAGCCCGTTTCAAACATTAGCGTCAAAACTGTCATTTTAAACGTGCGTGCAATGTCTTACTATCACTCAAGCGATTGCCGACCTTTCGACATGGTGACTGCCTCGACATCTGCTTTTCTTTTACTATCAACTGGTTTTGGTTTTAGAATATTTACATACTTTCATAGACAGACAGTACTCTGTAACCGACTTGCTCTGGTGGTCTCGATCGTAACACATCAAGATTGTCCCACTTAGCGCCTCATTCCTCGCTTTGAAGTGGAGACTCATACAACAAGAGTCTAACGTTCGCCATAGCCCCCACATCTCTGACCGCAGCTGGCGCACGTCCGGGGAGACCCCAGGTATTGCAGATCAATCGTCGGCGTCTTCGTCGCTTCTTAGGGGCACACAACATCTCCGCGTTGTCATCCTCGCAAGTCGTACCCTCAGCGCTCCAGTCATTGCTTACGACAGCGATCACAGTCTGATCTTCACCTTCATCCTTAGAGGAGACTTCATTCTTGCCCCGGGCATACTCATTGTCGTGGCCCCGAGTAATGCACACGTTACGTTTTTTTTGAAGAGTTTCTGTACAACACGCATTTCCATCTACCCCTTCTCCATGCCCGTCCAACCAAGCCTCTATTTGAGACCTCAATGCCTGGATGCCCTCTGGAAGAAGGTACAAATAGATAACCGACGCTTGAAAAAGGTCTACTGTCAGCAAATCCTGCCAAATTACCTTTACCTGGCCTTCTTCTAGGACCTTTTGGGGGTGTAGATGATGCTGCAATTGCTTCAACTGCCGCTCCTGTCCCTCTACATGCTGCGATTGATCGAAAAGGAGTCGCTCGCCTCGGGTCCCCTCTGATATACCATCACGTCTTGTACCTTTAAATGACTCGCTCGCTTGCTGTACAGCTTCTTTTTTTCCTGTTGCCATTTTCATCGGAGTATCATCATTGTTGTGCGGCCCAGATGCGGCGTCTTCAGCGAAATCTACTGCCGACCTTGCCTTCTCAGCGCGGGCTATGCGCGTCCGGAATCTTTTGACCAGTCTCTCCTCGATTTCGACTCCTCTCGCCCTTGCCCCGGTGACCTGTGCTACTGCAATACATATACGACCATCCCCACAACCGAGATCGAAGAAAACATCGTCTGCGTCTATGCAGCCCAAGCCACAAATATCATCAACTATGTCCAAATCCGATTGGCAAGGGGGAGCAAGGGAGTCCCCTTCCATCCAGACCTGTCCCGGAAGGGCAGGGTATTCATCTTCATCTTCGTCGTTTTCAAGCTCGACATCTTTGGTCAATGTGGGCATGGGCGGGGGGCAGGTCGGTCGACAGGGACCTCCGTCCAAGACCAGTGGCTGTCCTGGCGACAAAATAAGTTCAGATTCTCCAGCGTACTCTGCTGTGACGTTACATAATAAGATCAATGGAATGATATTGGAACCAGGCATGTATATAGGAGTGGTAAAAAGTTACCTTTCATTGAAGTTGTATGCTTGAAGAGCTCATAAACGTGCCTGGTCCTTTGTGGCTGTACACGATATCATGTCATCGCTGAAGAAAAATCAACTGAGAATGACGAATCCATCCACCCAACTTGTGTCCGCTTCAGCCCACTTCAGGGTCAGGAAATTGTTTCAATTATGCTGAAGCCGATTCAAGTGCACGTAGAGTCTCTAGCATGGCTGGTTGAAGAACAAAATAATAAATCGAGTTGATACCTGCGGGAGACAGCTACGTATGCGCGAGCACTCCGCCATGGGCCCAAATATATGCGCCCGCCCCGGTTGTATCGTATTTCAACAGTTTTTCTCCTCTTTCACTCTACAAATACCCATCTAGAGCTTGAAGCGTGCTATGGTACGTCCACCCTCCCTTTCAGAACCCAATGTGGAGGATAATGAGGCCCCCCTTTCGCATCCGCTGTCACCCGCTCAAGCGTCACCGCCACCTCCTTCTGCGGCCGGTTCACCCTTGACAAATGACTCTATGTTCACTCCCTCTGCGCTGCTCGCCAAAGCTTTGCTATGCGACGACGAAGATGATAATTGCAGCCAAGGCAATGTGTCCGCAGAAGAGAGGATGGAGCGCGGAAAAAATAAGGGACGCCGTTCGAAGCAGCATCCGAAGCTGGGGGGGCAGTCGTCTCTAGGCGGTTCCCCTTCGGCACAACCATCTCTTCAAACCATCCTACGCCAAGTTCAGCCACCTTCAACACGAACTGGTCAATTTCACAGACAACAGGAGGTGAAAATGCAAAGAATTCGAGGCGTATTGCTGGCCTCACTATCCATCAATTTGGTGTGCGGATTCATGTCCGCCACTATGACAGGTAACGTGCACAAGGATACATGAGGCAAGATCTTTGCCAAATAAAGAAGAGGGAGGATTATGTACGTAGGGAATCAAGCATGCAGATCACCTGCGCATGGCTCTGCGGGGAACAAGCTTAAGGGCGTGCCTTCTCCGATGCTGGCGCTCCTCCTCATCCTCCTCGCTTTACCCGCAGGCTACGTCACCATCGTCCTTGCGTGGGGTTTTTTTGCACGCCCAAGCCCTCCCCCTTCTACCCCATCCCTGCTGGGCGCCAAGGATCATGAGACCAGCACCATATATCTCAGCTGGATCGCTTTGTTTGCAGTAGCCCTCTTCTTGATCTACATTGCCTGCTTTGGCATTCACTCCGCTCGAAAGGTAGGCTACAACATCTCGATGTGGTCAGGCTGGCGCAAAGAAGGCCTCTGTGATTTCATTCCAGAAGAAGGGACGCCTTTGCCCCTTGTAAATGCGTGCGCTGGTACTTTCCGAGTAGAGCGTATCCGGTCCGACGGCCCCTGTATCCTCTTTTCCCTTCCTTCCTTCTTCACACTGCTTCAAGGTTTCTATCAACCATCTCCTTCGCTACTTCTGGGGGGCAGCCCTGGGCATTACGCCTCTCGTGCTGGTGACCACATTCGCGTTCGATTTTTACGATATATCCAGGAGTGAGTGGAGCAGACGGAGAGAGGGCCATGGGGTTGAAAAACGATGCTGTGCAAGGGCATAGTGGCGTTTGTCTTTGCTTCTTTTGCTCTATGCTGCTGTCATTCATCATGTGTGTGCGTCATTCTTTGTCAAAATTTCTGTCTTAATCATGCTTGATGCCCAAGCTCCTCTATTTCCCATCTCCCTTGGTTGCTCATTTTATACCATGTTCTGCACTGTCGACCATTGTGCTTTGCTGTCATCCTCACCCCTCGACTCTTTCCCTTGCCTCCCCTACCTTTCTTGTTCCTTTCCCTCGAAGGCTTTATCCGTCACCATTGGGACGGAAAAGCGATGGAGGGCCTGCGACTTGTAGGTGTACATCCTGCCCTTCTCCACCTACCCAATGCTGCTTTGTTGCTCACGGATTTATTTCCATACCCTCTCAATATTCCTCTTTTTCTGTATGACTCCGCTGTGTTTCACAGGTTTTTTGTAGTCAAGGTGCCGAGGCAGGGGGAAAGTGCGCTGCTCCGGTGCTTGGCGGGCCCAATTTTTCAAGTATTCAGGATTGGTGTGAACACTACCATGCTGGAGCTGATGACTGCGAAGCCATCAAGCATGCTGCCCTGTCCCAAGGTATTCTCGACTCTCCCTCAATCGCCATCCATCCCCCGCATATTTTAAACCCTTGGCCACGTTTTCCAAGCCTGTGTCCCATGAGCCGCTGAGGGCACGTTCATGTCTTTGTCCGCCTTCATTGTTAATTTTCCATAATATTTACTTTACCACTCCTCTTCACTTTACCTTCATCAGCCGATAAATGGATCTATTTTATGCTTTTGAGCGCTGGGTTGCTCGGTGTCTTAAACCTGGTTTCCCTTCTTGTATCCATGCATCTTTGCGTGCGATTGATAACCCCCAGGTTGGGAAGACAGACGAAGGGAGGGACTCAGGAGGAGCCGTTGTGAATGGTCTCGTTGTTTACGCACACCGTCCCTTGTGTTTTCCCCACCAAAACCCAATGCAGTGTCATCATGACCTACGCCAACGATAACATCTCGTACCTCCTTCTTCTTCCCGCGGGGTAGGGCTTAGGCGATGTGCATTTTTCCCGTGACGTCCCTTCTTATACCTTTAGAGAGACAAATTATATTTTCACCCTCCTCATAATTTCGTTCCACCCTCTCACTTCCAGCTGCTGTCTTGGCATTTCACTCTTCCTTTTCTCTCACACCGGTTTTTCGCCTGACCATACTTGGTTCGCGTGGAGCTTTCTCTGTGCAGCCGCGCTTACCCTCCTCAACTCAGTCCTCACGCTTGTGGGGGGAAGACTGAAAAAGAGGAGACTCCTGCAAGCCTGTCTTGTCAGCAATGCTGTGGTGGTGCTCCTCCTCACTGGTCTCTGTGCCACGGGCTACATTATCGCCGGCGAGCTATCCGATCAGGTGGGATGAACAAGCAGAAGTACGCGACAGATGCAACTATAGCTTCTATCAGTGCGAAAAGAGAAGTTTTAGCACAAGGAAGTTTTTGAGAAAAGCTTAGGACAGAAGAGTAGGCTAAGAGTTTGAGTTGATTACATCAGATGCTACAATACTTGCAACAATCATCCATATCGCCCAAACTCTCTTTCTAGGGCTCTTTTTATACGTCTCGACGAGCACAAGACATCGCCTGCAAAATCCAGTTGCGAGGTTGCTGCTGTTGTCATTATTCCGAGTCTGTCCCCGACAATCGCTGTCCTGAATGGGGAACAGATGAGGTAAGTCCTCTCTCTCTCCATTTCATGTCTTGTTCTGCGTACTGCTTTGCTCGAGGCTCTATCCTTAATAGTCTGTACAGCGTTCCAGAGAGATAAACGTAACTCGCGCATTCACAGCTACATTTATCTTGGATCCCTTTTTGTTACATACATATTGCAGGTTATATCCATGATTGCGGCCGATTTCCGAATAGCCTCCTTGGCCGCTCTTCTGACCATTCTTTACGACTTTGGAGGACTTATCACAGGATTTTTGGTCATGAAAAACTTAGACAATTACCATTGTGAATATATATGAAGTAAATATCGTCGAATGAAAAATTCCCGACAGAAAATCCTCGCGGCATGCGACCGTCTGCACGTTTTTTTGAGCAAAAAAATATATGAAATACATTGGAGTTTTCAAAAAACTCTACTTCATGCACATATTAGACATCAGAGAAGATCCCGGCAGTGATGTACGACATTCTGACGCAAACCGGTTCCCCCAAAAAAATCCGATACAGAATTCCCGACCTCGAGAGAAAAGTCAAAACGAAAAGACTCTGTGCAAATTTGTACGTGAGAGGCTTCGATTAGGGGGAATATCTTATTGATATTTGTTGTGGCTTGTCAATAATTCTAAAAATGGTGTCAAGCTTGAAATTTACAGTTGCAACCAGTACCGCAACTAATCAGGGAGAGAAAAGCCCTACATACAACCTGCCTCTCGAGATGCGTAAATCATACGTTTCCGTGTCTACAATTCGAATCGCACGCATCAAAACAATACTGTACTTACTATACGCCTTAATCATTAGTCAGCGTTCCAGTTACGCAATTTGGGGACTCTTTCAAGGTCTTCATTCCCAGCGACCTGTGCGATACACCGCGCGTTCGCGTAATAAGCCCGATACAATATCCCCGAGCACCCAGCGATATGGCGTCAATTTTCTGCAGCACGCGTTTTACCATGTGGAGCTATAAAAAGATCTAAGGAGCAATGTTATTGTACATAGGTAAAAAGGATCTCAGACTTGCTACACCTTCTGGTAATCAAATAGAATGTTCTACCATGAAACTTTGCTTCACCCTTTGTATAAAGCGTGGAGAAACTATGAAATCGGACTCTCCATTTGAATCCATACCGACAAGTTGTCGAGTCCGTCCCTAACCTTGTAAGCACTTCGATTCGTATGTATGGGGAATAAAAAATGAGCTCGGAAAATCGCTTTGCCAGCTCATCGATTGGAATGAGACCAAACGTGTTCAAAATGCATACTTGTAGGGCTTCTGACAAAGACTTGGCTTATTGCGATAAAGACATGGTTTCGAATCTCGGTAGACGCTTGACATTCATAATTTTTGTGGCTATTTCCTAATAATTCTTATGATACATATCATTGTTAATAGAGAGCGGGAGTCCAACAACCTGTAAGTATGCGGTATCCTAAATACTTCTTCGTGATCGTATTGCCACTTCTTTCAAAAGCTTTGTCAGAAATTTCTCGACCTGCAATGGACAGTGGTGAAAGCAAAGCTAATATATATCCTGAGAACGAACGTAGGAAAACCAGGAAGAATTTATTGTCACTGCTGCGATCGAAGACGGCCAATCCTACCTCAATATACATGCCAGTCCTCCCATATTCTGGACTTCAAAAGATTCTTCCCCACCCCGTACTCATGACGGATGCGCCTACCACCGCTGTGCATACATCTGCACCCATTCACACGACGCCCACGCAGACACCTGCGCCTTCCGTGGTTCTTCATACCGCTGCCCCGGCAGCAGCTATAGCTACCTCTACCCCTACGCTGGCTGACCCCGTGACGATACTTCCCCGCCCCATACTCATGACGGATGCGCCTACCACCGCTGTGCATACATCT
>Ga0102934_1001591_pt1 | contig 15873 bp, 16 predicted proteins | sample SalPonR2_A_D1_MG_FD_78175 | JGI IMG/M metagenome (GOLD analysis project Ga0102934, IMG submission 78175) | Salt pond soil microbial communities from South San Francisco under conditions of wetland restoration - Salt Pond MetaG R2_A_D1_MG | ecosystem: Environmental > Aquatic > Marine > Intertidal... | reverse complement strand
TTCTGGTTTATCGCTCATCGCGATTTTAAAATTACCAGCATGATAGCCATGCACGGGTTCCCATTCTTCATAAGAACCACTTGCGGCACTAACTACATTGTATTCACCATTAGGCATAGTGGCTCCAATCATAATACATTGCCTGTACATACCAACATGACCGGAGTTTAGAGGGTATTCTAGTGTCTGCTCAAAGGTGCCACCCCAGGGATAAAATTGGCCTACATTCGTAACAAAATATCCTACCTGGCCCACATTGTGAGTGCCATCGCCTCTATCCATTATACCTGCCTGTATTTTTATGCTACTGGTAAGAAAAATCGCCAATATTATTAATGTCTTATTTATTCTATTCATAATCTATGATTTCCTCCCATATTATTTATTCAGTTGCTTATTCTATCAAAAAGCAATATTTAATCCCATATAAATTAGTCGGGGAGTTCCCCAGTTTTCGGGATTGGCATCATATTCCTGTGTTTTTCCACTATCAGAATCATCAGGCTTTCCTGTTCTGGAGTAAACCCAGACCACATTTTTTCTATCTGTCAAGTTATATATCTCCAGGTAAGGCTCCAGTTTTATATTATTCCAATTTATTGAATAATCTACTTTGAGATCCAGTGTCCAGGTCTCAGGCATGCGGGCATTATTAATTTCATAAGGATCAGTTGCAGCTCTCATTTCGACAGTGTAAGGTAAACCGCTGCCCCATTCTCCCAATAAAGTAGTTGCAAAATTGCCGTAGCGATAGGTAAGACGACTTTTTAAAGTATGTCTCTGGTCAAAAGAGAGGGGGAAGAATTTTAAAGTCTGTTTATTTTCTAGTTCGGAACCGACTCTCTCCAAAGGGCCGGAACTGCTTCCTTCTGCTACAGCATAGGTGTAATTGATTTCGCCGGTCAAATGCTGCCCTCTTCTTTTTCGCAGCTGAATTTCAAAACCGTTGTTGTGGGCAAAGTCTTCGTTAATATGCATTGTAAAGGTCTCCCAATATTCCGGCCTTTCTCCAGCAAAATGAGTCCGAGCACCCAGCAAATTTGTAATCTGTTTACTATAGAGAGTCACATCAAGAACATAGTCTTCAAATAATTGCTGACTGATTCCGAATTCATAGGTAATTGTGCGCTCAGGCTTAAGATTGGGATCACCAAAACGTCCATTTCCACTTTTTAAATTGATCAGCATATTATCTTCATAATCTATATCTCCATCTTTATCAACATCATAGAGGGCCCCATTGCTAATAGTACTTGTATCCCTGCTGTAGGTGATCAGCGATTTGTAAATATATTGGTAATCAGGTTTTTGGAAATAATGGCCATAACCGAAGTGGAAGACTGTCTTTTCGGTAATAGGATAGGATATGCCTAAACGAGGACTGATTTGAGTATGCATATCAGAACTCTTCATAGAAGCAGTTGAATCCTGCACATTATATGGATTTTCCCAGTAATCTGTATTAGGTGCATGCAGATCAAATCTTAGACCAGCATTAAGGATGATTGTAGAAAAATTGATCTTGTCCTGAATATAGACACCAGCTTCATAGGGGTGAACTTTGTAGTCGTCAAGAATATGATCATCATAATAGGGCGCTGAAATGTAAAAGCGGTCAATAGTATGCCGCTTGGCAATAAATCCAGCTTTGAGCTCATTATATTTGTTAGGTTGCCAGACAAAATCACCTTTTGCACCAATTGTATTTTGTTGATTGTCAGAATAAGAGGAAATATAGTTTAATGTATAAAATTCCTGGTTTCCATCCAGTTGATAATCCGGCTTAAGATCTCTGTAATCAAAATCACCTGAATTATAACTATAAGAAGTATAATAAGAAGAGAATGAATAATACATTTTATTACTGAGTGTATGAGTTAGGCTAAGTTTGAACATTTGAGTTTGGCTTTCGGGTTCGTTCCAGGCCATCTCAGGGATATATTTCCAGGAATGGGAGTAATTCTTAGATATCCCACTGGATAGATTTGTTGCTAGATTAAGTTTAATATTGTTCAAATGAGTATCAGTTATTTTAAAAAATACATTCTGTTCAGTTTCATAACCCCAGGGCAAATAGCTATCCCGATCATTGTAGCGGCCGGAAAGGAAAAAGCGTGTTTTAGAACCTACTAGAGGTCCGCTAAGGTTAGCACGAATTACTTTGCGATTATAATCTTTGCTATTTTCTTCAGGGCTGAGGCTGGAACCTTTGACATCAAGAAGACCTTGCAGTCGCGAACCACCTTCTCGGGTAGTAATATTGATAACGCCGCTCATTGCATTGCCGTATTCGGCACTAAATGTACCACTCAAGACCTGCATTTCAGAAATAATACCTTTATTGATCATTTCTGATGAATTTATATCCGAAAATAATGGATTTCTAATTGGGACACCGTCAATCATATAAACAACTTCGCCGCTTCTGCCGCCTCGAAAATGCATGCCACCAGAGTTGATCACACCTGGCTGACTGCTGATAATCTGGTCAACAGAAGTAGTTGGCATGGATTCGATCATGTCAGTATTCATATTTCGAGCCGTGGCAGTAAGATCTTTTTCAAGAACATCTTTGCGGGCTTCAACTACAATCTCTTCCATATCTACTGTAGATTGGCTGAGTTGAAAATTGACATAACTGATTCTATTAGAATAAACCTTTACATCAGTTATAACCATTTTTGTGTAGCCGATCATACTGGCTTCAAGGGTGTAGGTCCCGGGTGGAACCTGAATAATAATATATTTACCATCTTCATCAGAAGCAGCTCCCTGTGAAGTCCCTTGAACTGTAATATTGACCCCTACAATTGGTTGGCCAGTATCTTTGTCAACAATTTCGCCAGTGATTTTGCCATAATTGGCTGCAAAGAGAGATGTTGTAAATATTGCGATAAATAATATAAATAATTTTTTTATCATTACTCCTCCTGATTTGTACTTTTTAAATCTAAAATTGGATCGTCTAGATCACTGACCATTTTCCCGGGGAACTGTTAAACTGCTCTGAATATTTTCCAGTTTTTCGATCATTTGTAGGGCTCCCTCCTTATCCTTGCAGGCTATTTCTGTAGCAATTGCATTAATCAAAACTGAAATAGCAGCAAAGGAATTTGTAAATAGCATGTTTTCACTTTTTACAATCAAGCTGTGGTTGGCGTGAAAACTGATTGGAGCAGCATGTTTATTAGTAATGGCAATTGTTTTGTGTCCCTGTTCCTGGGCATATTTCGCCAGTTCAATTGTCTCTTTGGAATAAGGCGGAAAAGAAAGCAGAATTAGAATTTCACCCTTGTCAAAAAGTAAAGCCTGCTCCAAAAATGGTGAGGTGTCATGACGCATGGCTGAGGCTTTGATTCCAACCTGATTGAGCTGGTAGGCTAAAATTCTACTCAGTAAATAGGAAATTCCTAGACCGGCTGTGTGGACAGCTTTGGCTTTTTCTATTAGGTCAACAGCATTTTTAAAATCATTTTTGTCTATGACCCGAAAGGTATTGTTGATATTACTGATATCCTGATTGGCAACAGAAGTGAGAATATCATCATCTTTACTTTGCTCATCGATAAGTGAAAATTTATCTTTACCTTCCAGATGGTCCTGAATATTTCCGGCTACTTCTTCACGAATTTCACTATATCCTGAAAAACCGATTTGTTGGGCAAAGCGGACAACCGAAGCTACACTGGCACCGGAAGATTCCGCCACTTCGTGAACACTGAGAAAAGGAACTTTGTCAAAATTATCTATAAAAAAGTCGGCAACCAGTCTCAAATTATTGGAAAGGTCGTTGTAATTTCCCCGAATTTTATCTCTCAATTGGGCATGCATATATCACTCCTGTTTAATCAATAGATTACGATTAATGAAAACCAAATAGAGCAGCACCAATTACAAATAACGATCCCAGTAAAAAGAGACCTATTTGTAATTTGAATTGAAATTTGGCCCATTTTGTCCAGTCCAGATGGGCGACACCGATTGTACCCATTAAAGCAGCTGAAGTTGGCACAATAATATTTGTGAATCCATCACCGAGCTGAAAGGCAAGTACGGCAACCTGGCGATTGACTTTGACAATGTCTGCCAGGGGCGCCATCAATGGCATTGTCAAAGCAGCCTGACCAGAGCCTGATACAACAAAAAAGTTAAATATGGATTGAAATACATACATAAACCAGGCTGAAATAGATGCTGAAAAATCAGCAACTGAATTCCCGGCTGTATAAAGAATTGTGTTCAATACAGAAGGCTGAGAAGGATCGTCACCTCCTAGAACGAGAATAATGCCTTTAGCCATTCCAACAACCAGAGCTGCACCCAATAGATCACGGGCTCCCTGTCGAAATCCTTTGGCAATATCATTGATCTTCATATTATTGAGATTAAAAATTACTCCGATTACTCCGGCAATTAAACCCATTACAAAAAATTGGCTGGCAATTTCCGGAATGTAATAGCCTTTGGCTACAACTCCGTATATTATCCAGATGACAGTGAGCAAAACTGCCAGAACAACCAGTTTATCGCCAAGGCTAAAATCACTCTCCAGGTCTTCTTTACGGGCTAGATCATCACGAAAATATGCATCAGTTTCATAGGCTAAAGATTGAGTGGGATTCTTTTTTATTTTTTTTGCATAGAGAGTTGTGTAAACTATGCCAACCAATGTAAAAAAACTCCACATAAAGATTCTGAAAAGAGCGCCGGACATAACTGGAACCCCGGCCACACCTTGAGCAATAGCAACGCCAAAGGGATTCATCCAGGAGGTGGCAAAACCGATTTGAGTGGCCACAAAAGTGACCAGTACGCCTGTAATGCTGTCAAATCCCAGGGCTACCATCATAGGCACAAGGATCATTGCAAAAGCTATAGCCTCTTCTCCCATTCCAAACACAGCACCTCCTAGAGAGAAAAGAAAGAACATAACCGGGATTATTAAAATGTCTTTATCTTTAGTGTATTCTGCCATTTTAAGGATACCGGATTCAATGGCGCCAGTCTCCATTACAATACCAAAAGCACCACCAATAACCAGAATAAATGCTACAACTCCGACAGCAGTTCCCCATTTGTCACCGGAAGTCAGCCCGTCAAAAGCATAATTCAAAAATCCTGTTTCACCATGGGTGCCAAAAATAGGAACACCATCTACCTTTGAATTTCCATTGTCCTGCTTTACAGTTTCAAAGGTCGAAGGAGCCAGAACTGTTTTTGTTCTGGTTTTACCCTTATATTGATAAGTGTGCTGGCGAGTTTCAAATTTGCCAGGCGGAATAAAATAGGTGAGGGCAGCGGCAAAAAGGACTACGAAAAATATGATTACATATGTATCTGGGGCTTTTAATTTTTTCATAGGTTTATTTTACTTTATTGGTCTTAATATTATAACATTGTCCAGATTGGAGTATATCCAGCTGGATATTCTGAACTGATAGATTTCCCTTTGAATCTGTTTGCTTGTTTCGTATTTTTGTTCCATCAAAGAACAGAACTGTATTCTCTCCAACCACTTCACATTCTAGATTCGGTTTGACATGAATTGCAGTTGACTCGTCAATGCCCAATCCCAGAGTTTGATGTTCAATTACCAAGGATATTAACCGATTTAATCTTTTTCTTTTGACGAAGTGCTGATCAATGATTGCCTTTTTAACAAAGCCAAAACCAGGAGTAGTTTTAATGTAATCTTTTTTAATGCTGATAAATTTTTCATCATCTGTTGTGTCAATGAGTTCATCGCCGGTGATCATTAATTCACTCATCACAGCCGCGCCTGCACTAGTTCCGGAAATTACTCCGCCCTGGTTGTAAATTTCTTTGATTCGCTTCAGAAGTTTTGTGTTTAACAGATCCCGGGTTAATCGGCGCTGATCACCTCCTGAGAAAAAGATGCAGTTAATATCTTTTAGCTTTACTACATTACTGTCAAAATCAGCCTCGGAGCTATCACACAAAAGATAATTAACAGATGCAGCTTCGGTTTTTTCAAATTGATTTTGCTGGTACTGGGCTACTTCTATTGGCGAACCACTCGCATTGGGAATGATCATGATTCTTGCTTCTTTACCGCCTGCTAATTCGACAATTTTTTCAATCATATAATCGGGACGTGAACCTCCACCAATTATAAAAAGGTGGCCTTTGTTATTTGGGCTGTGATCACATTTCATTACAAAGTAAAAAAGAAATAGCAATAGCAAAAAACGTAGGTATTTCATCTTTAATTTTCCCTGATTAAAGCATGAATAATATTTGCTGTGCTGCTTAGATCTTCTAAAAGAATGAATTCATCATTAGAATGAGGATTTTGGGCACCAATGCCAATGTTTATGGCCTCAACGCCTTTTGCATTTAAAGAATTAGCATCGCTTCCGCCCGCAGAAACTACAGGTCGAGGTTTGAGGCCAAGTTGCTTATAAACTTTTAAAATATCCTGGTAAACTCTAGATTTTTCAGAAATTTTATAAGGTTTAAAATCCCAGTTAGATTGAAAGTCCAAATCTGCACCGAATGCTTTGCAAACTTTAATAAAGCGTGTCTTAAATTTATCCACAATTTCCATTGCTCGCTGATTTGACAGTGATCTAACTTCACCATTTATAGTAGTTTCTTCCGGGATGACATTTACTGCAGATCCACCTTTTATGATTCCCAGATTCGCAGTTGTTTGATGATCAATTCGACCCAGTTTTAACTCTGCAATAGCCCTAGCTGCAACCTGAATTGAACTAACTCCATCTTCTGGCTGAAGTCCAGAATGGGCCGCTTTACCTTTGATTGTAATGTCAATTCCCTGAGCACCATAGGTAGAATAAATAAATTGCCCGGGGCGAAGAGAGGAGTCAATCACAAAACCACGATTAATATGGCTATTGAGTTCAAGGGCCTTACTACCTTCTAAATTATTTTCTTCACTAATTGTAAAACCAATTGTGAAATCGCTTAATGGAATTTTTTCACGGTATGCTTTTTCAAGATTGTATAAGATTGCTGCAATTCCTGCTCGGTTATCAGCGCCGAGAATTGTACTTCCATCTGAAGTTATCCGATCTTCATGAATACGATGCCTTAAATTTTTTGTGGGTCGGGCCGTATCCATATGAGATAGCAAAATAAAGTCACCACCTGTTCCTATTTTACAAATTATATTGCCGGAATTACCGTTAATTGATTTTCCAGCATTGTCTTCTTCGACATCATATCCAAGTTTGTTGAGGAAGTCAGTTATGTAATCTTTAACTTCCTTTTCACGTCCGGAAATTCCGTCAATACTGGTGAGTTTTAGAAATATGTCTAATAGTCTGTTAGGGTTATTTTTCATTGTAATTAAAATTAGATTAAAAACTAAAATGAAACTTATATTACAAAATATAGCATAAATTGGTGTTGCTGTCAAGGATTAATTGAAAAAAATATTACAAAAAATAAAAATATAGTAAAAAAAATTACAAAGATGAAGGACGATTAGCCAAACTCTTATCCAATCATTAATAAATTCCACCAGCTAGGTCAGTAAAATGAAAATACTGATTAAGAGCTTCCATTCAATTCAAGGAATAATTAATCAATGTAATTTTGCAAGTTTCCGGTTAAATTATTAACTCAGAATAAATGGGGAAAAGATTATATGATCTCTGAAGATCAAAAGCAGGATTACACAATTTCCATAGAAAAAGCCAATTTGTATTCCATAGTCTTTATTCTGCCTGTAATATTTTTATTTGGCACGCCCTACCTGATTCGATGGGGCTGGCAGGGAATAAAGGCTGGTTTTCTAAATATAGCAGAACATCCCATAATTAGTCTGGTCTTTTTTGTAAGCCTCATTCTAGGTATTGTGACTCATGAACTGATTCATGGTTTTGTCTGGGCACTGAAGGCTGAAAAAGGATGGCAGTCAATTGAATTTGGAGTAAAGTGGAAAATGTTGACGCCCTACACCCATTGTAAAGTTCCTTTGACTGTCAAAGATTATAGTTTGGGTGTCATTATGCCGGGTCTGGTTATTGGCATTCTTCCGGCTATTATTGCTATTATTAATGGCAGTTTGCTTTTGTGGATATTTGGGCTGCTTTTTACTATTGCTGCTGGTGGCGATTTTATTGCTTTGATCATGTTAGGCAAGCTGGATAGCGATCAATTAATCAAAGATCATCCGGAACAAATGGGCTTTGTAATATTTAATGATAAGAAAGGAAAGTCAGAATAATGCAAGAAAAACACATCAAAATTGATACTGAATATATCCAATTAGCAAAACTACTTCAGCTCGCTGATGTAGTCAGCACTGGTGGCCAGGCAAAATTGATCATCCAGGATGAACTGGTTAAAGTCAATGATGAGTGGTGCACACAGCGGGGTAGAAAAATATATCCTGACGACCGGGTCGATGTCTATCTAGAGCCGGGCATGAAAATAACTATTGAAAAAGAATAAATTTTACAATTTACTGGGAGATTAAATGCCATTAAAAATCAATGATAATACTATAGCTGAAGATCTGATTATTTCTGAAATGGATAATATGCGGGAAAAATATGTGGAAACTTTTCCAGAACAGACCCGCACTGAACAGGAAAAACGTTTGTTTGAATGGGCAAAAGAAAATATCACCGAAAGAGAACTCCTCCGGGATTATGCCCTTGAAAATATCTCTATTGATCAAGAGGAACTCGATAAAGAATGTAAAAAATTGTATGATGACGATGTTCCAGAAAATGTCGACCCGGTTATTGAAAAATTAAAAGTAGAAAAATTGCTGAAAAATATAAAAGCTGATAGTGAGTCGGTTTCAGATAAGGAAATACGAAAGTACTATCGTAAGAACAAAGATGAGTTTATAATTCCTGAGTATATTCATGTCAAACATATTGTCAAACATCCTCCATCCCATCCGCTGGGAACAGATGAAGATCCATTAGAAGCAATTAAGGAAGTTAAAAGGGAATTGGATAAGGGCAAAGACTTTGAGGAAGTCGGTAATAAACATTCCCATTGTGGAGGTGAAGGCCTTGATCTAGGTTATTTTGCCCGGGGAAAAATGGTACCCGCTTTTGAAAAAGTAGCCTTTAATCTGGAAGAAGGGGAAACCAGTGATATTTTTCAAACAGAATTCGGTTACCACATTGCTAAATTATACAATCGAGAACCAGAAAGATTATCGCCCTTTAACCAGGTCAAAGAAAAAATTAAAGAAAAATTAGATGAGCGTAAGCAGGAAGAGGCCGTTGAAAAATTTGTTGATCAACTCAAAAATAAATCTACTATTAAATACCTTGCTCCAGAAAATGAAGCCGAGAGTGCCCGAAAAGGATTTATTTTTGAGAAACCGCTCAATTTTATATTAGTCAAACCATCGGGACCCGATTGTAATATGGCTTGTGAATACTGTTTTTATCTTGAAAAAGATGAATTTTTTGAGGGCAAGAAACATCGCATGAGTGAGGAGGTTCTGGAGGAGATGATTGATCAGGCTGCTCAGCAGAGTCCCGGGCATCTGAATTTTGGCTGGCAGGGCGGCGAACCCACCTTAATGGGGTTAGATTTCTTCAAAAAGGCAGTTCAAATCCAGAATCAATATAAGAATGTAAATTTTGGCAATAGTATCCAGACTAACGGATTACTGCTTGATGAGGACTGGGCTGATTTTCTCAGAGAAAATAATTTTTTGGTCGGTCTCTCAATCGATGGAAAGCAGCATGTCCATGACCATTATAGGAAAGATAAAGCCGGAAAAGGAACCTGGCAAAGAGTCAAAGAAAAAGCTGCAATGCTTATGGAAAAGGGTGTCCAGGTCAACAGTCTAGCGGTCGTTAATGATTATTCAGTGAATTATCCGGAAGAGACCTACAATTTTCTGAAAGAATTGGGCTTTCAATATATGCAGTTTATTCCTATAGTTGAACAGGATAATCAGGGCAATAAAGCCGCACCTTTTTCTGCCAGTCCCAAAAAATACGGAGAATTTTTAAATACAATATTTGATTTGTGGAAGCACGACTTTGAAGATGGGCGCCCAACTACTTCTATCCGTCTGATCGATGCTGTTTTTCATAAATATGTTGGCCGGGAAGCACCGGAATGTTTTCTCAAAAAGGAGTGTGGAATTTATGTAGTTGTGGAGCATAATGGCGATGTATATTCCTGTGACTTTTTTGTAGAGCCGGACTGGAAATTGGGTAATATAAAAAATGATAATCTATTGGAAATGCTCAATTCTGATAAGCAGAAAAAATTTGGTGAAATGAAACTCAATGTACCCGAAGAATGTAAAAATTGTAAATGGCTACAGCTTTGCCGGGGCGGCTGCACAAAAGATCGGATCAAAGACCCTCGCGACCATAATGTTAGCCATTTTTGTGAGTCCTATAAAATGTTTTATGAGCATGCCGATCATGAATTCAAACAGCTAGCTCAGCAATTTCAGCAACAAACTCAGGGAGGAACTCATGAGTAAAATACAAGTAGAACAAAATCCTGATCAAGAAAAACTAGAACAACAGGGCGTTTTTGAATGGCCTATATGGGAAAAAGAAGAATCCGAATTTCCCTGGTCTTATGATCAGAAAGAAACCTGCTATTTCCTGGAAGGTGAGGTTGTCGTAACTCCAGAAAATGGTGAACCCGTTAAAATGGGGAAGGGCGATTTGGTGGCTTTTCCCGCTGGAATGCAATGCACCTGGAAGATTAATAAAAAAGTGAAAAAACATTACACAATGGGCTAAAGTCAGCAATAATAGAAGTATTATGAAATAATAAATTTGTATTTAATAAAATTTAGGATGACTCAATTTTTTGCTTCCGTCGATAATTCTGCGCAACTCAAATTGGATAAATCAGTAAGTCAAAAAACCCAATTATATTTTATTTTAGAAGAAATTAGCTTTTATCCATTTTCTGTTCAAAATTAGATGCAATACAACGCCGACTGCTAGTAGAACCCCTCCTCCTTTATGAACAATGTCAAAAGTTTTATGAGATATTGAATCGTGGAAAAACCCGGTGAAAATTTGATTAAGAATAAGAATACCAAGAATTGGATTAATAATTTTCAAAGCTGTGTTATCCTTCATAAAATCCCCTATCATTAATTTCAAGTAAACACTAATTCCAGGAAAATTACATAATATATCTAGTAGTCCTTTTAAAGAGTCTTAACTTTCTTCTGGTGGCTCATAACAGGTGCGACAACGGGCTTCGTATTTATCCTTTGCTCCCAGCAGAACGCGCTCACTGGATTTTGTAATTCTTTGAGTAAAATTGGCCGGGCCACCGCATTTCATACAAATAGCCTGAGTTTTGGTAATATATTCCGCTTCGCAGAGAAGTTCAGGAACAGGTTCAAAAGGAACTCCCCGATAATCCTTATCCAAACCGGCTACAATTACCCGCATGCCTTGATTAGCGAGTTTGCGGCACACATCCACAATACCATTGTCAAAGAATTGGACCTCATCAATTCCTACTACCTGGCAATCTTGGACAACTGAATAAATTTTCGAACTGTCGTCAATGACTCTGGATTCTATGCGGGATTTATCGTGAGATACGATTTCCTCGTCGGAGTATCTTGTGTCAATTTTGGGCTTAATGATCTCTACTTTTTGATTGGCAATCTTGGCCCGTTTCAGGCGTCGAATCAATTCTTCAGTTTTACCTGAAAACATACTTCCGCAAATTACTTCTATCCAGCCGCTTTTATTGCCACGATTAACCATTACCTCCTGCATTCCCGATGGAATGCCGTGAAAATCAGCTACCATAAAATTTCCTCATGAAGATATTTTAAGATTTCTTAACAATGATTTTATTTTAGTCGTCAGTAGATCGATAGCAACCTCATTATGGCCGCCCTGTGGGATGATCAAATCAGCATATTTTTTTGTTGTTTCGATAAATTGCTGATGCATAGGGCGGACGGTCTCCATATACTGTTCAATCACCGAGTTGACGCTTCTGCCCCTTTTTTCAATATCTCGTTTTAAACGCCGAATAAACCGGATATCATCAGGAGCCTGAACATAGACTTTAATGTCCATCAAATCTCGTAGTCTCTCTTCAACAAGTGTAAGAATTCCTTCCAGAATAATGATTTTATGCCCGGTGATTTCAATTGTCTCATCACTTCTGGTATGGGTGGTATAGTCATAGATGGGAACATTGACAACTCCGCCATTAAGCAATTCTTTGAGCTGCTCGATCATTAATTCGAAATCGTAGGCATCAGGGTGGTCAAAATTGTGATGATGAATCTGATCTTTAGGAAGATGTCCAACATCGTGATAATAGGAGTCCTGTTCGATTATACAAACTTCTTCTTCATTGAAACTTTTACTAATGTTTTTGGCCAGGGAAGTTTTGCCTGAGGCTGTCCCTCCAGCAATACCTATTAAAATTGAGTTTTTCATTAAATTTTACTCCAGTTTATTGGCTCCAAAGGGTTCGGGTAGTAATTTTTGACTGCTATATTTGGTAATTTTATTATTTTTATCAATTGAATAAACAGGGATTGGACCACAAATATCCCAGATCACCTGGCGACAGGCTCCGCAAGGCGTTGCCCCATTTTTAGAATAAATGGCCAGAGCTTTAAAGTCGCGAGCACCATCAACAATTGCTGCAGCCAGAGCATTTCTTTCAGCGCAAACTGAGAGGCCGTAGGAACTGGATTCCACATTACACCCTTTGTAAATTTCTCCCGATTCACTGACAACAGCCGCTCCTACTGGATAATTTGAAAAAGGGCTATGGGCATTTTCCGCTGCTGTTTGAGCTGCCTCTGATAATTTTTTGATTAACTTTTCCATAACTCACCTGCTGGTCTTTAGTTTATAAAAAATGTACCTTTTTTACTAGTTGTATTTCCCATTTTATCGGTAACGGAAATTTGATAATGATGACGCCCGTTTTCCAGTTCGGGAAGCTTGTATCGAATTCGATCGGTTGCGACGTTGTACTCACAAATAACTTCCTGACCATTGAGATTTACCGAAATAGACATATCATCTTTTATCCCTGATAATTCATCATTGACTTCCGCCTGTAAATATTTAAGCTGAGAGTTAGAATAACTGGCTTTGTTGACCGGGATAATGTTTTCAATTTTGGGTGGTTCCAGATCCTGAACAAGGGCAAAACGGCCAGTTCCAGCCCGGGCTGAAAAATGATTTTTTGCAGGATCTATATTTTGATCTAAATAACTGTATTTGTTTTCGCCAATACTATAAATACAGGTCTTACTTAAATTTTGAAAAGTAGAATCGTAGGCGATCTTAACTTCAGCAGCTTTGAGAAAATTGGGATTGGGAGGATCAACTTGATAGACGGGAGATACGACTTTTTTATCATAATTTTCAGAATCTACTCTGGTAACATTGACTAAAATATCGCGGGCGACTGATTCTTTGTCAAATTGGATCGTAAAAAGAGAATCCGATGACCATATTTGGTGAGAATGATTTTCGCTGAGATGGGTCAGGTTGATAATTTCCCGCATAATGATTCGATCATCTATGCGCAATTCAAAGGCAAAAGCATCATTCCAAAGACGATAGTCAGCTGGTTTGCTTATGAATTGATCAGGACCTAATGATATCAATTTGACCTGTCTTAAATTGTCAGAAGTGTGGAGATAAAATTCAGGTATTGAATCGGGAACCTGTTCGCAATTAAATTTGATTAAAAATGTCTCTGCATTTTGAATGAAGGAATATTTAACCTCTCCTGGCTGCAATTCTTTGCTATTAAAAGGTAGATAGGTAATCTGTTTGGCCGATGAATTGACAGGCCTTGTCTCTAATTGCAAATAAGAAAAACCACTGTTTTGATCAATGGTAAAGCGATATTTTTCTCCGTCAATTTTAAAATTTCGAAGATTAGCTTTTTTGCTCTGTCCGGATTGTTGTTTCCAATAGGCTTTTATACTTTTATAAAGATTGTAAGTTGAGTCTCTTTTAATAATGAAATTAAGGCTATCTCTACTATTTTGTAATTGTTCAATCCCAGGCAATCTGGTTGGATTTTGCTCCACAGAAAAATTCAACAGGGAAGTGTTGCCATTGAAATCACTGATCCGGATTTCAATATTATGAACACCAGCTGGCATCTCCAATATCCCTTTGTGCTTTCCTCTGTAAAATGGTAATTGCTCTCCTGGTAAAAAACGCCATAATCGAATATAACGACCATCTCCATTGGCAATCAGCCCCATATTTCTGTCAAAATTGATCAGCGATGATTTTTGAAATGAAAGAGTGTCGGCCTGAACATGAAAAACCAGACTATCATCGACAAACATTTCCATTTTATAAGGTCCGTATTTGTTATACAATCCTCGCACTATGTCATAAGTTTTGATTTCAATTCCAAAGGGCCCTTGAACTGGAATTTTTTCTGGAATGAGCCTGTAATCTGAATTGTAGCGACGAGCAGAGTAGGTCTGAATTTCGGGAGAATAGTCAATCAGGCTGACCGGAGATAATGGTACAAGAGCAATCGATTTGATAACAGGATCAGTGTCATCATTCTTGGTTAAATTAGTAAGGAGTGGATTAATTGGTTTGTGATCAGGAGTGCGAATCTCAAAGTGGAGGTGAGGATGAACCGTTCCACTCCGTCCTGTATAGGCGATTAACTCTCCTTTTTTGACCGGAATCTGGCCCGCTTTGAAATATTTATTGATCTTGAATCGACCTAACCTATGCTGCTCATCTTCAGCATATTTTTCTATTTTTTCGGCAAAATCATCAAGATGGGCATAAACTGCAAAATTGCCATTATCAAGTTTTACGTAGAGTGCTTTTCCATATCCATGATAAGTTTCCAAAATTCGCCACACATAACCATCGGCTATTGAATAGACCGGATGATGAATGGTTTGATCGGTTTTTATATCAATGCCCGAGTGAAAATGACCTGTTCGATATTCACCAAAAGTAGCACTTAAATTGCGGGAAACCCGCACCGGCCATAAATATTCGCCAGCTAAAAGATTGCTAGCAACTAGTAATAAAATTGTAGGAAGAAAGGTGTATTTTTTCATTAAAATGTCATTTTTCAAAAAATTATTAGCTCAAAACAATACACAAAAATTATCACAGTCGACAGGAATAATCAATAAGTATCTTGGCTACACTTCAAATCATTTATTGCCCCTATATTTAAAATTTATATTAAAATTATTGTGTTTGGTGAATTAACAGTAGGGCTTAAATAAAAAATTTTTCATGTTGATATAGTTCTAGTCTAATCTTAATTTACTTTTGGAAGGGGAACAAAAATGAAAGAGTTAAAACAACTATTAGACGAAAAAGAAGTAAAGCCAACATTTCAGCGTCTAAGTATTCTCGAATACCTCGAGGGAAGCAAAGAGCATCCTACCGCTGATATGATTTACGAATATATCCGTGAAAGAGTACCTACGATTTCAAAAACAACGGTCTATAATACAGTACACAAGTTTTTGGAAAAAGGGCTGATTAAAGAACTCACAATTACCGGGCAAGAAGCCCGCTATGATTTTGTTACCGACTCCCACCATCATTTCCTATGTAAAGAATGCGGGAGTATTTATGATATAGATATTAATTGCCCCCATGGATTGCCTGGTCAAAATATGGTCAAAGGCCACAAAGTGGAAGAAATTCACGGCTATTTCAAAGGAATCTGTAAAAACTGCCTTGAAAAAAATTAGATCCTAATTTATTTTATTTTAAATAGTGTTTAAAAACGGTTTAAATACTATTTAAATCCCTTTAAAAATATACAATAAAAAAACATTGTAAGTTTGGAGAAAGCGGAATCCCCGTAAAAGCCTATCCCGTCAAAAATACGCCGAGAACAGGCGAAGGCAGGCCCCGAAAAAGAGAC
>Ga0102934_1001590_pt1 | contig 15879 bp, 18 predicted proteins | sample SalPonR2_A_D1_MG_FD_78175 | JGI IMG/M metagenome (GOLD analysis project Ga0102934, IMG submission 78175) | Salt pond soil microbial communities from South San Francisco under conditions of wetland restoration - Salt Pond MetaG R2_A_D1_MG | ecosystem: Environmental > Aquatic > Marine > Intertidal... | reverse complement strand
GCTTGAAGGGAAAGGGGGGGGGGGGGGGGGAGTGGGGGAGGAAGGGAGGGAGGGAGGAAGAGAGGGAGGTTGAACACGGTGGAAGCAGTGTAAGGTCAAAGGCCAGGGCACAACAAGTCAGACCGCGCGTCGCAGACTTCGGGCAAGGAAAAGGCACATGAAGACAGGCAGGGAATAAAGCATCCGATACAGAGGGGAGAAGACCTGCAATGCACACACAACAGGATTTCCCACTGTGGTGGGTACTAGTGCATGGAGGCAACAACGCACCGGCTCCTGATTGACGTTTCGGATGCCCAACGCCAGGTTCCGAAAGACGAAGGCGAGGACGAAAATGTTGAGGACCACGAACATCCAGCCGCAGACCTCCACCATGTCCTCGCTCTTGCACCCTATGGCCGCCGCCACCAGCCAAAAAGTCACCACGCCGACCTGAGCGATAAGAGGGAGGGAGGGAGGGAGGGAGGGAACAAAAAGAAGGGCGATGTGGGTCAGAGAGATGAGAAGAAGCGGGTTCATACGGCATGTGCATCGTCTGTTCAGAGGCACCGACAAGCCAAGCCCCAGATGAAAGACGACGACAACACTCTGGGAAACAGGCAGAGAAAAATCACACAGGCGGCAAGAGCTGCACTCGGGGGCTTCTGGCCCATGCTCCTTCCCTCCATTCCCTCCGGCCCTTTTGCATCCCTTCGTGTACTACCGAGACAGATCCCCACATACCTTCGATTCCTCCGCGCGGTAATGCAAATTCGGGTGCTCTAGGTCGCCCTGGTCCTCGAATTTGATGAAAGGACTGTTCCCCCGGTAGTAGAAGTAGTACAAGCCCGTGGCGGCCAGCATGACCATCGCCTGGACGAAGCCGCTGCGGAAGGCTAAGAGGGGAAGAAGGAGTGCGGCCCGGAAGCCCAACAGCACCAGATCGTAAAAGAGCCTGACCAGGGGAAAGTGTAGCAGGGTCAGGTGAGAGAGGTGGGAGGCGGGATAATCACATGAGACCTGCCTCTCTTCTGACGGGCCAATGGGACCATTTCCCACCCTCCCGCCCGCCTGTGCTCCTTCCCTACCTGTCCTCTAGGTAACTTTCATAAAGCGCTTTGTACATCTCCCGGGTCGCGGGGTGAAAGAGTCGGTTCTGCTGATTCAGGGTGACGACGATGTAGCGGAGTACCAGAGGAAAGACGAGGCCGACCACCACGATGGCAATCACGCTCAGACCCCGCAATACGAATTGACCGGCAGTGCCTCCACATTGCATGCTCGGTTCCCACACCAGGGCCGGCCCGTGCGCTGTGTCGTAGCAATGGAATGCCTTGGCCGCCTGGTTCAAGATCGGTGCGTAGGCGAGCTCCGCAAAGAGGAGGGTGAATTGGCCGACCCGGCGTTCGTGCTTGAGCCATTCTAATGCGTCCTCCATGAGGTTTTGACGCAGGGCATGCATGCGGCGCTGGTACAGCACGTCTTGCGCCTTGACCAGGCCCAGGAAGATAAGGACGGGGAAAAGAAGATTACAGACGTGGACACCGGGGAAAGAATGCTTGGAGAGGGAGCCGATGGTGCTGAGGTCGAACCAGAGGGCCACGGGTTTGAGCACCCCTAGGAAGAAGGGCACGGCCCGGCCGAAGGCGTTGCGGATGAGCCCGATCATGACCAGGAGCTGGAGCAAGGACCAGACGATCTTGACCCGGGTGAATTGGTTGGCATCCAAGACGGGCCCGCGCAGCAAGTACCAGACGAAGGCACCGAGCGTGAAGATGCCAATGACCACGACAATCGCCATGGCGGCAATGGGCTGGCATTGTCCGTCGATTTTCACCCAACCGCCTTTGCACCCCATGCACTGTTCGCCCCGGTAGCCCGCCTTGCAATCCCGGGCCCCGTCGCAGGCCCACCCATTGGGGCACTCGTAGCAGCTCATGGCCGTGGCCGTCACGTCGCATTCCTGCTCGCAAACCAAGGAACCCGCGCTCGCATAATCGCCGTATTGGCCATTAGGGCAGGTGAAACAGTCCTGCGTGACGTGCCCCCCCACCTTTGGTTTGTTGTACACCCGGCCAATGTGCGCGCAGAAGACTTCGGCCAACCCCCCGTGATTGTACAGATCCGGACCCTTTCGCGCCGAGTTGCTGCCGAAGACACAGCCTCGGAACTTGGAATCTGTGTTGTAGGAGAAAACCCCGCCCCCATCCCTTGCCTCCGCGACATTGCTATCGAAGGTGCTTCCCGTAGCGGTCATGTTTGAGGACTCTAACCAGAAGCCTCCCGCATTGTTGGCACCCACGTTGCCCCGAATCACGCATTCGTCCACCTTCAAGCTGGAGTTCTGACAGTTCAGTGCACCGCCGTCATATTTGGCTTGGTTCTTACTGAAGGTAGAGCCGTCACATTTGAATGTGGACATTTTGAATTCCAACGCCCCGCCCCACGAGGCCCGGTTCTTTTCCAGTATACAATTCAGGGTGCGAAACTCCGACACGAACGTCTCAATCGCCGCCCCAAAGCGCGCAAAGTTTCCTTCGAATCGCGTCCCCACAAATGTGGCGTTGGACGACTCCATGTGTACGGCTCCTCCGAACTCCGTCGCATTGTTGTTCAGGAATGCGCCGTGCAACGTCGTCACATTCTCGGCCAGGCTCATTTCGATCGCACCGCCTGCCTCCGAGGCGATGTTTTCCAGGAAAAAGCTTTCCACGAATTGGATGCGTCGAGGAGTAAATCGGGGCACTTCCAAATCCTCTTCCGTGATCTCATTTTGGATCAAGACGGCACCGCCTTTTTGGGCGCGATTGCGGAGGAAGGTGGTGTTCCAGGCCACAAATTCCGAGTTTTGAATCCAGAGGGCCCCGCCTAGGCTGACAGCCTCATTGAACCGGAAGGTGCTCGAGTTGAGACTGGTGGTGGTGTTGATGACGTGGACGACAGGGCCGGCCTCGCTGGTGTGGTTCGTGAAAACACCGAGGTACGTGTCCAAAAAGCCGCCCTCCCCGAAAATCGCCGCCCCCCCATCTTCGGCGATGACTGTGTTGTTGATGGCAAAGACGTTCTCCAGGTAGGCATGCGCGTCATTGATCCGAACGGCGGCGCCATTTCCTGTGCCAATGTTGCCTCGCAGCAGAGAATCCTTCAAATGAGCATAGCCATCTTCCTCCACATTCACCACCCCACCCATAAAAGCCGTGTTGTTCTGAAAGGTCGATTCAAATTCGTAGAGTTCCGCTTCCAAGAGGGAAACCACGCCGCCGGCGGCCTCGGCTTTGTTGAATTCAAAAGTGCATTGGTAAGTGTTGTATTGGCTTTGATAGCCGCTCAGACAACCCCCCACGTTCTTGGCCCAGTTTCTACGGAATGTGCAGGCCTTGATAGTGGTGTTGCTCAGGTAGGCGTCAAAGACTGCCCCTGTATTTTTACAGCTGTTCTTTCGAAACTCGATTCCGGAGAAGGTCACATTGGAGCCGATCACTTTCACGCACCCTCCCGACGAGGCCGTATTCAGTTCCATGATGTTGTCATACACGTCTCCCATACTTTCTACCAGTTCCATCGCCCCTCCATCCGACCAGGCGGTGCCGCCACCAAAATGCGACCCGGAAATGTTCACGATCGACTGGTATGTCTTCAGGCTTGCGCCCGATGAGGCAGAGTTGTTGAGGAAATTGGTGCCAGCGATGGTCAAATTGGAGTAGGTAGTGTAGATGGCCCCTCCATTGGACCAATCCGTGTTGTTGAAGAACAGGCTTTGTTTAATATCCAAATTCCCGCCGTCCACCCTAAACACCCCCCCGTCCGAGTCGAAGGTATTGTTGACAAAGGCGCAGTTCAGGACGCTGATATCCGCGCCTCGATCGCCGTAGACAGCCCGACGGGGATTGTTCTTGAACGTCACCGCGTCCAGGGTCAGGGTCGTGTTCTCAGGCACCACCAGCACGGCCGAAGTGCCCCCGCCAAAGGTACTCGATTCCCGGTGGTAGATCACCGCTTTTTTCTGCGCCGTGGTCCCTACGCTGGTCAAGGTAATGTGGGAGTACATGGGCACCATGATCGGACCTTTCTTCAACTTGTGCACCTCCATGGTGGGAAGGTAAATCGTCCCCTGACGGTTCCCCACAAAGACAAAAGCGGCCCGGAGGTTGCAGGAAGGGGAGTCGCGGGAGCAGACCGCACCGTCTTCGTCCTCGTAGGCATTGACCGTGACCTTCACCGCGGGAACTTCCTTCCAATGCGCGGCCGCCGTCGGGTCGTAGCTCGGGCGTTTCTTGGTCGGCGTCCGTTTTTTCGGTTTCTTGTTGGTTTTCACCACGCGGACATCATCGTCCTCCGCGTCGTCGTCCGTAGCCTCATCGATGATATCCGGCACTTTGGGCGCCTTGGGTTTTCCCTTGGGCACACCGGGGGCCACGTCCCCATCCCCCACGTCGTCGTCCAGGACAGCATCTGGCGCATCCTCCTCCTCGTCTCCAGCAGCATCTGCTTCCTCATCAAGGTCGTCTCCCTCGTCATCCGCAGGCCCGTCCGCCACGTCATCGTCCTCGACAACTTTGGGCGCTTTTTTCGGCTTTTTCCCCACAGCGGGAGCAACCTCCACGTCGTCTTCGTCATCCGGGCCAGCAGCAATTGCGTCCTCACCGTCGTCGTCCCCCGCCTCCACCACGGGAGCCGCTTTTGGTTTTTTCACAGGGGCAACCGGGGCTGCTGCTTCCTCCTCCTCCTCAGGGGCAGCACCCTCCTCTTCCTCCGCCGCGACAGCTGGTGGCAGCAGGTCGTCTTCCACCCCGTCGTCGACAGCGGGCGCATCGGCAACCCCTCCGGGGGCAGGAGGAGCTTCGTTATCGGGAGGCTCCGGCGCCACAGCCCCTCCATCTGCGTCGTCCTCTGCCGGACCTGGAGGGGCCGGGAGGCCAACAGCATCCTCTTCCGGAGGCTCGTCATCGATTGGAGCGTCGCCATCTCCTTGTTCGGCTGCTGGTTCCACTGCTTGTTTGGCACGCGGGAAGAACCTACAATTGTGTGACCGAAAAAGATGAAATTATGAAAAAAAAGTCCTCGTCCGTGGCGCTCTTTTTAATATCCAGCTCTAGTCACGTACAAGACAAAATGCTCGCATCAGCCTTTTCGTGGCATCATCTGCCTCGCTCATGTGCATGAAGGCCACAATATCATTTAATCACCCTTTATCTCTTCCTTGCTGACGTACCGAAACCCCCCATCTGTGTCTATTTGAGCGGCTGCCCTACGCTGCACACCATCTATTTGTGCCTGTGCGGGTCGAATAAGTAGGAAACCGACGATACCCAGACCTAGTAGCAGCAGAGAACCCCAGAATCTATTTGTACGCCGGGGAGTTGTACGATTCACCCCATTCACGCTGGATTGGCCTGTAGTCATTTGAGTCCTTAGACACGGCGTGCCCTTAAAGGGCCAATCGATAATCAGTTCTTCGCGGCTGCTTCCTCAAGGCTTCTTCTTCCCTAAGATTGCAGATGGGACCAAAATGAAGGTCGAAGGGGTCCACAGAATGATAGCCTGTCTTCGACGCTTATGAGGGATGTGTGGCCGGCAGACGAATGTAAATGTGGCACTCGAAAAGCTGTGCACAAATAAGTCTACGTCCGAACAGAAAGAAGTCATTTCTGGCTAAGCATAATTTTTCTTTTCGTTCCTGTTCTGTCGTCCCTCTCGCTTCTGTTCTCTCAGGAGCAGTCCAGTCGACTTAGAGGATGCAAGCGAGGATGGTTGCCGTTGCCGTCGTCACGAGAAAAAGGAACCTGGATGTCGCTTGCAGAGCGTCAGAGGTATTTTTCGAAATAGTAATAATAGCTACACACATGACGTAATCAATGTAATTTGCACAATGTTCACATTATGTTTGGGCTTTCGATTGTACGTCCACGAAGGAAAAATGCCTGATCAGGGTCGCCCGCAAATTATTGCAGTGGCGTCTACTCTTATTGACCGGGTCAGCCGTTAAGAGAGTTCAAATTTTAAAAAAATTGGGTGGTAGATGATGGGCGATGAAATGCCTGAAATACCAAGCGTACATGTATTTCAACCCGCAAAGGAAAGGTATATCAGCCAGGCATAAGTCGTTTACTCTATAGGTACTGGCGACTTACCTTCGAAGACGTGTAATGAAGTCAAATGTTCTACTGCTACACGGCTAGAAAAGAGTATGTGTTATCTTCAAAGCGACAAATCTTACTGATGCTAGTTTACGACTTTTTCAAACAAAATTGACAGCAAATCTCACGCACACTTTGGACAAAGACAGTTTTTTCTTTATTCTTTGTCTTCCGCAACTACAGTCACAGGCAAGGCCCGCTCCAGCAATATACTTTCAGCCTCTGCCAGAGTCTCTCTCACTGCCCCCTCGGCTCTCAAAAAGTATGACCAGAGCAATTGTCCCACATATTTGTACATGACAATCTTCAGGGGTAATGGTCCGTAGACTACGCGCGCCCACAATGAATGCTGCCTCCAGAAAAGCGACGAAGTGAGGACACGAATGACCAAAATTGAGAGGGGTTGCACGAAGAGCACCGAAGAAAACACAAAGCTTGCGAGAAGTAGGCATCGAAAGGTAAGCGCATGGTCCAAGGGCCACGAGACTAGCTGCGCGAGGACGGAGCCAAAGCGTTGGTAAGCCTGATAATCGATTTTGGCGTGGCAAGTGCCACACTCCCGACTCGAGAGAGGATCACGGCGTCGACGTCGGTTCATGTCCGCAAACCACATCCACTTTCCCGTGCCCCGGCACAGACAAGGGGCAACAAGTTTTGCACCCAAGTCTACCTCTCCGTGAATACGACATTCGTAGGGATGGAGCGGAGACGCCTCAACAATCTCCAGAGGAGGCCTGAATATGAGGAGCATGGTACGGTGCTCGTTTGAATATGTCGTTGGGCTTGAAGCTTCTCTTTATTTTCCATGCCAACTGAGTCGGTTCGCCAAATGCACGGAAGAAAGTGCCGTAGCGACTACACACTTACCTGTACTTTTCCTCGTGCTTAAAGCCGAAATCGAAGGGCGTGTGCCCTACCACGGCATGTCTTTTCCCCAATGCTTCTGCCGAAAGCGCCATGTGCGCCTGATACGTCAGGACTTGGTTGGTCAGCCAGGCCGCGTCTTCCTCCCATTCCGATGTACGGTTGCGCGGAGAGGTGGAGGCTTGAGCAGGAGTGGCGCCCGTGCTTCCCCCTCGACATGCGAGTAAGGACGGTACAGGAAAGGAGCATGAGGTAGAGGGCAATAAGGAATCAGCCCCCGGGAAGGTAAACTTTTTTCTTCGTGCCCGGGAGAACGGAGGTAGTACAGTGCGGAGGGAAGCTTTGAGGAGAGGAGGAAGGGCTTTTGGACGGTCTGGAAATCTCAGATTTGACGCAGCAAGAGGGCGACGATCTGAGATAATCGAAGAGCTTGCATGGGCGGGAATGACGCAGGAAAAAAGCAGAATGGCAGGGCCCCAGGGAAGTAGAAGGGAGGAGGTTGCCTGAACTGCTTGCTGGTTTTTGCTTTTGACCATTTCTTGAGGCCCGTGAGACCTGCAGACTCTGTCTACAAGTGTGAGTAGAGAATTATTTAGTAATGAAAGGTGGTGAATATTGATAATTAAGGGAGAAGAAATTCCAGTGTACCGCTGGAGCAGACTAGGATCTTCAGTCCAGTAGCTGTAGGATAGGGGATGCCTGGTTTTGTGACAACATTTGTCACTTGCTGTCAACACCATCGGATAGAATGCAAATCACATCCCCTCAAAGGCCTTGTCAGCACCAACATGTCACTGGTGGACATCCACACATGTCGGTGCGTCTTGGGATCCAGTAGCAATTCCCTGCCTTCTGTTACCTCTCCTTCTGAGCTTCCCGCCCACCCGCAAATTTGATTTATGCCCCCCCCCTTTGCCTGTGGTCGAGACTTGCCCTTTAATCCAGTCCTCCAGTTAAAGCAGAATGTTATTCATTTCAAAGCAGAGATGTGTTGTCACTATCCATGTCCCTTACAAGCCATTACCGTCCACGCTGGGATTTATTCTCGACAGCATTGGCCTCCACATTATGTCATCGGGCCCCTAGTCGAACCAAACCCCTGGACGTCGTGTTCCATAATCCTACTTCCCCACCCAGCGACGAAAAGTTCCCATGGTGTTTACACCTGCTTTGAAGCGTTGCGCCTAGGTTGTGGAATTTGTTTGGCTTTGTGGCGCAAGGAACTTGTGCTCTCCTCGCCACTAGCATACCTCTTAGGGCCTTGGTCGTTCTTACCAGACAAGCTTCTCGCATGCTCCGAGCTACATCATTTGTGTCAGGATCGCCGTGTGATAGGCCGCCAGATAAAAGCAACATGCATTCGTGTTTTCCCTTTCATAATTTTCTCTACATTCATACAGCGCCAGCAATTTGTCGAGGAGAGCCCATTTACTTGCCGTTCGTCATCACATCGCATGCCGAAAGCAAAGACATCCACCTTGAATCCTAGCTCTAGCAGCGTAAGCAGTAAGAGCAGTGTCGGACGCACTCGCTCGATGCGGTCTCGGGTCAGCACTAGCCAAAAGGTACGCAAAATGAGAGAAAGTGGGAAAGGTATTCTGGGCACAGCAATGTGTTGTGAAGGTAAAACGGCCTCATGTCAGCACTATATCCTGTAAAAAACATGTCCCCGAGATAAAAGCAGAGAAGATGCATGCATGTACATGTTATGTGGAAAAATGCTATTCTCACGGGAACTGCTCCGCAGAAAAATGCAAGAAGGCCGACGAGGGATGATTGCAACGAGGTCCCTCCTATACCACAGGTCTGGGAAAGCCCGCCGCGGTGGGAGCCTCGGCACATGGATACAGTCTCCCTGGGAGAGAAACAGGAAGGGGGAGACGCGAACGTAAGTCGCGGCCATGGCTCACTGCTTTCTACCCAAAAGTCCTCCCTGTCCATGTTTTCCCCCAGCATCCATTGCTCCTTTTGGGTTTCCATACGATCCCATCCGCTCCCGCGTACTCGCATGTTGACTCAGAATCCGTACATCGTGATGCAGCCATGGTCCTCCTTTCCTTTTGAGTCTGATACCCGACCTTCTCGTCTCCCTTCCTCCATCCCCCGCCAGCTCCCGGACCTGTGCCCCCTGCCAGACGCGCCCGACCAGACAACCTCCCCCCTGGTCAAGACTGAGCTCCCCGACGACGACAAGGATTACGAGAACAAAGGGAAAAGGGACACAGGAGATGGGACTGATGCAGGGGGAGACCTGTGTTCCCCAGCCTTCTCTTCTGCCGCTTCCTCCCCCTCGTCCTTCTCCTCCCTCACCACTGCCTCGAAGCGTCGAAGCAAGGCAGTGGCCAGGGCCTCCGCTGTCTGGAACAGCTTGAGCCGTCTCAGCACTCCCCGGACGCCGGCCTCTTCGGCCATGGCCTCCCCTTCCCCTTCCTCCTCCCTCTCCTCCTCCACCTCCCGCCGCTCTTGCTCAGCCTCCTTCTATGCAGCCCGCAGTGGCGGAGGGCAAGGGGGAAGCGGTGAGGGAAAGACGACGGGAATGAATGAGGGAGAAGAAGGAGAGGAAGAGGAGCTGGAGAGCGTCGCCACCCAGAGCCCCGCTCCCAAGGGGAAGATGGGCGGGCGGGGCATCCGGGAGGACACGGGGGTACGCACCTTGCGTCTGGTGGAGGAGCAGGGTAAGCCTGCGCGCAGAGCCTTGCATCTGAGGGAGGAGATCTTCGCCTCCCAACCATCTCAACTTCGCTGTCGTCCTTTGCAATTCCCCATTTCGTCCAGCAAATCCATGACCTCCCTCTCTTCCTCCCTTCCTCCCTTCCTCCCTCTCTCCCTCCCCTCCTCCCTCCCTCCCTCTCTCCCTCCCTCCCTTCCTCCCTCCTTCCCCTCCCATCTTCTCTACACGGACCAGAGATCAATCCGTCGGAGGTTGAATCTGCGTTAGACGCGGTCAATGTGGCAGCAGTATATATGGGCTTCCAGAAAGGAAAAGAGGAAGGGAAGGAGGGACGGGGCGAGGCAGGGGTGGTATTCCCGATCGAGATCGCCGAGGGCATTACCAGTGCGCTCCAGCGACTGGATGACGGGTAAGGGCCCAGACTGCGTGCAAATATATAATACGTGGGGCATGGGCCGGCATCTTGCGCCCTGGATGGCCGAGACAGGCCTTCTCTCGCTCATCTTCGCGGAATTTCCCCTCCCTCTCGGCCCAGAGGCGTCATCAACGAAGTCACGGATTTCTGCCTGAACGTGGCAGCGTTGGAACCGCCTCGCTCTCGGACATACATGCCTGCTGCCTTTTTCTCAGACGTGCTTGAGGCGACGCCGGAGGAAGAAGGAGGGGGATTTAAGAGGGAAGGTGATATCTTTCGACATTGCATCTGTCGGATGGAGGAGGTGAAGAATTGCGCAAAAAATGAGCGAGAGGATGGGATCGCTTTCCGCGAGGCCGTTGAGAGCGTAGAGAAACGGTGAGGAGATGAGAACGAAAGGAGGGGAGGAGCAAGGGAGCGGGCGGGTGTCTGACGCTTGCTCATATCTGCTCAGGGCTTTGGAGTACAAGGAGGAGATCGAGAACCGCGAAATGCATTACGCCGAGCAGGTCGGTCGTCTCTCTTTTCTCCGAGCGCTTTCCCGCTCTTCTTTCGTGCTCAGTAATCACTCCTACACAGCAAATTAAGCGTCGCCTCCCATATCTTTCCCTCGTCCTCCTTCCCTTCCTCCCTCTCCACCTTTGCCCCTCCCTCCCTTTCTCCGTCCTTTTTCGGACCTACAGGTCGAGGCGAAAGCCGAAGAGGTGGAAGAGAACACCAAGCTACTTCACAAGGAGCGAGTCGTTTTCCGCAGCATGGTGGAAGAGGACTTCCAATTCGACGAAATTTTGCGGGAAAAATTGGGGGAGGTGTTCGACGCCGGCGTGGTGAGGAAGGAGGGAAAGAGGGGAAAAAGCGAAAAAAGGAAGGGCAAAGGTGCAGGCAGGTGCGGTAGAGAGTTATCAGGGCCAGTCGGCTCAGCACCCCCCCTCCCTTCCTTCTCGCCTTCGTTTCCCCGCCACTCGCCCAGGACGCCAACGTGGCCCTCCAGGCCTCCCAGTCTCACCTGGAAAATCTGCAAGAGCTGCAGGCGCTCTACGGCATGGTGGACGCCCGTTTAGGTAAGGAGGGAGGGAAAGAGGAGGGGAAAGGACCGAGAGGGAGAAGAAGAGCGGCCCTGTCGAGCATCCCATCCACGTCCTTGCCCCCACCCCAGACGCCTACCTGTCCTACGTGCTCGACCACGTGGCGGCTCTGCGGAAGGGAATGGAACCGATGCTCAAGGAGCGGCAGACCGAGGTGAGGTTGACGGGAGGGAGGGAGGGAGGGAGGGAGGGGGCGAGGAAAGGGAGGAATGGCAAACGGGTGCTCCAAAGCGTTCCGAATGGGGCGGGCAACAAGCAATGTGCCTCCACAAGCCTCACGCCTTTCTCCTCCTCTTCTCCCTCCCTCTTCCCCTTCATTTGTCAGCGCGTCCGCAAACTCTACCGAGTCCGGCGTACGCTCCAGAATCTCTTCTCTGCCGCCCATGAATCGACCAACTACCTGCTTCAAAGCATCGAGGCGGACAAGGTATTTTTGGGGTCTTTTCCCCCTCCAGCCTGTACTTGACCTATCTTCTTCCAACACTATCTTCCCCCTCTGACCATCCCCTTTTGCGGGCCGCGCTCTTTGCCGTGTTTTCTCTGAACTTTTCAGCTCTTTTTTCCCCTCCCTCCCTTCCTTCCCAGGTGGCGCTCCAAGACGACCTGGCCAAACTCCAGAGGAAATACACCAACGCAGGCCCCACTTTGCAAGCCGACATGACCACCTTGCGCGAGAAGGTGGGTAGGCTGGCTTGGGAAAGAGGGGTGGAAACATGTAGCCCGCTTCCCTCAAAACAAGGGCATAGGGAATCTCTTTACGAAAGCCAGGACTGCCAGCAGACCTCGCCCGCGTTCGAAGAGGAGCGGAAGAACGACGCTGCGAACAAGAGACATTCCTTGTGGTGCTCGCGATTGCCGTCTGAGAGTAAAACGATTCACGGACCAGGGCCCTTTCTTTCCATTCCCTCCTGAGCAGGTCAAAGAGATGACGGAGCAGTGGCAGCTCCACCGCCAGGAACTGGAAGAAATGCGGTGGGTGGCCATCCTTTTTCAACCTGTTTTTGTGTCGCTCTGACGATTTCCCCACGACCCCAGCAACGTGATAGATCCTTCCTGTGTTAGTCTGAGTCCCGCGTTCCTGTTGTTTTCTTTGCCCGCCTCATCTCAAACTATTTCTGTCTATTCGTACCCATTGTTCGCAGTTCGGAGCACACAGAAGCCAAAATTGATATCGCTCTTCTCCTGGAGGACGAAGCGCGAGAGGCACTAGAATTGGGGGTGATGGAATTGGAGGAGGACAAGGAGAAAGGGGAAGACGAGCGAAAGGAAAGTGATGAAGCAGGAGCAAAAGGGACAAAAAAGTCGATGTGGACTTTTTGTGTTGTTATGTGAGATGTAGAATGGAGCACAAGCTAAATTGATCAATTTATGGAAGTGGTGAAAAGAAAAGGGTTGTGGCCATGGCTCCACCGAAACTCGAACTTTCTCAGAATTGTTGTAGGTCGTAACATTACAATCGCGGAAATTGGACATGTAGAAGGAAACGAAGAAGCCGCCAGGGGCTTGACCGCACCCGATCACGAATGATTCTGATCGGATGGGTAGGGTGGCAACACTAAGGGCGACAGTGATTGACACGCACGTCTTTTCGTGTTCGCGCTTCATGCTCACATCTGTCGCAGAAGTACATGACAGCGAAGGCTGAAGAGATGAGGAAGTCACTTTCGACAAGAGCCAAAGAACTGGACAGCAACGTTCCGAGGTGGTGTGTGATATCCTTTGTGTTTTAAATGCTCGCGTGTCACCAATCTACATTGGTCGCAGCCATCAAACTCAAGTGAAGACAAAGGGAATGCCGTGAAATAAGCGAGTTTTCCAAGATTGCTCCTGGTGACAACTTGCATGGAGTTTGAACGAAAGCATCGAGATAGAGAGGTGAATAATTACTGTATAACTTCTTTCTTTACAAATGAATCTTTACTGCGTTCCTCCCCTCTCGTGACAAGCATTCCCCCTCCACGCAAAGCAGAAAAATCGCTCTCTTATGTACAGGGCATTCAACCAAGTGCCCTGGCGTCATCGCTAAAGCACACATGTTTTTGGAGATATCAGTCACCCCCAAAACAAATACCGCAGACAGCAAGACGACCGAGCTGAAGACAGGACCCTTCCGATCGAGTAAGCTCGTTGACAGTATCCATGTGCGTCTTTGGATGTGCAGGATACGGAGGACTGTTGCAGCAACTGAAAATCTGACACAGAAAAAGCAGCTCGTGCAAATGTATTTGTAGCAAGAAGCATCTCGGTGCACTTGATGAGTACAGATGTCCGTGCCAAAGGACGAAATTAGGAATATCTCGCTGTTACCATGACCAGGCTCTGCCGGTGTGACGTTGTCAACCACATGATCATCAATCATCAGCATTTATCACCCAAGCAACCCTTTGTACCCCAGCAACACTCCCCCACTGCACTTCACGAGTCCAAAATTTGGTCAAACGCGGTCTGAATCTTCGTGTTTCTGTGTTTTCAGAGACTCCGACGGCATCAGCAAGGGGCAACAGGGGCATTTTCATTTTCCATTGGCCTGGGGATTTGAAATTTTGAACTGAGCTTGATGCTAATTTTTGGAGTGGCTCGGACGCGTGGCGCCACGTTGATGGACCAAATAATTGAGGAAACGTCAGGTAATTGTCCCATATAATCTTTCATACCTGGAGTGGTAGATTATAAATGCCGTATAGTGTCGAGTTTTTTTAGTGGAAAAATTGCTTTGACCATCATGGCATGTTTTTTGTGGTTGCGCTTGAACCCCCACGTGAAAAGATCAGCCTCCCATGCAAATGGAAGTCAACGAGTTCTTTTTGCATGGAAGAGCAAGTGCGACGGCTTGCGTAGGACATCGGCTGATCTTTCATTTTCAGTATTTCTCGTATCTTCTTGTTTTGTTCATTGTGCAACCAGCCTCGACCGTCTGGCACATTTTTCATCGTGTATCTTTGCTGCACATTTGTATCTGTCATGATGTCACGACGAGTGCAACGTTGTGATCAGCGCTTTAGCAGCTGCAAGCTTTGTGCAAGGCGTGTGAGTGATCTTGGGCTCAGTTCTGAAGTTGTTTTGTAGCACACAACGTGTTGTTGTCTTCAGACGATGCTACACTACCATGAAACGTGACCATCATGTTCACGTGTGCATGGACTTGCTTAGTAGATACGTGCGGTGCATGTGGTCTTTTTGGTGCGATCCACTTAGCCGCTCTCGTGGTTGTATCTTGCAAATATCCGAGTTCGTAGCACAGGCCTTGTCACCTTCCTTCTCTCGCACTAATCACCCGTGCTTCCCTCATATACAACGTGACAGTCCTCTGTATCTGTGCACCGGCAACCTTTATAGCAGAGGTTTGTGCAGCCATGGCTTCCAAATGTGCCTCTGAGAACAGGAGCATCGGAAAAGGAAACAAGGATGAGCATGGCCACATGTCTGACAGCTTCTACAACCACGAGGGCCGCTTGGCTAAGAAATCCAACAGGATTGGGAACATGGAAAATGATGACCACGAACGTGCCCTGGAACGGTGAGTCTTCCGAACGTCCGACGAGTTCCTACCATGTGTGCTTGAGCGGGATCTTGAGGGATGGAAGGGCCGATCATTGTGTGCCTTCCCGAAGCTTTTTGGATTGTGGTATCCAATAAAGATACCAGTACACTCTTTGTTCTCACCGTGAGTAAACCCACTTTCCTCCACCTTGACAGCACCATGCGGGCAGTGAACTCGGCTTCCATCGCCGTGACCCTCCGCTCCCAAGGCTCGCTCGGCCACGGCGAGGGAAGTGCCCCTGGCCTGGACGGTGTCTTCGCCAAGCAGGAGCCCGAGGCCCCCATTCACATCGACACGGATGAGAACGATCCTGAGATCCACCACCTCCACTCCGAGGGTCTTTCCTCTGCCTTGGCCGCTGAACTTCTCAAGAAGTTTGGCCGCAACGAGCTCCCGGAGAAGAAGAAGCCCAAGTGGCTGATCGTAAGTGCTCCTCTCTTTCCCTCTCTCTGCGCCTGGGATCTGCTTTCTTGTATCTGACCTGTTGCTCCGTGTTGCCACACATCCCTCAAAGCTCGAGTCTAAGACACTCCTCCAGATATTCCAAACACGCTTAGACTTTGTCTGTTTTCCCCCTCCTTACAGTTTGCCGAGCAACTCTACCAACCCATGCCTCTGATGATCTGGGCTGCCATCATCATTGAGGCGGCCATCGAGTCGTGGCCCGACATGGGCATTCTGCTGGCAATCCAGTTCATGAACGCCTCCCTTTCCTACTACGAGACCACGAAGGCCGGCGACGCCGTTGCGGCCCTCAAAGCCTCCCTCAAGCCCGTGGCTTACGTGAAGCGTGACGGAAAATTCCTGTCCATGGACGCAGCTCTCTTGGTGCCTGGTGACCTGGTCCTCCTCGGCTCTGGAGGTGCCGTCCCCGCCGACTGTGTGGTCATGGACTCCCAAATTGATGTCGACCAGGCTGCGTTGACGGGCGAGTCTCTCCCCGTGACCATGTTCAAGGGCGACAGTGTGAAAATGGGCTCCACTGTGGTGCGTGGTGAGGTCGAGGCAACAGTTGAGGCGACTGGTGCCAACACTTTCTTCGGGCGTACTGCTTCCCTGCTTTCTGGTGGGGACGAGGTCTCCAACTTGCAGAAGCTACTGATCCGTATTATGATCATCCTCGTCGTCCTCTCCATGGCCCTTTGCGGTATCGCCTTTGGCTACCTGCTGGGCCGTGGCGAGACTGT
>Ga0102934_1001589_pt1 | contig 15879 bp, 13 predicted proteins | sample SalPonR2_A_D1_MG_FD_78175 | JGI IMG/M metagenome (GOLD analysis project Ga0102934, IMG submission 78175) | Salt pond soil microbial communities from South San Francisco under conditions of wetland restoration - Salt Pond MetaG R2_A_D1_MG | ecosystem: Environmental > Aquatic > Marine > Intertidal... | reverse complement strand
AGGATGGAGTGAATAATGCTGATAAGAATAGAACTCACCGGTTCTGCCGAGTCCCGCTTGAATCTCATCAGAAATCAAAAGGATATCGTTCTTAAGACAGTAATCATCGATTATGGCAGCAAATGCCTCTGTCATCGGCTGAACACCACCGGAACCGAGGACCGGTTCTATGAATATTGCACCAATCTGCTCATCGTATTCATCGATTGTCCTGTTGATGGCCTCTACATCGTTGAATTCCACTCTGATGACGTCTGCCAACAGGGGTTCAAAGGGCGCTCTGAGATTCTCAAAACCATTAAGGGAGAGAGCACCGAGTGTCCTGCCGTGGAACGATTTGTTAAATGTTATGATCTTACGTTTCCCGTTGTTTCCCGTTTTCTTTTTAACAGCCTTTAAAGCCGCCTCCACTGCCTCCGTCCCTGAGTTGGTGAAAAATACCTGTCCCGTTCTTCCCGTCTGTTCAACTAATACCGACGCAACTTCCTCTGCATCATTCTGAACAAAGAAATTGGAGATATGCTCATATCGCTTGATCTGTTTCTCCTGTTCCTTTATAATCTCCGGATACGAATGACCCAACGCCATCACGCCGATACCCGAATAGGTATCCAGATATTTATTCCCCTGCGTATCGTAGATATAAACACCTTTCGCCTTTTTCACATTGAAGTCATATTCATTGTAAAGGTTCATTCTGTACATAAGTCAAACTCCTTTGTCAACACATCAACAGTGTTTTTAATATCCTCTTTCTGGATGAGTACGGATATCTTGATCTCCGAAGTCGTCACCATTTTCACCGTGATCTCCTTTTTTGAAAGGGCTTTGAAGAATCTCGCTGCAACGCCGGACTCGGAACGCATACCAAGTCCGACCACCGAAACTTTGGCAAATCCCGGATCCGTCTTCACAAATATCTCGTCGTGCGAGGCAATCAAATCGTGAAACGTCCTTTTTAAATCATCTAAAACTGTTTCTATAACCGTAAACGATATGTCAACGTGGTCATCAACCTGAATAACCGAAATCATATCAACATTCCAGTTGTTCCTCGAGGCAATCTCAAAGATCTCATGTGTAATGCCTGAATCAAGCGGAACACCTGAAATGGTGATCTGAGTCTGATTTTCCTGCACACTTAGCCCGGTGACGACAGGGGCTTCGATGTTTTTTGCAACCACTTTTGTTCCTCCTTCGTCATTAAATGAAGACGCACAGCGTAATATCACTGAGTATTTTTTGGCAATCTCCACAGATCGTGTGTGGAGGACTTTTGCCCCGAGTTTTGACATTTCAAGCATCTCATCATAGGTCACCGTTTCAAGCTTTTTGGAATTCGGGCACAGTCTGGGGTCAACGGAAAATATACCATCATAGTCGCTGAATATTTCACATTCAACGTCCATAACAGCTGCAAGAGCAACAGCCGATGTATCGGATCCCCCCCGTCCGAGCGTTGTAATCTCATTCTCTTCTGTGATACCCTGAAAACCGGTAACGACAACAACATTGTTCTTCTTGAATAAGATATCGAGCTTATCACTGTCGATGTTGATGATCCTCGCACTACTGAATTCGTCATTCGTTCTGATTCCAAGCTGGAATGCATTAACTGAGACAGCTTCAACAGACCGTCTGTGAAGCGCCATGGTTAAAAGAGACGCTGAAATCTGTTCACCAGTTGATATTAACATATCCATCTCTCTTGATTCAGGATCGGGATTTACTTCAGATGCCTTTCTAATCAACATATCCGTCGTATCCCCGTTAGCTGAAACAACGATGGCAAGTTGAAAACCGGCCCGGGTCTTTGCCGTTATCTTATCGGCAATTCTGTTGATCTTGTCAGTGTTGGCCAGGGAGCTGCCACCGTATTTTTGAACGATCCTCATCAATTTATTTCCCCTTTATACTTTTTTCAATCAACTATGCTGTATTATTCCGATTATTGGAGAGCCCTCAATGCCTGCACCATCTGTGTCTTGCCCTTTGTTTTGTCATCAATCTCCTTTATTTTCTTTGCCGGTGTTCCGGCGTAAACGGCATTTTCTTCAACATCCCCCAGCACGATTGCACCGGCGGCCACAACGGAATTTTGACCGACTCTTACACCCTCAGCAATAACCACATTCGCACCGATGAGAACATTGTCCTCCACCACCACAGGATCATCACTTGGTGGTTCTATCACACCGGCAAGAACACTTCCGGCTCCAATATGGCAATTTTTACCAACCTGTGCCCGGCCTCCCAGAACAACGTTCATATCGATCATGCTCCCCTCTCCGACTGTTGCTCCAAGGTTGATGACAGCGCCCATCATGATGACGGCCCCCTGTCCAATCTCAACATGATCCCTGATGATGGCACCGGGTTCGATTCGAGCATCATACTGCGTCAGATCAGCCATTGGGATGGCTGAATGCCGTCTGTCACATTCCAACCGGTACTGAACAATAGCATTCTTTTTCCCAGCCAGGAGCTCTTTCCATTCCTCGTGGGAGGTGAAGAGAACACCGCTCTTTTCGTCCCCGTAATACTCATGTTGCCCGGTCATAAGCTCCTCAAGGTCTCCTTTGAGATAAACCTTGACCGGGGTCTTCTTTTCCGATTTTGAGATTAAGTCGATCAGTTCATAGCTATCCATTTTTTTCCTCCAATTTACAAATATCATCAAAGGTGTAGAAGCCGGGTTCTAAGTCAACAGCTTTCTCGGCGGCAAAGCAGGCCCCTTCGGCAAATGTTCTCGGGGATATCGCCTGATGTTTGATCTCGATCAACTCGCCAAGCCCTGCAATAAGTACAGCGTGTTCACCCGGAATACCGCCCGCCCGTATGCTTGATGTCGGCACATTGAAATCAAAGGCCTCAGCCAGCATTTTAGCGGTTCCCGAAGGTTTGTCTTTTTTGAATCTGTGATGCTTTTCAATGATCTCAACATCCCAATCCTCATTCGCGGAAAAACTGCCCCACTCGTTGAGTCCATCCACGATCTTTCGCATTAACCGGATGCCTTTGGAAAAGTTACGGGCATATACAACGGCGACCTTTTTGGATACTGCCTTCAAATCGGCAATATCATCATTGTTCAAAGCCGTGGTCCCGACGACAAGTGGAACCGGACGATCATACTGCTGTGCTGTCTTCAATGTCTTTTCAAAGGCCTCCGGCAGAGAAAAGTCCACAATAACATCCGGTCTTTCAACCGCTTCCTCAGTTTTATCATCACATCTGTAAACTAATACGTGGCCGTGTTCATCAAAGACCTCACGGATGAGCTTTCCCATCCGGCCCGAATAACCAACCAAACCGTATTTCATCTCTATCACTCCATTTCTTCAAATGCTTCATCTATCCATTTCTTCACCTGGTCCGATGCACCGATAAGCGGCAGTCTGAGGACATTGGCACAGTACCCTTTTTTGCTGACGGCGTATTTGACAGGGATGGGATTGATATCACTGAACATTAACCCCATCATCTTCAAGTGCGCTTTCTGGACTTGTCTTGCTGTGTCATAATCATCATCCAAAGCGACTTTTGCAAGATTGCTCATCGCCCCGGGATTGACATTTGAGTAGACTGATATGACCCCATCGCCTCCCAACGCGATTACGGGAAGGGCCTGATCATCATTGCCTGAATAAAGCGTCATCCCTTCAGGTTTAATGGCAGCCAGTTTTTCAATCTGGGAGATAGCTCCGCACGCCTCTTTCATGGCGACGATATTCGAACAATCCCCGGCCAATCTGGCCGCCGTTTCGGGAAGCATGTTGCATCCTGTCCTGGACGGCACATTATACATGATGATGGGGAGCTCCGTCCGCCCGGCAATGAATCGATAATGCTGATAGAGCCCTTCCTGATTCGATTTGTTGTAATAGGGAGTCACGATTAGCAGACCGTCCGCCCCGGCATCTTCGGCTTGTTTGTTGGCTTTGATAACTTTGTGAGTGTTGTTCGAACCGGTCCCGACAATAACCGGGATCTCTTCGTCAAAAGCCCGTGTTTGTTCCACTACGGCATTGATGAGTGCCTCCCTTTCCTCAAATTCAATCGCCGGGGCCTCGCCGGTTGTCCCGAGGACTACAACCGCCTGGATCCCCCCTTCCAACTGAAAAGAGAGGAATCTCTTTAACGCTTCATAATCAATCTCATAATCCTCTGTAAAAGGTGTTATTATCGCTGTTCCCACTCCTCTGAACATATCTTAACTCCTTTCGTTGAGTTTGCGGTGTTTGATCAGTATTCTCAGGGCGTTGGTGGCTGCCCCCACCCGGATGTTATCCGCCACCACCCAAAACATGAAAGTCCTGTTGTCAAACTGTCTGACCCTTCCCACAACTGTGGTATCAGTTCCTTTCGTGTCAACTGGTGTGATGATGTCATCCATGACCTTGACCCCCGGTGTTGCGGCTACAGCCTCACAGAAATCGTCTTTGTTCATATCGCTCTCAAGCCTTAAGAAAACCGATTCCCCGTGGCTGTATTCAGTGGGGACTCTTGCCGTGAAGGGATAAACGTTGATGGTTTCATCATCAAATATCTTCCGCGTCTCAAATATCATCTTGGCATCTTCCGAGCTGATACCCGTTGTCTCATCCAGAGTACCGATCAACGGGATAACATTCCCGAATATACCGTGGGAAAAAGCGGGCTCGGGAAACTCACTGTGATCTTTGCCCGTCACTTCGGCCCTGTACTCCTCGAGAGCAGAATGCCCCGCCCCGGAAACGGACTGATAAGTCGACACAATAATCTCATTGATGCCATATTGTTTAATACCGTTCAGTGCCAGAACCATCTGGATGGTCGAACAGTACGGGTTGGCAACAATCCCCTTATATTTCCTCAGTTTTTCACCGTTTATCTCCGGCACGACAAGCGGGACTGCCTCATCTCTTCTAAATGCAGAGGAATTGTCGATGACCGTATTGCCATATTCAGCGGCTACCATAGCAAAACGCTTTGACACCCCGGCTCCGGCTGAGAAAAGCAGATAATCATACTCTTTTTTCATCTCATCCTCTGTCAGTTCTTTAACCATTATCAGTTTCCCTTTGTATTGCAAACGCTTTCCGGCAGATCTTTTCGAGGCAAAGAGGATTAATTCATCCGGATCGATTTCGTATTCCTCTATCAACCGTATCATTGTCATACCAACCTCTCCGGTTGCCCCGGCTATCCCAATCTTCAAAAAACACACCTCCAAAAAATAGAAATAATAAAAAAAAGACGCTATCAAACGAGCGTCTTTTCAAATGTATATGGTTCATCATCTGTGAATCGACGCCCCACGGATCCAGTCCGTGACAGTAGCCCGGGTTTTTCCCGAACTCCCAGACATCAAGACCCGGAGAGCGGATCGTGATACCTTCGGTGATCTTGCCTTTCAACCCCCTCTCGCTCTCTCCTTTATACCGGGGAATCTACTCATCGCCATCACGCCTTCGACTCAAAATATTTATTTTTCAACTAAAACAGTATAACACGAAGTGTTAAAAAAACAAAACCTCACAGATGTCGGAAAAAGATTAAACGATGCTATCAAAGCGCCTTATCAAGTTTTGAATCCCAGAGTCTGTTGACATTGTCAATCCCCTTGCCCTTAACGGCATTATAAACTGCCATCTTGGCAGATTGTGCAGCCTGCGTGGCATTCTGTCCGAGATTGAAGGCTATCAGCGTGTTAACACCTTTCTCTGCCAGCCTACTGATCACCATGGGGCCTACGCCGTGTTCGCCGGAAATATCGTTTTCAATGATCTCAGTATCGCCGGTTTCCGAATTGACAAGTCCAAAATATTTGGCGCGGGCAAATCGATTGTTGACCTCTGATTCCAGTGAATTCTCTTCCAGCGGAACGACCACTTTGCCAAAGTCTTTCCGGCAATTACCTTCTTCATGGTGGTTATGATGACCACCATTACCGTCTTTTCCACATCCGTAATCGGTATCTTTGAGCTTTTCCTGCAAGTACTCATCAATTAACGAGCCCACTGTACCTTCTGCCCCTTTGATAACATCGATTCCAAAAGAGTTGAAAAAACTGATCGCCCGGGTTCCCACTCCTCTCATGATCATCAGATCCACACCGTTATCATTAACCCACTTCGGTATCTCCCCGGGACCATGTTGCATAAACGGATTTTGCTTTATTTCCAGGTTTTCCTTCTTCCCCTCTTTAATATCCACAAAGGCAAAATACGGGGCATGGCCAAAATGCTCGCTGATCTTTGATTCGTTTCCGTTGTCATCTAAAACGGGTACACAGATTTTCATTGAAACAACCTCCAGATTATATGATTATATTATATAGCTATTATAACAGAACCATAGGGGGTTTTCAAATCCATCGAAAAAATGTTAAAATAAAGAGTTATTCATTTTCAATTTGAAAGGACAGTTACATTATATGGAAAAACAAGAATTAAATCGGGACTTGTTTGACAGCTATATCGAAACGGTTACTTCTTTTTTGTCAGATTTACCACCGGTTATTTATGAGAGGGCTAATTTTTACTATTCCCACGGGAAAGTGACGAATTTTACAGCAGATATCGCCGGCACTAAACTCAATATCAAAGGGGTTGTACTGGGAACGGCCAAGTATTATACCAGTATGGAGATTGATCCAAAAGGCATCAATTTCTTTTGCACATGCCCCCATTTTGCTTCAGGTCATTTCTGCAAACACATCGGCGCGTTAAGTTTAAAGTTTCTTGAGAAGGGGGACAAAATCAAAGAGGATATGTCAGGAAAAAACAGACTGGATCTCATCAAGATGAGACATAAGGAATTTCAAAAGAAGAACGAGATAAAGAGTATTATCAGGGAGATTAAGAATCAGAAGACAAGAAGTCTGACTCAGTCGCTTATTGAGCCGGATGAAAGAACGATCGTGATCGAGCTCAACCAGCAGAGTTCCGGGTTGAAGATCATTCCCTATGATCAAAAGTTCGGGGTAAAGGGATACCCTATCAAGACCGGTAGAAGAGAGCTCGGTATAAAGGATTTGACGAAATATCCGGACGACCGTTTCTCAAAGCTGCTGATGATGATCAATTTCAGCATGGATCAGATGTATATTGAGGATATTCATTCATTTGTAGAGGTCTTCAAAGGCTTCCCCTACATTAACTGGGAGGGCAGAAAAGAGAAGGTGGTTTTTGCCGCCCCGCTTCAAGTAAAGATGGAAAAAGGAACCGATGCAATTGACCTGATTCTGGTTAATGAGGAAGAGGATATTAGAATAAACCCCGATGAGTTGATCAAAACGACGAAATATCTCGGGGATCATTATTATCCCATATACGGCCGTTCAGGTAAAGCGGGGCTGGTTTATAAAAACAGGATTCATCCCGTGGACAGCCATTTAAACGGACGACAGCTTGAATCGCTCATCAGACATCGCGAAATATGGAACAGAGTTCTTGGACAATCCTATCCCAAGGCGAATGCATCATCGGAACAAGCCGTGACTGAAGATTTTATCAAGAAAGAAGTCATTGGTCCGCTAATGTCGTTCGGTGTGAATATCAGTGAGAAAGTGACCCCGACAATCAACCTCAAAGAAGCAACCCCGGAAAGAAAAGCGGTCTGGATTGTTGAAAGATCCGGAAAAACCTTTACGCTTCAATTAAAGTTTTCCTATTCGGGCATCAAGATATCGCCTGAGAACGGCGACAGAGAAATGGTCAACGTCGAAAAAGACGAGGTATACAAGCGGGATGACGAATTTGAGCAACGACACAAGAAGATCCTGTCGGAGAATCTTCCCAATCTGAGCAGCGAATCCTCAGGATGGTTCTGGGAAGTCCAGCTGGAAGATATACTTACCATTATCGATGATCTTTTTCCCCTGTATTCAGATGAGATAATCCTTGACTGTGATCCGAAATTAACCAGAATTGCTCATCCCGAGACCAGCGTGCAGGTTGAGGTTAAATCGGGTATTAACTGGTTTGAAATGGGCATAGATGCAAAAATTGGAGATAAGGAAATACCGGAAAAAGAATTAAAAGAATTACTTAAAACCGAAAAGAAATATATTGAAATCAACGGGGAATACTATAAGGTGAACAAGAAAGAGATCGGAAAGCTTCACAGGATCTCCCGGAAGCTAAAATCATTCTCCAAAAAGACGAAAGAATCCTGGCACAGAGTCGATATCCTCAACGAATTAAATCAGATCGAGAACGTTCAGTACGATGAACGGGTTGGCGAGATTATCAAGATGACCGAAGATTTTGAAGGCATCAAAGAGTACATGCTGCCGAAAGGATTCAACGGGGAGCTCCGAAACTATCAGAAAAATGGCTACAACTGGCTCAGATTTTTAGAAGAATTTAAGCTGAACGGTATCCTGGCCGATGACATGGGCCTGGGAAAAACTGTTCAGACGATTGTCTTGCTCCTTTCCTATTATGAGAGAAACCTTGGCCTCAAAGCGATTATCATCGCACCAAAATCACTCCTGAATAACTGGCATAGGGAGCTTAAAAAGTTTGCCCCTGTCTTAAAGAGTTCTATCTATCACGGCACAAAGACAGAACGCAGAGAGCTCAGAGAAGAGAAACCGGACATATGGATCACCACCTACGGCACCTACCGGAACGACGTGGACTTCTTCACTGAAAATGAATTCGACTATTGTATTGTAGATGAAGCCCAGCATCTGAAAAACAATCAGACGAAGACGTTTCGTCAGATGAAAAAACTGATATCAAAGCACAAAATCGCATTAACCGGAACGCCTGTGGAAAACTCGTTGAATGATCTGAAGAGTCTTTTCGATTTTCTGATACCGGGTTTTTTCGGCTCTAAGCGCGAATTCAAGAAACACTACTGGAAATCCCCCGGTCTGCTGAGACAGAAGATCAACCCCCTGATTCTGAGGCGAAAGAAAGAACAGGTGTTGAAGGAGCTGCCGCCGAAGACCATTAAAAATTTCTATGTGGGCATGACAGAAAAACAGGAAGAGCTTTATCATACCTATTACCGTCACGCAAAAAATGAGATAGACGACATCACAAGTGATGAAAAAGGTTGGCGGCAGAACCGGCTGACCGTCTTAAAACACATCCTCCGATTAAGGCAGATCGCCACCCATCCGGGGATGTTCATTGATGATTACGCCGATCACAAAAACGTATCGGGAAAACTCGAGTCATTGATGGAACTACTCGATGAGATAACTTCAGAGGATCACAAGGTTATCGTCTTTTCACAATTCTCAACAATGCTTGCGCTAATTGAGAAGAATCTCTACAATTATGGTTTGAAGAGTCTGAAAATCGACGGCGCAACCAGAAAACGGGACACGATCATCGAGAACTTCAAAAAAAACGCAGATGAAAAGATACTCATGATGACGTTGAAGGTGGGCGGACTCGGTTTGAATCTGACAGAAGCTGATTACGTGATCATCGTTGATCCCTGGTGGAATCCCGCTGCTGAGATGCAGGCCATCGACCGGACTCACCGGATCGGACAGAAGAATCCTGTCATGGTCTACCGGATGATATCGAACGGGAGCATAGAGGAGAAAGTCTTAGAATTACAGAGCCGGAAACTCGAGATAGTGGAGAATGTTGTGGATACCAGGAACGATATCAGCAAGGATATAACCCCCGATGATATCAGAGAAATGTTTGATTAGGTTATGGTATAATCAGGACGAAAATAACCTGTTGAAGGAAGCAAGGGGTGTTATTTTGATTTACGCGCTTGATATCGGAACAAGGACTGTCGTGGGAGTATTGGCTGAAAAATTCGATAATTCAATAACCGTTTACGATAAAGTCATGAAAGAACATGAAGAAAGAGCCATGCTTGACGGTGCTATTCATGATGTCAATAAAGTCGCAAAGGTTGTCGAGGGTATTACACGGGAATTGGCAGAAAAAAACGATGTGTCATTATCAAAAGTATCTGTGGCCCTGGCCGGACGCTTTCTCAAGACATCACTCGGAGAATCGGAACTCGATGTTTCAAACGAGCATTCCATCAACCGGGATACGGTTCGTATGCTCGAGATGGAGGCCATCAACGAATCCATCAGTTCGCTTGAGACTGACGGCAGAGAGATGTACTGCGTCGGTTATTCCGTGCTCTACTATACCCTGGATGATGAATGGATCAAGAACCTTGAAGGGCAGCGGGGACGCAAAGCCACTGTAAAGGTTATTGCAGCCTTTCTGCCGGCTTACGTTGTGAATGCCATGATGAATGTCCTTGAAAAGACAGACCTGACACCCCGGCACATTACACTCGAACCAATCGCGGCCATCAACCTCGTTGTTCCTCCGGATCTGCGGAAGCTGAACATCGTACTGGTTGACGTGGGAGCCGGAACGAGTGATATAGCCGTTTCCCGTGACGGGACAGTCATTGCCTACGGAATGGTCCCCATGGCAGGGGACGAAATAACCGAAAAACTCAGTGAACAGTATCTGATAGATTTCAAAACCGCTGAGAGGATAAAAAGAACACTCAGTACAACTGAAGAGGAAGAGATAGAGGTCAAGGATATATTGGACAGTCCGGTGAAGGTTACAAAAGAGGAGTTTCTCGAAGTTATCAGGCCTGTGATCGAGGAGATCACGTCCAGCATATCGGATGAAGTCTTAAATCTGAACGGAAAACCGCCCGTTGCCGTCATGATAGTCGGTGGCGGTGCAAGAGTTCCCGGATTCCCCCAGAACCTTGCTAAGAGGCTTGACCTTCCTGAAAACAGAGTCGCATTGAAAACGGTCGAGAATATCGAGATGATTGAAGACAAGACAGACGGCATTAAGGGTAGTGAGTACATCACACCAATCAGTATTGCCAACAGCGTTGATACCAACACCGGCAGTGTCTTTGTCCGCGTTGTTGTGAACGAAAAGGCCGTTGACCTGATGGGAATGGACAACAAAAACACCATCATGCAGGCTCTCCTGCAGATGGGATACAGGGTCGAAGAGATTATCGGCAAACCCGGTCCGGCGATAGCATATGATCATAACGGAGATATGAAGATCGTTAAGGGAAAGCCGGGGAAAGAGGCCAAAATCACGATCAACGGTAAAAAGGCGGGTATTCACACAAGACTCCAGCACGGGAATGTTGTTAATTTCGAATCCGGAAAAGAGGGGGAACCCGCTGATCTGTATGTTTCAAATATTGTTGATCCGGTTTCTCTGGTCGTCATCAATGATAAAAACCCGAAAGGGCAAAACATCGACATCCTTCCCCCGGCAAAGATAAACGATGAATTAGTCACATCGGATGTTCAAATAAAAGATAACGACAGCATTGTCACGTCACGCGGCTGTTCATTGGAGTTTTTATTTGAAAAGATGGCCATCGAACCAAAAGAATTTATCAGAATCTATCTGAACGATAAGCCTAAATCGATTCTTATTCAGGAAATCCTGGCCTATCGTGACAATAAAAGGCTCGAATTAAAAGATCAATTGTATTCCGGTGATGTCATCCAACTGCAGGAAAAGGAATACAAACCGAAGGTCAGGGATTTGATCGATGAGACAGACGTTCAATACTGCAAGGTCATCGTGAATTCACGGGAGATGGAGATTCCTTCAACAACCTATAACATATCGGTGGACGGCACAAACGCCGACTTGGAAACCGCCCTTTACGATGGTGCCGTTGTTGATCTTGAAATAACCAAAACACCTCCAAAGGTAATTGATCTGCTTGGCACAATGGACATCGATCCAAGCAGTCTGAAGAGTTTCAATATTAAAGTCAACGGTGAAAAAGCGGCATTTATGGATCTGTTGACCGAAGGGGATAATGTCGAAATAGAACTGGAAAAGGAAAAGAGCCTTTAGTCCATAAGGAGGGAATCGGATGGGTATCCTAACCGTAACACTTAACCCGGCACTTGACAGAGAAGTGATCATCCCAAACTTCACGGTTAACGAGTTACACAGGGTTTTTGACAAGAAGAAGTTGATCAACGATCCCGGTGGTAAGGGAATCAACGTTTCAACGATGTTATCGAAACTCAACAATACCTCAAGTATCGCCATGGGTTTCCTTGGCGGCTATACCGGTCGTATCATTGCCGAAGAACTGCGAAGAAGGTTTCCGAATATAACCCTGAACTTCATCCATATCACCAGCGAGAGCCGGGAGAACCTGTCGATACTGGATGAAGTCAATCACTATATAACCGAGATCAATGCGCCGGGACCGGCAATTGAAGAGGCCGATCTCATGCATTTTATGCGCCTCTTTAAAACCGTCGTATCAAGAACAAAAACCACTGTCATCTCCGGGTCTGTCCCGCTTGGCATACCCCTGGATATCTATGCGGACCTGACTAAGATCGCCCAAAACAACAATAACAAAGTCTTTGTGGAGGCAAGAGGTCAGTTGCTGACCAACGTTGTTAAGAAGAACTGCCCGGATGTTGTAAGACCAGACATGAGGAGCACTAACAAAGTCATGGGCAAGGAGCTTAACACACTCAACGATTACATCGAAGCCGGAAAGGAAATTATCAGCTATGGCGCTGAACTGGTGGTTATCTCTTATAAAATGAAGAGTGATATCATCTTTACCCGGGACGGTGTCAGGTTATTGACCATAATGGATGAAGAACTGGATGAATCACATCTGATGGGAACCGGCGATGCCTACGTCACTGCGATGATTCATCATTACTATGAGATAGAAAAAGACCTTGTCAAGACTGCTGAATTTGGAATGGCCGCGGCATTAGCCAAAACAAAATATTTGAAGAAGGAAATGCCTCCCTTATCAGAGATAAATGAAGCTATTCAACATATAAAAACCGAGAAAATGGACTGAGGTGATGATATGAAAGTCGGAGACATCATGATAAAGGATATATCAGCAGTTTTCGAGGATGAAAATGTTGAAAGGTTTATCAGATTATGTGCCAATCATATCAGAACGGGGATGCCGGTTCTGGACGAAGAGATGCACATCCTGGGATATATCAGTGAAAATGATATTGTCAACGCCGTCATACCGTCGTACTTTGGTATGCTACAGTCCGCTTCGTTTATACCGGATACCAATCAGTTAAAGAAAAAGCTCTACCAGATTAAAAATGAACCCATCAGCAAATACATGGCCAAATCTGTTATCACAGTCAAAGAAGATGACACACTGCTACATGCCTCTGATCTCCTGATCCGTCATAAATTCTTCTCACTCTGTGTTGTCGACAGTGAAAACAGATTATCCGGGATTGTCAACCGGTCAAGGATCCTGCTCGGCGTACTGAAAGAACTCGAAGAAGAAAACCCGGAAGGAGAACCCTGAAAAGATTGAATAAAAAAAAGAAAATAAGCTTCATCACTCTGGGCTGTAAGGTCAATCAATACGAGACTGATTATATGGCCCAGTCTTTATTGGACAACGGCTATCTGAGAACGGACCTGACCGGCGACACGGATTTTGTGATTATCAATTCCTGTACAGTGACAAATGAGGCGGACCGAAAAACACGGCAGATGATCCGGAGGGCAAAAAGAACGGCCCCCGATGCCAAAATCATTGTCACAGGCTGTCTTTCCCAGGTATCGCCGGAACTCATCCTCCCCGAAGTCGATTATCAGGCGGGCAACCGGGCAAAAACCAATATGCCTCAGATCCTTGAGTCGCTGGAGAATGCCGAAACTAAAGCCCCACCGGTGTTTAAAAAACCGGATGCATACTGGCTTAGAAAAAAAGAATTGAATATGGTTTTAAAACGCCCCGGCAATCAAACCCGACAGTACCTGATGGTACAGGAGGGTTGCGACAGAGGGTGCACATACTGCAAGATATTCCATGCCAGAGGCACTACCCTCAACTCAAAAGCCCCTGAAACGGTGATCAAAGAGATAAAAGACCTTCTTGCCCGGGGTGTCCAAGAAATTGTTCTAACAGGCATCAATCTTGGAAAATATCAATACGGACAGGATAACCTGGCCGACCTGATCAGGAAAATAGACCGTATCAAGGATTCATTCAGGATCAGACTCAGCTCGCTTGATCCGGATCATGTGGACGAGGCAATCGTGGAAACATTGAAAAGTGATAAAGTATGTCCTCATCTCCATCTTTCGATTCAAAGCGGATCTGACAGTGTCCTTTCCAGAATGAACAGAGGCTACACCAGAAGTACTGTCCTGAAAGCCGTTGAAAGACTGAGAAGACTGAACCCGCTTTTTTCCATCTCCTGCGATATAATAACGGGCTTTCCGGGAGAGACCCTTCAGGATTTCAACGAAACAATCACCCTTTTAGAAGAGATTGAACCCCTGAAGACCCATATTTTCCGTTATTCCCCAAAGAAAAGCACACCAGCGGCAAATTATGAGCATCAGATAAACGGAAAAGAGAAAAAGAGACGGGCAGCTCAACTCAGAAATACGACGCTGCAGATCTCTAAAAGAGTCAGAAAAAGTCATATTGCCGGGAAGCGGTCCATCATTGTCGAGCAGTTTCTCAACGGTACCGTTCACGGCCACGATGACTATTATTTGAATCATATCTGTAAAACTCGCAGAGCGTACAAGCCCAATAACAAACTGCAAGCTGTTATAAAAGGCTTTCCCGAAAATGACATGCAGGATGAGGTGATATCAGTTGAGTATGAGGGATAATCTCATATACATGAACGATAAGTGGATCAACAGGGATGATGCACGGGTGTCCGTTTTCAACCCCGGTTTTGCCAGTGCAGAATCGGTTTACGAGACGCTGAGAACGTACGATGGCAAAATCTTCAAATTCTTCAGGCATTATGAACGGTTAATCAATTCAGCAACCGCCATGCGTTTTTCAGTCCATAAAAGCAATGCAGAGCTCGAAGACATCATCTACGAGGGGATGGAAAGAAATGGTATCAAAGAGGCCTATATCAGGATACAGATCACGTCACTGCCCGATACAATCGTCAGTGTTAAAGCGCTTCCCGAACGTAAACATGAGATTTATGAAAAGGGTGTCCCGATAGGTATTTCGCCCATTAAAAGAAATGCCTATATGTACAACGGAACGGCCATCAAAACCACAGCTGCTCTCGACGTCTTTATCTCAAGATTAAACAAACCACCCGAATACTACGACTGGTTGATGATGAACACTACCGGAAAGATTGCCGAGGGAAGTTTTTCAAACGTCTTTCTTGTCAACAGCGGTATACTGATGACCCCATCGCTTGAAACGGGCATACTCTCCGGTATAACAAGAGAGGTGGCAATTGAACTGGCTGAAAAGGAGACATTTCCCGTCTTTGAAAAGACCATAACCTCAGACGAATTAAACACAGCTGATGAAATATTCCTGACCCATACAAGCAGGGGAATTGTACCTGTCAGCCGGCTTGAAAAAAAGGAGCTCCCCGTAGGTCCGGTAACAAAAACACTAATGGACGCGCTAAACCGATTCGCAGGTTCCTAAGCGTTTGAAAAAAGTTGGGATATATGTTATTATATATATGTACTATACATATATATAAGGAGGTGCTGGTTATGCCAGGTTTTGACAGAAGAGGTCCGGAAGGACAAGGACCAATGACCGGTAGAGGCCTCGGAGATTGTAATCCGGATAACAGACAGAATAATCAGGACGCAGCAACAAATCCAGATAACAGAGATATCGAATTTGTTCGTGGACCGGGTTTTGGCCGCGGACTTGGAAGAGGATTCGGCAGAGGTTTAGGCCGGGGCTTTGGCAGAGGTTGCCGCGGAAGAGGACGCGGTTTCTTCGGCCGCGGTCGTTGGTAAAAAAAAGGAAAGGAGTCTCCCCGGAGGCTCCTTTTTTTATCAGTTCAAAATCAAAAAATCAGGGGGACAGGTCCCTTGATTATGAATTCGTAATCAAGGGACCTGTCCCCCTGATTTT
>Ga0102934_1001585_pt1 | contig 15899 bp, 24 predicted proteins | sample SalPonR2_A_D1_MG_FD_78175 | JGI IMG/M metagenome (GOLD analysis project Ga0102934, IMG submission 78175) | Salt pond soil microbial communities from South San Francisco under conditions of wetland restoration - Salt Pond MetaG R2_A_D1_MG | ecosystem: Environmental > Aquatic > Marine > Intertidal... | reverse complement strand
TATTTGTTCAGGTAATACTCCATCAACATTACATTCCGTAGCAACTAAGGAAGTATCAGGTGGTATATCAAGATCTTTCAATTTTCCAATATCAGTAATATAAGTCCGAATGGTTAATGGAGGATCAATCATAGAGGTAAACTTATATAAACATATAATGTTTGTAATAGGTTTTTTATTTATTATCTCATGAACTTTACAATTATGAAATCTTTTAAAATCTGTGCCTATATCATATTGATTAACTTCACAATTTATATATGAAGACTTAGGAAATGATTTTATATTGTCCAGTAATGAATCAATCATTATACATTCGAGATCTCCATTCCACTCGAGTGTATCAAAGTGATAGTCATATCCAACATAGATTAGTCTCAATAAATTAGGAAATAGTGCATTATCTATGTTTATTGAGGCATTCATAACTTCCATAATCATAACTTGAAGTGGGTTAGTTATAGAAATTTTACATTTTCTATTTGAATATATTGATAGTCCTGTAAATGTATATCTAGATAATTCACTGATATCAATATCATATTCGGTAATTATACGGATTGATTTAATATTTGTTAAATCAGAAGGATAATATTTCATTGAAGAATTAAAGGTTACTATAAGATTTGTTTTGAATATCTTTTCCATTATAATGTGGATTAAAGTAGAATGAAATCAAAAAAATAGACCTAATTAGCATTCACACTCTGCAACTATATTTCTAATCTGGTTTAAATATTACAACTAGATTATTAATATATACTGAGTTAAAATATATACCCTCATAATAATCTAAATATCTATCTAGAAAGTATTTAGGTTTATTTTCTATTAATTATCACAATCACGTGGGTTATCGTAATTAAGATGATCCTCGCGTCCCCTCAATATTAATGACTCTGCAGTTTTAGTATCAACCAGATTCGCAAAATCATTAATCAATGATCTGAGGTCTATATATTCGTAGTCTTCACTTATTTCTTCAATCTTTTTTTAAAATATAATATTCGTCTATATCATCTTCTTTGAAGAAACTTTCTAAAGTATACTTAAATAAGCCATCAGATGCATGATTAGCTAGATCTGAAAGAAGCATATTATAAAGTTTGCATTCGTTCATCAGAATCTCAGCAATCCAAATTTAAAAATATTAATCTAAGATATTGAAATTTAAATTTCAATGATAAAAAATCAAAATTTAATATATCTAAACTCTAAACTGATCTCGCTGATTTCTTTTTATTAAATTTAGCGAAGTATTTATCCTTTTCTTCTTTGGTATTTTCTAAAATGTTCTCTTTCGTCCATGGTCTTAATTTAGTTAATAATTTATCATCATACCCAATTGCAGTATATATAATTTCGACTTCATCATCTTGTAAGTCAGCACACACATCGATTAGTTTATCAATGTAATTAGATAATGACTGCCCATAGTATTGAATGCAATTTCTAGGGAATCTATAACCTGTTAATATGCATTCCAATAGTGTTTCTTCCACATTGTCCATTAAATATAACCAATGAGTGCAATCATTATGAATACTTAACATTAATAAATCCTTAATATCTTCTAGGTGTTCATCAGTTATATAAGGCTTGATTGGTTCATGATTATTTTTTCCATATTCTATATCATTTTTTATCAAATCTATAACGTAATTATTAATATCTAAATTGAAGTAGTTGATTATCTGAATTGCCAAATCGGCTCCATCACCCACTGATAAGTAAATAATTGCCTCATCTTTGTAATCCTTAAATACATCAAATCTACCATGTTTTATGAAAACTTCCATAATTGAGTAATGATAATAATCAAAGTCAAAATTGAGCGATCTAATCGAACTATCAATTGCTTGATCTAATAATTCCAGTGCTTCAGGAATTTCAAAACAATGTTTAATTAGGTTTAATGTAAGATTCATAGTTAAATTTGATTAAGTTAAGTTAAAATCAAATTTAATATTATGGATCAAGAACTGAAAAGCATCATAGATAGAATAAGTAATACAGATGATGAGAATTTCCTTTTATATATGATTCAATTTGCTACATCTGCAGAATGCATATTATATGTATGGAAAAAATTACATTATTTGATTTCAAATGATAAACTAGAAATAATTAAGATAGTAAGTAATTATTATGAGATCAAAGTAGATGGAGATATGAATGAATTATTAGAGAATGGTTTGAATGAGTCAATGAAGTGGATATTCGCTTATAATGAATATAGTGATAAATTCCTTGATGATCTAAATCTCACTAGTGATCAACGACAATTATTCATTGACTATAAACAAGAAATGAAAAGAAATAATTGTACTAAATCAGCGAGATAAAATTTAATTATACCTTAAGAAAAAGCAAAGAAGTTTATTAACTGTAAGGCTTATAAAAAAAATTTGATTTTTTTCTTCTTTATTTGAGGCAAAGAATTCAAAATTCATGTGCATGCTTCCAAGCTTGGAGAGTGATATTTTTAAAGTTTAGATAAGATATTTATGTTAACCGCCTAAAAATCTTCGACAACTGGTATCATAATCTGAGTTGTATCGAAAGGTACGCCTACATAGTCAAAAAAGTATAACTGGAAATGGTTAGAAATTTGTCTTATGTATTTGTCTTGCCTTTACTACGGTGATACAATGCTTTTTAAAAAATTATTTTGCACTTTTGACAGTTGATGTTATTTTTTTAGTTTCTTTATCCCTATATTCAAGTAGCATCTCTTCAATAAAATAATGAAATGAAGTTGGGAATTTATCATCAAAGTTAAATACAATTTTATATGTAAATTTTAGATTCTCGTCAAATATTTCAGTTTTTGGCCAGGCTCCATGGATCCACAATAAAGATTTATCATAAGGAATATCAACCTTTGACCAAAGATTAATAAAATCATAATCAAGTATCACATTGCTAAAAGAATGAGCCACCGTATATTCTATGAAATTATGAACCAATATAACAGATAATAATAATTTATTATTATGCATGTAGTCTAGGATAGTTGTTATCTGAGACGTTAAATGAAAATTCTTTCTTAATAATTTGATATAACATGGTAAATTTTCCTTAATTTCATCAAGTTTATTCTGATCAACTAGGTTTGATAAGTTAGATAAAACTTCTTTTTCTAAGAATAAATTAAGCCCTGCTAATATAAACTTCTTTGGATCCATATTTGTTTATCATTTTAAAGATCAAATTTAATATTAAAATGAAAGAAATAACAAAGATAATTAAGCCAAAATACAATGATAAAACATACTACATCACTATCAAGCCATTTATGAAATGTGAGATTAGCATAAATGCTGATTTTGGAGACTGGGAATATGGTCGTGATGATTATTATAATATTGAGTTAGATGGAGATGTCCTGCGAGATGAATATGAAGACAAGGATATTAGATTTTATAAAAAAATCAAAACTAATAAAGAATCAAAGGAGTTTAGATTTAGTTATTATGGTAATTTTTCAGGTGAAATGAATATCTGCTTCGATAAACGATCAAATGCCGATGAACATATCATTATTGAATAATCTGATCGAGATATAATTGCCGGTTAGCGTAATTAACATACCTAGTATAGACATTTGGATATCTTTTTTTATACTCACTCATGTCGTAATAAAATGATTCATCTTTGTTGTCAAATAGGACTGTAAGTTTCTCGGATCCGACTGATTTAGTCAGATCAACTATATCTTTGAAATTGTCAGAGAATATAATCTGTTGATCACATGGTGTAAACGGGTTGTTAAAAGTAATAGATACATTCCTTAATCCACAGTTAGGTCTAAGTAATTTAAAGAAATTCTTACCAAATACATTAACTCTAAGCATATTTTAAAGTGATTTTTTAATTAAAAAATAAAAATCAAATTTTAAATTTCAATACCAATTATTCATCTCCGAGAATAATTTATCAAATGCTTTTTTATATTCACTGCTCACCTCTATTCTACCTTGGCATATATAATTATATTCTTCGATCAGCCTGTCATCTGATATATATCTCGTATAGAAGTCAAATAATTCTTGATCAAACTCTTCATCCATATATTGGTCAATCCAGATAGAAATTATATTTGGATCATAATGATTAAAATACTGCATCATTTCCATTCCATGTCTAAATTCTTGACAACAAACAGTCAGTTCAATCGCTTCTGATTCATATCCTCGAAATGTTTCAAATTCTTCATCCTTGATAAATTCTTCATAAACCCAAGTGGGATAGCAGCCTTCACCATAAGCACTGAATTCTTTCATATATCTTTCGGTAAATCCTTTTCTATCTTTGAACAACTCAGCGAGAGACATATCAAACAAAATCTAATCAATTAGATTTTGGTATATTATTAATCAAAAAAAATAACTATTTAATTTTGCACTCTAATCATGACTAATCACCATGTTTTCCTCGCAATGCCCTACATACCAGGTACCCCAGCAAAGTCTATCGAGATGTCTTTCAATTCTACGAAGTCTTATTACTTCATTTTTCCAGTTTCCACTAAGTGAACTGTAAGTAAGATCTTCAATTGTAGCAAAATTATCATCCTCGGATCTTACCAACTTGAATCTAATGATAGAATTGTCTATACAGACAAGACCGCTATCACCAAAAATATGGAGTCTAACTGGATATTCGCGAACATAAATAGTTATAGATTTGTCATCACCTAATGTTAATAAATGGCAAACTAACTCGAAAGCATAAAACCAAGAATATGAAGAAGGAAATTCATTACGAAGAGTAGAATAACACATGATAACAAAGAAAGTAGATATTGAAACAAATAAAATCAAATTTCCAATTCTATACAAACCACCCCATGTGTATTTATATCACGATCCGAGTAAATCTTATTATATATTTGGATAGATTTTTCTCGAGTCGAATTAGGTATAAATTTATTTTCATAATGGTCATATGCTTCTCCAAAATCTTTGAAGATTTTTATTCCCGATATAGTTCTTTCCACTCGATTGGCTCCATTTGTAAATAACAAAATTTCACCTACATTGAGGTTTTTCCAAAATCCTCTATTTAACCTGCCTTCAACTGTTTTTATTCCTAGTGATATATAATCAAACCAAGGTTGTCTGACTCTAACTTCTTTCATTTTTTATTTGATAATTATTATCATAAATTAGAAAGATGAACGTAGATCAGGCTTATAAGGAATTTATTGAAGAAATTCAACAAGGAAATTATAGAAATGATCGAACAAATACTGGAACTCAATCAATATTCGGATATAATATGAGCCTTGATATAAGCAAGCACTTAGCATGTATAACCATCAAGAAAGTGTTTATTAAGAGGGTCGTTTCTGAGTTAATCTGGTTCCTTCAAGGATCAACAGACGTGGCTGATTTAAAAAAGTTAGATCCTAATAATAAAATATGGGATGGAAACACCAGTGAAGAATTCGTTAAGGATCGAGGTTGCTTAGCAGGCAATATAGGTAAGGGGTATGGATATCAATGGCGTAGATCGGGAGGCACATTTGATCAAGTAGCATATTGTTTAAACTTGCTTAAGAATAATCCTACTTCAAGAAGAATAATTATCAATGCATGGAATCCTAGCGAGCTTGATGAAATGGCTCTTCCACCTTGTCATATGATGATTCAATTTTATGTGGAAGGTAATAAACTTAGTGGACATTTATATCAACGTAGCGCTGATGTATTTCTAGGAGTTCCATTTAATTATTTAAGTTATTCTATCTTGATCTGGTTGTTTGCAGCACTTTGTGGATACAAGCCTGATAAGTTGATAGTTAGTTATGGAGATGCTCATATTTATAATACCCATGTTGAAGCAGTAGAGAAGATGATGAAAAATGAATCAACAGGTAAATATCCGATCATGGAATTGTCTAGTAATATTAAGGAAAAAATTAGTCAAGGAGTTGATCCAATTCAAATTATAGATTTATTAACCATGGATGATATTTTGATATCTGGGTATGAATCACATAGATACATATCTGCTCCAATGGCAGTTTGATTCAAAAATTGAGAATAATCATAACTTAATTTTAACATCATTTTTATTACCTTTTTTATTAATTGCTAATTCTAATTTTTTTAATCTAATTTCTAACTTTGATATTTTTTCAATATTAGTTAGGCAATCATCGCAAGTGATATCCTCCACTTTTGTAGGATTGCGTTGATAGGTTGTTATAGATGATTCTAATTTCAAATAATCAGAGTTTAATTTTTTATATTTACTTTCTAATGAAGCCGCTTTATCTTCTGCTTTGTAAGCAACCTTTCTTAGACTTTCATTCTTATTATCTAAGTTGGCGTTTTCCTTCTTTAATTCCTCGATTTCTTCTTTGCATTTTTTAATCTTAGAATCCTTTACAGCAATTTTAGTTTGATAACTTTCTAATTTTTCATTGAGATTTTTTAATTGGTCATTCAATCTATTAATATCGTCTACTTGGGTTTTGATGGTTGATTTAAATTTTTCCATAGTTTGACTAGCATGTTTCATCATGTTAATCTCACTCGCTACGTTATATAAAATATCTATCTTACTAGTTATTTCAGTCAAATGTGATTTAGATAACAATGGGCTGAATAGATCTGACTTAAAATCATGAAACAACCCTTTGTGAATATACTTTAAAATATTATTCGTTGTTATATCTTTTATTATTTCGATATCTAGCTTCAATAAATCAAGAATATATTTCTCTTCTGCCTCTGCTGGGCTTCTATATTGATAACTGCCTGATGAATAATCCATATATAAATTTTTAATTAAAATATTTAGTTTGATAATTACTTCTAAATTAGTAGAATTAGCGAAGTTCTTATTTCTTGTATTACAAAATGTTAAAAACTCATCCATTGTTAAATTTCCTTTAATCTTGAAATTGAATGCATTCTTAATACATGGCTCTTCATACTCATCTTCAATCAATATATTACCAACATGTTTATTATATAGGCCTGGAGAATTGGCAGATGTTATTACTGCTGGATAATATATTATTTGAGCATATTCGATTATATTTATAATTTTATGAAGATAGATATAATCATAATATTGTTGAACACCATTACTAGTGCCAGAGTTCACCCTGCATTGAGGATAATCCTTATTGAAATCAGCATTGATTTTTTTGTTTGTAGTCGATTTTACAACAATGTAAACCATGATAAATTTGATTTAAAATATATAAAATCAAATTTAAACTTTAAATTGAATATGCATAGAATAGTGATTAACGAGATAAATAATGGTCTCCCTATTGAAAACACTTTGAGCATCTTGGATCAAGCAAGGATTAATAATTGTCATTATCATGATTTGATCAATGGAATCGATGAAGATAAGAAACAAGATATTTACATGGAATTACTTTGTAATACTATATACGCTGACATGCTTGATGATTTTGCAGTTCCTGTTGATTTATCAAGATATGAAAGATTTTGTATATTTGAATGTTTAATGTGGCTAGATAATAAAAAATACATCCATCATGTAGTCGATCATGAAGTGTTAACAATTAAGCAGATCGAGGAATTAGTTAATACATGGTTTCAAAACGGTGATTCTTTTGATGAAGAAAGTTTCAAATATCTATGTGAATATTTAGATAGACTAGATTTACTGGATTTAATTTAGTAATTAAATATTATTTTAAAGGCAAATCTTATCGAACATTTGCAAAAAGTGCTAAAACGATAACTAATTAATTTGATTTTTTATGTATCATTATACTCATGACATTAAATCAGGATATAGCAGAAAGTGCTAATAAACCTCTTAATGAATTTAAATCATTATTTGATCAAATTAGAAATTATGATTCTTATAAATATATATCACTTCATGATATTTTAATACAGTCTAATATTAATGATGAAAATATTATTTATGCTTGGGGTGAATTTATTAAAAAGTCTAAAAGCATTTCTACATCCATTATATATAGTCTAGTAGAAAAAAATAACTCTAGAATGTTAGAATTATTTTTAGATAACCATAGAGTAAGTATTAGTTCTGGTAATTTACATTTAATTAGGATGATGTCCGGGTTAAGTATATTGAATATAATATTATCTAAGACTAGTCATATCTCAGATAATGGTTATTCTCATGATTTATTATATGAATTACTAAAAGTAGATATAGCACTTGCTGAATTGTTTATAATTAAATCAAATATAGAATTTGATATACGAGAAAATATATACATTCATAAAAAACCTCAGAATTTATTAATATTATGTATTCGGGATGACAACTTAGATGGGCTTACTTTATTAAGCAAATATTTTAAAATTGAATTTAACAAAAATGACATAGACAGATTAAATATATTCATGAATGATATGAATGATTGCTTAAAATATATTATCGACTATTCATTATTTGATGATCAATTCTTAGAATATATAGACAAGCATGATTTACTATTATTCAGAAAGATAAGAGAATATATGGCTAGTAAATGCAGGGCTAAATCAGCGAGATCGTAATTTGTAAATTACGATATCAAAACCTAAAGTGTTTTAGTTTTTGGCTTATATTAGTAATTATGATTTTTTTACTAAATGTCTACCTATGATAAAATTACTTTGTTTAAACATTTATCGCATCTTGACAACGCTGATTTAGAATCAATTAAAGATGGACCAGATGCAGAATATATTCGTCAGTATCTAGGATATGGAGATTATTCATCAATCACCAAGTTTGAAATAGATGAAGTAGAAGTTGTTTATGAAGATATTGATTATATCATGGACTACGGAACAAGATGTCAGTTTCCAACAGAGAAGACTAAATACTTTGATAGCATTCCTCTATTAACTGATGATATAATTAGAGCAACAATAGATGTTTCAATCACATGCGGGACAACAAAAATGACTGGGTATATATGGCTTGATGAAAATTTATCAATAATGGATATAGATGAGGATGCATTAGATATTGCAATTGAGAATAACTTAGATCCATTCGAGGTCAAATATCATATTAAAAAATTTGAAAAAGAAAAACTAACCAATATATTGTAAATCTAAGATATTGAAATTTAAAATTTCAACATGGTCGACTATGAAATTATTCATGAATGCATGTCAAAGTTATATTTCTGTCTTAATTGTGGAGGCTATCATTATGATTGTCCATATAAAAATATATTTAGATTGAAATATACCAATGAAGAATACAATGAATTATTGAATAATCCTAGGAATCAAATGAGACTTCATGAAAAAATGAGAAGAGACTTAGATGTAGACTTGGCAATACTAGTTAGATATAAAGATTTATTTAAAACATTATTCTTCGTATATGCGGCTGCTGGTGATAGGTTATGTGATCATGTTTTACATGAATTGATACATAAAAAATTGAATATAATATCTATACAGAACTTTATAAACATGGGTAAGTATCTTGAAGATCATTCTGAAGAGGATCTAATAGACAATGTAGAAGATGCTGTGAATTATAGAAAATTAATTATGATTAAGCCAGCGAGGTCTATCAAAAACTAAGATATTTCAATATTTTTGATTAATTATTTTTTATAACAATGAATAAATAATTCATAAAAAAATTAAGCCAATGTATACTTTTCATGTTTGAAAGATCTAAATAGTGATATCATAATATTTTTTTAATAAGTATTTTAATCTTTCAATTACAATATCTGGGATATTAGAATGATCAATTGATAGTGTGTCTACAACTTTGCTTACATCATTAAATTCAAATATAACTTCTTCACCTGTTAAAGTAGTATATATCCAAGATAGCGTTTTATAGAAATCACATCCATTATAATCTCCATAAATAGGATCAGTTAACTCATATAATTTAATTAATAATTGGAAGTATAATGATTCTGGCTTATTAGATAAGAAGAACAATAGTAAATATTTAGAACGACTGTATACCTCATTTTTATTTGTGTTTAAATATGTCTCATAAAACTTTTCAGATTTTGTAGTTTCTCGAATTTCTATATTTTCATATTTTTTAAGATAATCAATTATACCTGCTTGTCTATTAGTTCTAATGAATATTTGTCCTTTACTCCATGACCAACTTGGATTTAATTCTTTTCGTTTAGAATATAGAAATTTAAAGATTTCTTCTTTACCTTTATTAAAAGAATAATATAATGCTCGATCATATATTTCAGGATATTTATTCATTATATCTTCGCTATATAGAATTTTAACACCATCTAGATACCCCTTCTTGGCAGCCCAATCTATTTCCATTTATATTTGATTTTAATTTATTATAAATTCAAAAGAATTTAAATATGACACTCGTTGAGGTCAATCAACCTGATAATACATACATTTGCAAGGAGAATACAGTCTATGATGTTGTTTATAAAAAAGATACAACTATGAAGATCATCGTAACTACAGGCGTGAATAAGATTAAGGTCAGAACCAAGAGGGAAAGGCATATTCACGTTATTTTAGTCTCAGACATGGTAATAGGTTCTCTTACAATTTACCTAGGATCAATTAATATGGACGAATTTACAGGACGTATTAACATGCTTGATATATTCTCACTTAAGAAACTGCATATCCCTCAAGGAGACATAGATACACTTAGAATCGGCCAGAGACCGTTTAGTCATGAACTTGATTTAGAAGTAGTTAATGATGACATACAAAAAATAATAGTTGGCTATCACAATATGTTTAAAGAGGTTGTTCTAGATTGCCTCAATCTGAGCGAGATCAGCGGGTATATCCAGCATGCAATATTACATCGATCTAGTATAGAGTGCATAGACACAAAACATCTTGAAGTGATGCATGTTCAACCAGACTGCAAAGTATTATACACCTATGAAGACGCTAAAGTAATTAAATATTTTCCTAATCCAGAAAAAATTATAATGAAAAATGTAGTTTTACCATATACTGGAAAAGTAAAAACACTAGAAGTCAAAATGAGCAGTATAGAAAATATAGAATTACTATACGAGTTGGAATATGATGAACTGTATTTAGACATATATGAAATAAAAAATGAACTACATAATTATTTTGCACTTGATATGATTGAATGTGAATATCTTAGACTAAAGTATATCTCTAAATTAGAACTTAGATCTTTATTTAATTATTTACCTCGGGCTAAGATGATAAATAATATACCTGAGGATGATTATGATAAATATTTTGAAGGCTTGTCTTATAGATCTTTCAAAAAAAGTGCTAAATAAGAAAATCTAAAATGACTTTGCTGATTTTTTTCTGTTTTTATCAGCGATTAATCTTAGTTGTTCTTTTTCTTCCTCATTACAAAGGTTGATCAAACTTTCATCATTTTTGATATATACCAACATTATACCAAAGCTTTTGCAACGCTTTGCAGCATTCCAACCATCTGGTGTAAACTCTTTAACTAATTCATTTTGATATAGATAATTACAAACTTCTGCTAAATCATTTATACATATATTCTTCCACATAGTATAAAAATAACTATAGTAATTTTTTACTAATTTATTTTCATGCAAATATCTTACAATATTGACATCTCCACTTTCACATGCATTACCCCATGCTAGGTCGTTTGTTGCTGCGTAATTACCAACTAGTCTATTTTCATGTAGAAATACAACCATTTCAAAATGACCATAACAAGCATTTCTCCATGCATTATCAGAATATTCAAAATAATCTTCAACTAGTTTCTCATTATGTAAAAACTTAGCGACTTCTAATTGGCCCTCACCACATACAATAACCCAAGGAATTCTAAATTTTAATGAATGATTGATCATCATCTTGTATATAAACCTAACTATATTTATATTGCCTTTACAGCACGCGTTAATCCATGCTTGCTCATATCTTTCATATTCTACTAGTTTATGCTCGTATATAAACTTTATCATATCCAATCTGTTATAAGTACTTGCCCAACACAATGCTTCATAATATTTGTCCTCAGAAACCATATAGTCATGTAGAATGTCCATATTGATCAAAATCTGAGATTTTGATGTTTTAAATTTCGATAAAAAATAATCAAATTTTAATCTTCCACAAATATATTATATGCCGTCTTCTCAGAGCCATTATACATAATTAATTTTATACCTTGTCCTTTCTTAGTATAATATACATTGCTGCTTCCATAGAGTAAATTATCGATATTAAACTGAAAAAGTGAGTCTACTTTCATCAACAAAGGACATATCATATAAGTATTTATTATGGAATTTTTATCATATTTCCCACTTTCTATTAAAATTCTTCTACGCCTTTGAATATTTATATATTGATATGCAGATCAAAATATAAGTAGGGGAATGAACATAATTTATTTAGTATCAGAGTTATTTACAATAAAAAATATGTTTAAATGATTAATTCAATAGCATGTGGACCGTTGTAATAAAAAGTTCTACAATAAAGAGTTTCTATCTGCTCAACATAATCCTTGCTTACACCATGTAAATAAAGCTTTCCTTTGTACCAAGATAACTGATTAACAACGTCATTGATAGTTTTTTTATCGATAGGAAGATAAAGATTAACACTCAAATTACTAATTTGTCCTAGTTTCTCAACCCCATTAATATATTCATAATCTACGAATACATCAATTGGCTGTTCAAATGCTGATTCAATGGTGAATGGACCTGAAATAGTTAGGTCTCTAAGCCTGCTAAATTCTTTTCCGTTAATTAAAGCAGTTTCTTCGACATTTTCGAAGTGAAGTCCTACAACTTTAGAAGAATCTATTTGAGTCATAAAATACTCAAACAACTCAATATCATAAATGGTAATATCAACAGTCTCGGCAAGGTGAGTCTTACGAATCTGCTTGTCTAGTGTTTCTAATTCACAAATAACAATATCAATAATATCAACAGGTTTATAAGACATAATTGGTAATAGAAATAAACTATAAAAAAATCAAATTTAAGATCCTGCTTAGTTTTAAAATAATAATACTAAAATTATTCTAAGCCCAATATAAAGAATAACTATTTTTAATCGAGAATGAAATTTAAATTTTCTAATGCTTGTTCTTATTCTGGACCAGGGGGTTCCAAAACATGTATGAGTGATGAAACTGCTATGAAGATTAAAAATGCTAAATTCAAAAATCTATCAAATGAAAAATTATCAGTGCTTGACGAAGGTAAAAATATTGATGAACTTAACTTACTTCTTGAACATGAAGTTATAGATTTACTAGGTGAGGAAGTAGTTGAACGTGAGATTAAAGAAAACTTCAAGCCTGTTGGTCCTGCATATTCAACTGAGTTATTCAATAATTTTGTAGAAGACAATGTAAAATATCAATATAGTCGTGCAGATTCAACATTTAAGCCTATTCATGTTCAATTAATGGACTTCCCAGAGTCCCATTATAAATACAATAACGAATTAAAAGACTTTATTAAAAATAATATAGACGATATCAAGGCAGGTAAGATAACTACATTTGGATGCGTTCTTAACACGCTTCGATCGGATGGTAATTTATCTAAGGTAGGTCATTGGGTGGCTATGTTTGGTGATTTTAGATCAGAACCATATACAATTGAATATTTTAATTCAGGTGGAACAAATGCACCTCCTAGAGTATTCAAATGGATGATGAACACTGCTGCAGATATCCAAGAACAAACCGGTAAAAAGACAATAGCTGTGAATGTAAGCAACATTGTTCATCAAAAATCAGATACGGAATGTGGGGCTTATTCAATCTTTTACATCGCTAAGAGATTGGCTGGAAGGAGTTATAAAAAATTTAGAGAAGTGCCGCTCCCTGATGCAACCGTTACTAAGTTTAGACAACTTGCCTTGAATGATGAAAAGAATATTAAGAATTTAGATTTTCTCAAGGGTAGAATGATGGTATAAAATAAAATTTGAATTTTTATCTCTCTATTTCTACTTTTTCGTTATGGATATTTGTTTTGTTGAATTAGAAAAACTTGAAAATTCGTATGATTGTACTCTTAGGACGATGGAATTTGAGACAATTTATGCTGAATTATTTATTCGTAATGATGAATTTAGATTTGTAATAGAAGATGATGCGATCATCCATTATCACGATATTGGAATAATTGATATGGTTTCTGATTTATTAAGTAAAGTTTGTGAAAAATTAAACAGCGATGACATATTCACAGACTCATTTATTTTGATAGTCAATTAAAAAATCTAAATTTTTTTACACAAATTTTTATTTAGACTTTCAAAGATTTATTAAAAATGTCTCTCAGGTATTTAAGCCAACTTCGGAAGGACAACGCTCTTTATATTTTACAGGAAACCGTGGTTGATGGAAAGAAATCTATCAGAAAATTAGAATTTAACCACCTTGTTATGGATGGGAGAATCAAGGTAAGCGCTTCTAAATATCTTGATCCCAAAAAAGCGTCATTTTATGATGTATCAGTTGGTTCAAAAGGAATAATCATGTTTAAAGAATTAGATCATGAAAATGGATATATTAAACATGAAGAAATTAATGGAATGTCATGTTTCATACTTGCTGATAATGATTTAATTCATATTCAACCACTTGATGAACCTCCACTCGATCTAGAAAGTGAAGAAAATATTTCTGATTATTTTATCAGCCTCCTCGATAATAAAAATATTAATTTCTTCGAAGGTGCCCAAACTCCACAAGATGCAGAAAACAAAGTAGCAGATAAACTGGAAGAAGAAGAAAAAAAATTAGAAGAAGATATTAATGCGCTTCTCGAAACACTTGAAACAGGAGATGATACCCCTATCGAGGGAATGGTTAAAAAAATGACAGAAGAATTAGAAATTGACAACGCTTTAAAAGATTTTAAATTTAACAATATCGAAAATTAAATATACAACATGAATTAAGACAAAGTATAGTAAGTGCTAATAAACCATATAATGATTTAATACATGATATCAGCGAGGTCATTTCGCACATTTTTTAATCAAATATTATATTGAAAAAATTCAAAAAAAGAAAAACACATAAAGAGTCAATTTAAATTATTTTTTTGATTTCAAAATATATAAATCTAAGATTCAGGCATGGTCGATTACGAAATTATTCATGATTGCATACCAATTCCATATTTCTGTTTTAATTGTGGGGGATGTCATTCTGATTGTCCATATAAAAATATATTTAGATTAAAATATAATAATGAAGAATACAATGAATTAATGGATTATTATAAGGATCAAATGGGAATACATGAAAAAATAAGAAGGGATTTAGACGTAGACTTGTTGATAGCGGTTAGTTATAGAGACCTGTTTGAAATGTTATTCCTCATATATGTAGGCTATAGTGATGTATCACGCTATGTTCTTCATAAATTAGTAGATAAAAAATTAAATATAATATCTATACAGAATTTTATTAATATGGGTAAATATCTCGAGGATCATTCCGATAATGATTTAATAGATAATATAGAAGATGCTATAAATTATGAAAAATTAATCATGATTAAACCGGTTAAAAATTAAAATGCTCCAATTGGAATATCAAATTTTTTTGATTAATTATTTTTCTATATTTGGTTATGGACAAATTACGAGAATATATGAGCCAAGGCTATTCATACGATGATGCTTGGATGTATTTCTGTATAGAAGGACACCTAGAGGTAATTAAGTATTTACATCAAAATAACTTGGTATCTGACTATTCTGCTAACAAAGATCAAGCTTGGAGGTGGGCATGTAGGCGAGGAAAGATAGAAATTGTTATGTATTTACATCAAAACAACCTAGTATCTGACTATTCTGCTAATGGAGATCAAGCATGGATATGCTCATGTAAATACGGGTATATAAAAGTTGTTATGTATTTACATCAAAACAACC
>Ga0102934_1001584_pt1 | contig 15899 bp, 20 predicted proteins | sample SalPonR2_A_D1_MG_FD_78175 | JGI IMG/M metagenome (GOLD analysis project Ga0102934, IMG submission 78175) | Salt pond soil microbial communities from South San Francisco under conditions of wetland restoration - Salt Pond MetaG R2_A_D1_MG | ecosystem: Environmental > Aquatic > Marine > Intertidal... | reverse complement strand
TCCGACTGTTTACTCGGGAATATATTCGAAAAAGGGCTAAAAGCTAAAAAAGCGCCCGTAAAAAACGAATTTCTGCGGAAGGGGTGTCGTAGTTCTTCCACTTTTTTTTCCATATTTTGTATTTAAAACATTCCACTGCGATTTGTCTTTTTCTGAAAAGTTTGTAATTCTCTTTTGCAACTCTTCTGTGTTATACACACAATTGTGTCTATAGTTCGTTATCAAAAGCCCCAACTCAAAGGCTGATCGCTTTCATTGAATACTTCTTTGCAACTTTGTGCCCACAAGACAAATCTGTCCATAGTGTGTGATTGAAATCCCCATAAATCACTATCTAGGGGCTGATCACATTCTGCTCGTAGGCTCGGCTTACACCTTCACTTGTATTGATGTTCATTAGAAAATAACGCAGCTATCTAGACATACAAACGAACTATTCTCTGAGTCGTATGAGACTCCTTCTTCAATGAGTACCCACTCATAACTCTTAAGTCTCCTGCTCTGAATAAAACTTCCTTTGCTTGAAAATGTAGTAGAACGCTGGAACTTATGTAACTTCAATGTGTTTCAAATGTCCTCTACAGCTTTTAGCAAACCACCAGCCAATTCTAAAATTCAAACAATGCGTCGTGTCCTCTCTTTCTTCGCTCTGAGTGCATTGCTCGCCTTGACTGCCGCACAGGAAGCCGAGCTCTCCCTCAAACGAATCGATGCTGTCGATAGCTCAAGGATCAACAAAGATCAGTGGCGCATCAAGGGTTATCTGAATGAACCCTCCGGAAATATTACTCAAACTATTGGCCAGTCTGGTCTCGTGGCGGAGCTACTAGATGAGGCAGATGAGACCTTGGATACGGCCGCGTTTGCACCGAACGACTGCAGAATCTTGGCTCGTGGCAAACGCGTCGTATGTAAGACCCTCGGGTCCCGTTTGACGTTGAGGCAAAGCAAGCCTCCCAAGAGCTTTCACGTCGCAAGCCACGGCCGAGCCAACGGATTCTACAGGATCTCTGGAAACTTTCGGCGCGTGAATTTTCAGGAAGATACCGTGGTGTCACCATTGACCGTCGAGCTCATGACAGGGGAGTTGATGTTCTCAGACACGAATACGGATTGCTCTATCAAGTCGAGGCGGATGAATACGAAGACCACGATCAAGTGCAAACCTGGAACACCGGTGCCGACCATTGCCCCCACTGCTGCGAGTACTTAGGCTCAGATCTGTGTGCTGTCGTGTTTCATAGCTGTCTTCTGCAAGTCAGACGTCGTGGCGAAGAGAGATACTCTCACTGTGGCCAAACCCTATATGTACTATCGTTCTCATAGCAGCTATGCTTATCCCTCCCATCCAATGCATCATAGATGCCTCGTGTCGTGTATTTGTTGTCCTTTGGATCTTTCAAAGATCTTCCTAGACTATCTCCTTTTGTCTTCCAATTTCAGACGAAAGCAAAGTGAATTATACCCAGTGGTGAATACCTTCAAGGGCTTAGTTGCAGTTTTCAGTTTTCGCGAGCGATGATAATTGCCTCGATCATCTCAATCGTGTCCTTATTCGTTTCGAAAATTACGAGGTGTTATCACACTTTGTTTGCTAGCTGTTGCCATCGAAGCACATGCTTAAAGTATCCTCGATATTCTTTTCGTACGAGAAAGGAAGTCGACCGCAGGTAAAATTCTTTGCAAATTTACGTGTGTTCACTACCTTGATTCATTCCCCCCTCCCTTTCCTCCCTCCTTGCTGAGTGTTACCAACGGAAAGTACCATGCTTCACACATACCTGCCCGTCTCCGAGCTTCTACATTGAAAGGGGGTGCGATACGCCCGCGGTATCTCTCCTTCACGTAGCGGTGAAAATTGCTTTCACAAGACCCCTGCAGTAGCCGTTTGTCCTGTGAAAGAGCGGAACCGGAGGTAAATATAAAGGGAAAATGGGGGGAAGGGAGGAATGGAGGCAGGGAGGAAGGGAGGAAGGGAGAGGGATCAAAAAAGGCGGATCAAAATATAAAGCCGTACACACAGACGCATGCTCTTGCGTCGCAATATCATCCTTCCCCTTCCCTCGCTCAAATTCCTTCATTTTTTGGGGCGTGCCAAGCCACTAGATCGCCAACTGCAGTCAATCCCTCTCTCCTTCCCTCCTCCCTCCCATCTTCCCTTCCCCCCTACCTTTACATAGCAGAACCACTTGATCCCTGCAGCCACGTGTCCTTCCTCCTCCTTCGCGTTTTTCTGAAGAGTTTCCGCGCTAACTGAGTCGCCTGCACGAAGCAGACGCTGGAACAGGCCCCGGGCGTGGAGTGAAAGGAAAAAGACAGGGAAAGAGGGAGAGAGGGAGGAGAAAAGAGAGAATGAAACACCAAAATCAAAGACACGCACGAGAGGACCCTAACCCTTGAGAGGACGAGCCAGCCAATGCACGACGCTTATAGCAGGGGCGAGACAGGCCGGGGCTACCTGTAGGGTGATCTCCGAAGTGTCCAACCCGCGTGCTTCCTGCAGGAGGTTGATGAGGGAAAACCGGGCCATCACGTCGTCCTTCGAGGCCTCTGCGCACTCCCACAGGGCGTCGTGGACGGGCAGGGTGCCGTAGCTTGGGAAGAGGGAAGGGGAGGAGGGTGGGGGAAGGCGCTATATGAAAGAGCAGTCGCCAACGTCGTGTGTGTCGTCGTTCTCAGGGGGCACTGAGGGTGTCGGAGGGAGGACAGGAAGGGATCGGGGGGACTGCGCATGTTGATCAATGGAGAAAAGAATGAAAAAAGGAAGGAGAGAAGGGAGAAGGGAGGGAGAGAGGGAGGGAATGAGGGAGGGCGAGAAATACCGGATGCCGTATCCTTCCTCCAGTCGCCTCGTCCAAGACAGGAAATGCTCCGCTTCCTCACGGACTATTCGAAGAAAATCGTCCCAAAATGATGGCTCTGCTGCTTGAACGTCGTACGCAAATCTAAGGGAGGCGAAATTAAAATGAAAATCATGGGTAGTAAGGTAAGCGAGGGTTAGAAAGAAGGGGAGTATGATGTGTGCAAGGAAATTAATGAGGGAGCAGGGTAGGAAGGAAGAGAAAGAGGGACAGAGTGTGCAGACCGAAGGAGAAGGTCCCACATCAGGTCGATGGCCCAGGACTCTGCGTGAGCGATGCCGTGAATGGAGGCGACGATTCCTTTTTTTTTCCCCGACATGGGTGGGCCGGCAGGCACCGAGGAGGGCAGAGAGGGAGCGCGGGGGTGGGTAGATCGTGCTGCGAGGTATAGAGTGATGTGAGAGGGGTTGATAAGTTGGCCTAGCAGGTGCGTCGATCCCCGGTTGGTTTCTAAGTTGCTCGCCTCATTGCATGACAGTGGATAATTTATCGGTTCACTCTACTGTCTCTCTTTTATCACCCGTCTTCGTTACTTTCATCGTATCCTCCCCAGTCATTTCTGTACTAGACCACACTTTAATGGATATAAACAATATTATCAACTTTTTCTAGCCTATTTTCCTCCTTCTTCCCCTTTTACGGGACTCACCGGGTTTCACAGGTATTCGCGCCAAAACTTCCTCCTTTGACAGGGGAAGGGAGGAGGGCAATCCTAGTCGTCCTTCGAGATAGGCATCGACGCCTGAAAGCGTAAGACTTGCCTTTTGCAATGGGCATGAGGCATTTAGAACTTTCAAGCCTGTAGAAGACGAAGACAGAACAATAGGAAGTGAGGAGAGACAGGAAGTAGATGGTAAGGCAAAATGTAACGTTACTTTTTCGCGCACCCGCATCAAAGATGTCCCCAAAACAGGGAGAATCCTCAGAGGTAGCTAGTGGTGTTATATCTGACGATCGAGACGCCAGTGTTGGTGGGAGCGGCATCTGTCTATGGTCGGAATTTGAGGGAGGAGATGAGATCGATCAAAATGATAGGGTGGTGGGAGGTTAATGTGGGACAACCCTCTCAATGTCATGTGACCAAAGCAATGCAATGAAGCACGTTTAAAAATATGAGTGATCCAAATGTGAGGTGTAAAGTACATCTTTTGACTTCCAATCACACGTGAAATGCCAAGAAGAGGGGATTAGGGGCGTGAGATGAGCAAGAGCGCGTTGAAAATTTCCACGCGCTGCCAACAGCAAAATAACGCATGGCAGCGAGTCCACTTGTTTAGCTTTTTTTAATTCGATGTTTTAATATTCATGCTTTTGGAAAAATCTTCCGTGAGGCGCTTAGGCCAGTTTTGTAAATGTTTGAGTCGGAAGTTTGTTTATTTTAACTGCCTCTCAACCCCACTGTCTTGCATAAATTAACCCACCGGCGCCGTGGAGGAAGCTTCTCTTTTTTCGCCCTCCTCAGGCGCCCCCTCCATTTTCCCAGGCCTGCTCCGACGAAAGAGCGACGCGAAGCCATTGCGGGCTCTCTCTCCGCCGGTCCCCCCTCTTCCCCTCCCTCCCTGACGCTCTTCCTCCTCCCGTTTGGCCTGCTGCTTCTCCCCGTTGGGCCCCGTCCATTCATCACCCAATAACCCCAGGGCCCGAGCATGATACACATCCAGCTCCCATAGGAATGTGCATTTTTCCTTTTCTCCCTCCCGTGGCTTCTCCCTCCTCATCGCCATGATTTGCAAAGGCTGGGCCGGGTCCACGAAGTGCGTCAGGTCTAAGGACTTCACGCCCGCAATGTCCAGCCTCCATTCCTTCATCTGGAGGGTCGCTCCAAAGAAGCCAAAGCCTGCAGAAAGAGAAAGCAGAGAAAAACATGCACGAGTCAATTTCCTTCCACAGGGATCCTCCAGCCGTGTCCGTTGAGGCCACGATTCAGACGGTAACAGGCGCCAGGGCCCATATGAGGTCCAGAAAAGTCCGAGGGAGAAAATAAAACGTACCATAGACCATGCCAGGCTGAAATTCAAAGGCAGCGAGGTGCTCCGGGTTGGCGAAGTACCGTTTTCGCGCCATACGGTCCCGAGCCAGCTTGGGGTTGGAGGCAAAGGCCCCCCCCAGGGCGGTGGTGTTCTCTCTGGCAACAACGAGAAGAGAAAGGGAGGGGAGAAAAAAAGAGGGGACCCCCAAATCAGTGACAGAGAGGAGGCCGGGCAGTGCTGGAAGAGGGCCGACGGGAAAGAGAACAGACAGCCAAGAGCCAGAGGCCCGAGGGCGAAGAGTGAGAGAGGGGGGGGAGACCCACCGTAGCTCCAGGATATCTTTCTCCTTCCCTTCCTCATAAACGGCCACCACGGCGGCCACCGTGGCGAGAGGGCCCAGGATGTAGGGGGTGCTACCCGTGACTTCCACCTGAGGGGGGAAAAGGAAAAAGTCAGGCCATCCACTTCCCTCCACAAATATCCGAAGAGCCCCTTGTGGTCAAAGCACAGCAGGGAGGGGAAAAGGAAGGGAGAGAGGGCAAAGTGGTGGGAAGGCACCTGTGTGGATGGAGCCAGCTGCCGGACGACCGCCTGAACGGCTTTTATCAGCCAGGAGGGAGGGAGCTTCCGGAGGGGGGTCTGGAAGGCTTGCCCCGTGTAAACCTGTCAAAAGAGCGGACGGAGGCAAAAGAGGGGAAGGCCTTATTTATCTTTTAACTAACATCACATGTGGTCCCGTGGACTTTGGGAAACCAAGAAAAGGAGGCTGAAGAGAGGGAGAAGGAGACAAAGAGAGGAGGCCGAAGGGGACGGAGGAAGCGACAAAAGACAGGAGGGACGACGGGGGGGGGAAGGAGGAAAGAGGGAGGGAGAAAAAGTGAAGGAGAGGAGGGGGATGTGTGGGAGCGACCAAAGGAGAAGAGAGAGAAGGGGTAGGTGGGTACCTCATTGAAGGGTACGCGGCTCTTGAAACGCCCCTGGATGGCGCACTCCAAGGTGCGATTGTGGCAGCCTGTGAAATACCCCTCCTGTCCATTTTTACCTGACAAGACCATGCGGGAGACAGGAGTGAGGATGAGCCAGGGCATGGAAGGAAACGAGGACGGGGAGAAAGGAAACGAAGGGAAGGAAAGGACGGCAAGGAGAACGTACATACCAAGATGCTTTCTAGGCGGAGGGGTCAGACCGGCTATGTTCAGGATGAGCTCGCCTTCAAACAAGGGAGAATCGATACGAACACGCTCCAGGCTATTGAAAGGGACAATGCTACGAGAATTCTGCGGTAAGACGCTGCCCTCTGAGGAAGTCGACGAGGAATCTTGGCTGGAGCGAAGTAAACCCGGACAGGATAGAAAGGGGAAAGAGCGTCGAATTGAGGGGCACGAGCCAAAGATGCATACGAAAGATTCCTTCATTCACAAACGAATATACGCATGCATCGACTGCGGCTAGCAGTCTGTATACTACCTCGCCGAGTAGGGTCGGTCTCCCTTCCCCCATTCCCTGCCGTTACAACTCCTTACCTGAGACAGACAAAGACCGGGTATTGAGGCCAGCTTTGGGGAGATGGATGAGGCACTCCCTTTTCGTAAGGTGTGGAAGGAGAAGCCGGGGGGTCCGACGGAGAGATGGGGATCGGGTCTTCCGTGGATGTAGAGTTTATAGTAGCGGCATTCGTATCACTTTGATTGCAGCTCCCGCGGATGCTCATCATTGTGCTGGCGCACAAGAACAGCTCCCGGTGGGCAACAGGCTACTCGTAGAATTCCAGGAGTCTGTTACCAGTAAGGATCCGAAATGAAACAGATGGAGAAGGATGCTTGTCTTTTCCAAAAAGAAAGGAAGAATGAAAAGAGCAGGAATGTTGCACCGACCGGGGGGGGATTCAGGATGACAGGGCAGCAAAAGAACCAAAATCAAATTGCGGGTACCGGACAGACCCCCGCTCCCACGCTGTTCCCAGAAAGACATGCACAGCAAACTCCTTGCTCCACGTCTCTGCAAGGTCTGTCCTGCATGGTCCCGACCAAAGGTGGTGAAATGCGTTTCCTCCGGTTCCGTAACCCCGGGCTTTCCAGCAACATTCCTAGCCGACGGTCCGTTGATCCGGCCTGGGAGAAGGACACGGGGCTTTTACAACCAGGTTGTCGCGTCGCTGTCTTTTTTTTGGGTGGAATAATTGTACCTGGACGCAATATAGCTGTGTACGTGGTCCATCCCTGCGTCCGGTGTCTTTGTTTGATTTTTTTCATGTATGTTGTGCACAAACGCGCGAGCGTCGTGTGCAAAACAGCATGTCAAACCCAGTCCATGTTTAGCTGCTACCACACGATTTATTCTATTTACTTAGTTCTTAAGTAAGCTTTGACAAAATTTGACGATTTTTGTGCGTTTTCTTGGGTGTTTGTTTCATCCGAAAAAGTATCAATTTCTATATTAAAAGGACTGCTCTAAAGTACCCGTTTACCAATACATGAACAGGAGCATCTGTCCACTAGGCCTTCAAAAATCGTTTTTAATATGTATTCGATTTCTTTGCTTATTGGTCTATTGGTTTTTGTTGGAGCGCCAGATTTTACTCGAGTGCAATGTCAGGACTACCGCAAATTTAATATGTCTGGAATGCATGCCTTTCGTGGGCCAATTCCTAATAAAAATGTCAAGCTTCTCACCACCTTCGGACGCGGCTTTCTCGCGAGCTTCAATCACTCGGACTGTGTCAGTGATCGCCTCTGTCGGGACGAAGCTGTCGCAATCACCACTAAAATGGGGGATTGCATGGCACACACATTTTACGAAGGACTAGGAATGATGGGGATGGTTTGTTTTGGACCGCCCTCATTTTCTAGCGCTGAGTCAGACAAGAGTACGCTGGCTACGCTGCATTCGCTTCCTCTACTGCAAGAAATTGTACCTGATAAACGTGTACGCCTTCGTCTGCCTCAGACTGCCGCAAATTCTACAGCTGATGTTAGTATTACCGTCTCTGAAATGGAAGGAAATAATCGTCGTCGTAAGCGGGGTTCCTCGCCTAGACGACCGAATGGCCCTAGTCAAAATGATCTCCAAGAAGCACATGAAATGGCGACACCATATAACTGGGGCCGCGATCGAATGAATCAAGTGGACTCCACTTTAGATGGTCATTCTGGCACGTGTGCTAGTAAAGGGGGAGGGGTGAGGGTTTATGTTTTAGACACCGGATGCCGAACCAGTCACGTGGAATTTCGCACATGTTTGGCTTGTAGCACCAGCCGAGCAACCACAGAGTCTGTTCTTCTCTCAAGCGGCTACCGCCCTTACGGAATTGGCATCGACAACAATGGACATGGGACGCATGTTGCGGCATATGCTGGAGGCCTGCGTGTAGGAATGACCCCTTCAGCTACAGTGAAGTGCATCAAAGTTTTGGGAGGGGACGGTGGTGGAAGTTTGTCAGACATTATGTCAGGATTTGATATGGTGGCCCGCGCCAAACGCGCTTCACCTGGTACACCAATCGTGGTAAATCTGTCGTTAGGCAGTAGTTACAGCGGTGCAGTAAATTCAGCTGTCAGTCGGTTGGTTTCGCTCGGCGTCATAGTGGTCGTGGCAGCTGGAAACGAAGCACAAGATGCAAGTCGAGTAAGCCCCGCATCATCTACTAGTGCAGTCACCGTAGGTGCAAGTTCAACCTCAGATCGACGGGCTAGCTGGTCGAACTATGGATCGGTCGTGGACTTATATGCTCCTGGGGTGGACATTATGAGTGCAAGTAATAGGGGTGATGCGTATTATGTTCAAATGTCTGGAACAAGCATGGCTAGCCCGGGAGTTGCTGGACAGGTCGCATGTATTTTGGGAAATTCACTTCGGACTCGATGCTCTAGCAATGCAGTCGTGGGAGAGCTTCGCAATCCAGTCGTGTCAATCCGTCAGCCGGGTGGAAACAGACCTTTAACGTATCTGGCTGAAGGAAGCAGTATCGCTTGCTCGTAAACGTCGTTGAGGTTGAGACTGACACCGACACATTTTTATGGGTATTCAAGGTTAGAACGGTGGCAAGTAGGTGCTCTGTACCTTCATGTGCTCCAAATTACAGCTATATCTTGGTACTATTGACTGAAAGATGCATCTAAAACACGGAATGTAATGGTTTTTCCTAAACTGGCATTGGAATAGATATTAAAGTAGAAGAAACGAAGTCGTGGTAATTGTTATGGAAAGCTACAAATGGTGTAAGTGCCTTGCATGTCATCTCTGTTTAAAGAGGACAGGGCATTGATCAATCAAGAATGGACAACTACTAGCTCACCACACGAAAAGAAGAAAAAAGCGGATACTTGTGTACTATAGGCTTCGTAATAGCTACATTTCGCTATCTTTCTCATTTGTCTTCTTATCTTGTATTTTCTCATTCGAAATGCATTTTTCGATGAGCTTGCATGTGCTTCTAGACTAAATCTATACATCCTTGCTTCTTCTATATTTTGAAAGCAGGATTTCAAAGCTTTACATGGTTTCATATCGCGGGTAGGGTATTATTCACGCGTGGAAGCTCCTACTGTCTTCATAATCTCTTTATTGGTGCCTACGCTACCAACATCATAATGATGTCGAATCTTCCCACCAGTCGGTCACCTGATACCCTTCCTTGTTCTTATTTCAGTAATATTCGGTTTCGGTAACATACTTTTAGATCCGAATATCCCTACTTTTGACATTTGAAGGCAAAGCTGAAGGTCCCGCTCGATTGTTCAGGAGGCAGCTTCAGGTTTTGTCATATTTCCTTTTTTAAACAATTTCCGGCCCCCCACCCTGCTCCAAAGCCTGCGTGGAGCTTAAAAGTCCCTCGTCCCTTCGATTTCCATGGTAGGAGGAAGGTATTTGCGAGGAAGCAAGCATTGTCGCAGGGCTGGATGGATTGACTGCTGCTCCTGACCGTCGATCCTGTTGCTGAACTAGCGGATCACCGACCCGCGCGCTCACCCATTCTCCACCACCTCCCTCTCCTCCCCCTGTTTCCTGCCCTGCGGCTCTTTCTGTGCTCTCCGTGTCGCGGACAGGGAGCCAATCTGCGCTCAATCGTTCTTGCTGAGCGCACCACATACGGTAGGTCACAAGGAGACTCACGACGGTAATGCCAAGAGCTATATAGTGAAAGCAGAGAGTAAGCAAAGAGACAGAAGGGTAGAGCGAAAAGAAGGCAAGTCGAAAAGGATTTTATTCAAGGAAAGCGGCGTGGTAATTTGGACCCTTACAACAGAGCAACTGCAGAGGGAAATAAGGTAGCCTTGCACCCGGGAAAAGGAAGAAAATACACGTACCAATGACCAGCGAGGCGGCAGCTCCCTTCTCCTCATCCCAATGCTCTCCAAACACAAGCGCCTGGTGTCGGGAAGAGGAATAAAGGCGTCACAATCCACACAGTCAAGCTTCAATTTCCCTCCCCATCCCACCACAACGTTTAAATCCTCGGCTTTTGCGCTGCCGAGACAATTTCCCTCCCCTTCCTTATCCCGCTACATGTAGGGATTAACTTACCCCTGCGGCCATAAGTATGAAGTCGAAGGAGCCGTGCAAGAAGATCGCCGGGAAGAGCAGTCCAAAGGTAGACATGGGGATGTCCTCTGCCACGGACTGGATCAGGAAGGCGAGAGAGGGGAAAGGAATGAAGAATAGGACGGGTATGGGTGTGTATGGGGAGCAGGGGCGGAGACAAGCGGGTGGTCACCACGAGGGGGAGATAACGAAGACGTTTGCGGGGGGGTCAGAGTGGAAAGGCAAGCCGTTCCCACGACAAGGGGGCATAAATTTGACAGCAAGGAGGAAAAGATCAGGGTAGGTAAGGAGGGAGTAGAGGGCTCACCTTGACCCATTGGATGGCCTGTAAAGCCGCGCAAATGACGTGAACGGGCATAAGCGCTCTCAGCGTCAAGACAGAGATCTCGTCCACAAACATGCTCAGCTTGTTGCTGCTGCTTCCACCCAAAGGGGAGGGGCCCAAAGAAGTGCCGCCGGAAAAGGCGTACATGATGTTCTCGGCGCACGCAAAACCCAGGGCACCGCTGAAGGAGGGAGGGAGGGAGGGAAGAGTGGAAGAGTATGTGGGTGCAAGGCTCGTGATAGCTTCTCGAGGGTTGGAAACAAGACGCGCGACCCGCCGGATTCTCCATCCAGACGCCTGCATTGCCTCCTCTCTTTCCCTCTTTTTCCGTTCACGCCCCTTGTTGTGCCTTTCCTTCCCACTACCCTTACCTGATTAGGTATATCAGAATGGTTTGAGGGTTCCGCATGGGCCCTCCAAGGGTGCAATAGCGTAGAATCAAGTACCTTTGAGGGGACGTAAGGAGGGAAAATGAAAAAAGGAAGGAAGGGCGCGAAGAAAAATTAGAGGAAGAAAGGAGAAAGGACGCGAGGAACGATCAGACTACACATGGAAGCCGCTTGGTCTGACATTTGCAGGGTGGAAAAGGAGGGAAAGAAAAAGATAGGAGATAAGAAAACGGGGGAGAACACCGTACTTGTAGAGCTCCTCGACCAGGGCGGCGACGAAGAAGGCAAGAGAAAAGCACATGAGGAGGACCAGGCCCATGTTTTTGTGGACCCAGGCCTGCACGTCCTCCTCGGTGGCCGTCTCGGGGTCGAGAGTGGGGAGGACGCCTGCGGGGAGGGAGGGAGAGCAGCAGGACGGGGGGGCATGGGGGGTGGGGAAACAAGTTTTGGTGAGACGATAGCTGAATCAGACGACATGCCAGTCGAACTATCAGACGTCTTTTGTCTCCCTCTCTCGGATTTCATGTCTCCCTCCTCCCTTGCGATTCCTCCCCCTCGTCCCCTCCCTCCCTCCTAACCAGCGGCTCCCGCGACTGCCATCAAAAGGATTTCGATCACTGGTTCTGTCATGCCCGCCACCTGAGAAGTAAAAAAGAAACCTGCGGCAGGGTCCAAGAGAGGGAGTGAAGAAGGAAATAGGCGGGATTCCACGTTAGTATTTGTGGACGACGGACGTCACAGGAGTCAATAACCACACAAAGGAAACGCACTTGCTTCCATCAAGGAGAAGCGCACTCGACATCAAAAATTACTGGCCATTCTCACCCGTCCCATGCCCAGCCCCCGACCCCATCCCGGAGGGTAGAGCCATCGCCCTCGCCAGCAAAGCAAGAATTTGCCCCCCCCGATGCACGTACCAACAGCGAAGAGCTTGACGACAGTGTCCAAGCTGGCCGCTCTCCGGTGCCGGCGCCAGTAGACAAGGTAGAGGACGATCAGGGGTTGGAGGATGGCGAGGGTGAGGACCAGGCCCGAGCCCGGCGATGAATGAAACAGGACCAGGAGGAAGAGGAGGAGGGAGGCAAAGAGGAGGAGAGAGGAGCAACGGGAGACTTGGCGGAGGCTAGCAAGGAAGGAGAGGTCCCCAGTGGCGGTGGGATCGCTCGTGAGGGGTACCTGGGGCAAGGGAGGGAGGGCAAGATGAAGGGGGAGAAAGGAGGAAACGTGCATTTGACGAAAGAGGAGAAACGGCCGAGGACACTTAAAACGTAGGGCGAATATTGTTCAACCTTCCTTGTTCCCTCCTTCTCTCCTTCCTCCCCTCCCTCCCTACCAGGTCCTCCCCGGTGCAAAATTCTTTGGCAGGCCTTCCGTGGGCATTCGCCTCGCGTGCCTCCTGTGCCACGGCACATGGGGAGCAGAACACGTGGAGAGAGAGGTCCTCAAGCCACCCGCCCACGATGCCGTAAGCGGCTCGGATCTTCCCTGATGAGCGAGGTTAGAAGAGGGAAAGCAAGGGTCAAGGGGTTGGGGAAGGGAAGGACACGACACCCACACGCTGCCCACGGAGAGGCGCATACATAGAGCGGACGAGAAAGATAAATCAACACGATAATTGGGGGGGGCGGTAGGAAGACTATAGATGAAGCTTGCCGGGGAGGGGGCTCGAAGGGACGAGGGAAGGAGAAGAGGAATAGCCAGGGGCGTACCTCGATAGTGCGCACGCCAGAGAGCGAATCCCAAGACAGAAAGGATCGAAACAAAAGGCCCTAATGCAGCAGAGAAAATAGCAGTGACGGCAGCCGCACCTATAAAGGGGAGTGGGAGAAAAGAAGGAGGAGAGGGAAAGGGAGGATCAGAGTGGATGAAGGCTTCGACGCGCAAAAGGACACGCAAGACCATCTTCTCCAAACCCTTCCTTAGCCTTCCTTCCATGACATGTACGGTGGACTTATGCTTTCAACCTTATGTTTTCTATGCGGAAGCCGACTTACCTAGCACCATGCATGAAAAAGACAGAGGACTGGACACCAGGTCAAAACGTGCGGTGGTGCGACTGAACAACAACAAGGGGCACCAGAGGCTCCACCAACAAGTTTCGCCATCGTGCAACCAATCCAGACAAGGGCTTGTCCATTCACGTGCGGGCTGATGCGGCTGGCGGGGCAGGGGTCCTCCATTCGGGTTTTGCTGGGAGCTGACGCCTGATGCACCGGGGTGGCCAGCACGGGTTGCGGAGGACGGACATGTACCCGGAGGAACCCCCTGTCTCGTGACACCAACTGACTGTGCCACGGGAATGGCGTCTGGCGGACGGACGACAAGTGTTGGAAGGGAGCCAGTGGAGGCAGGAGTGTGCTGGTAGGATTCAAATGGCTCGACGGTTGTCCGTGCTTGCATGCTTTGTGATTGAGGAGCAGCTTTGGTGGAACTCCCCCCGCCGCCCGTCGAAGACGGTGTTGAGGACATAGCTGTGTGGTTTTACATGTTGGTTATAGAACTCAATTGTGAGGTAAACGTATTAGAGCGATAGCGTCAATCGGAACAGATAGAAGTTGTGAGGGGGCAGCTGAGGTAGTGTAGATTCACACAGGAAAGAGGCTTCATGTAGCCGACAACTCCGCAAACCACGTCGCAGTGATGTTCAACATAAGCTCTCGATGCACATAGACCCATGCTCGAACGGGTCAAAAGACTCATTGAACATGAAGTAATTGCGGCGTGTCTGGAAATTCGAAGGGGGAGCAGGACCCCGACTCCTTCGGGGGGCAGTAACGGTTTTTCAACGGCTCAGACGTGACGTCACACGCAACAGCCCGAAGAATGCTCTCTGCAGTTTGGGGGATATTATGTGGCTTGATTATCAGTTGACGGCGCACATAATCGATACACTTTGAAGATGCCAAATTAATACTACACTGGGTAGGCGAAATTGAATGAGTGGGAGAAAGTGAATATTTCCGACTTAATGTATGTTATTGAAAGCCGGGATTTTTCCTCGTTCAGTTACCCTTTCGCGGCATGGATCAGCCTCCTCATTTTTAGGAGCAAAATGCAGGATCAAAGGTGCTATCGTTACATACACACTGTTTTTAAACTAGGAACAGCGCGTTTGGTGCTCGAAGGAAGTTCGGATTCGTAAGAAATTATGAAGCAATCAAACTCATCACATTCGTGGGATTTCGCCGCTGCCTGCTACATTGGAAGAAAATGCATTGTGTCGGGAGTCCTGTTCTGGTATGTCAATGCTCTCAAATGCTAACGATATATAGAATGAAGACAAACATAGAGTAGAGATGAAATAGATCACTCAGGTCGCTTCCTCTCCCTTTTTTATTCATACTAGATACATTCTCCCATTGTTCATCACAATTGAAGGTTGACTGAATAGTCTATTTTGATTCCTTTTTCCAGAAATGGGCATTTATCTTGCATTACCATCCTATGAGATGTATACTGCTTTCCGTGGGCAGAAAAAAACCTGCAAATCGTTTCTAAAGCGCGACATATGGATGGTTTCGAAACAAGTACACATCTTTGAGAACCAGATAAACTTATCGGATGCCAAATCATTCAACATCTGTAATCTATTGAAATCATTTTCTTAATCAGATCTATTCGTGTTTCATGCATTACTTTTCGAGAGAAAGGTGTTAAACGACCAAACCTCTCCCAGTAGTGATATTATCATTTAAAGCAATTAATAGAAGAAGAAGTACTACGCGCAAGATCTTAAAAATCAAACTGTGGCCAGCGCTGTCACTTTGATCATTAAAAATTGGAAATAAAGGATGCCTTACGTGTATGAGTCTTTTAGTCCTGCCATTTTCCCGTGAGGTGTAAAGCTCGGGCGACCGCGAGTCTCGCTCGGAAAGCCCATCGCGGTGTATGATGACTGTATGTAAATTTATTTCGTTTTGATACGTCATTCAAGAGGGGACAGGTTCCCTGGATGCCTCGAAAGTGTGTCAGTATGATTACCCTTGCTGACTTCGGTAGTGGGGTGGGGAGGTTAATTCAGATCTGGTTGCACGAAGACGCCTGTCTTGGGAGCCATTTCGCCGCCGATCTTATCATCCATTATGATGTACCCATTCATGCATCCCACCTATCAACAAGCAGATGTCGGACCCTCTAATGTGGGAGTGGGCCAAGCAGTTGCCGCCTTTTGTGAGGGAAAAAGGATGGAGAGCGAAAGCGTACTCCAAGGGAAATGATCTCCAAGCTACATACTATCACTGCTCCCTATTTGATATTCCTTCTACATTCTGGTTAGAGATGACAGAGAAAAATATAGAAGCGGAGGCTGATGGGCAAAAAGACCTGGCGGCGAGGATGGAAGCGTGCGGGCTTACGAGGGCGGAGGGTGATAGGGAGGACGGTCGGGAGATACTGGAGGGAGAGGAAGAGGAAGAAGAAGGAGGGGAGGGGGGAATCGAGGGAGGAGGAAAAAAGCTATATTGTCGAAAATGCAGGTGTGCTCTCCCGGTGGAAGACAGGGTTTCGCATTACCAATCAGCGTGGCATGTGTGCAATTTGCGGCGCAGTATTGCTAAAAAGTAAGTGTTGTTTGGTGAAAGGGTTTATGGGGACGAAAACGAGAAAGAAGGATCTCTACATGTCAGATAGAACTCGAAGGTTCTTCTTTTCATGCCTGGAACTCACTCCTCTCTCTACCCTAGGACCCCACTACCGAAGGAGGCGTACGAGCACGTGGGACAAGAGGAGGAGACGCAGAAGGACAGCGACCGTCTGCGAGAAACTTTCGAAAAAGAGGGGAGAGACGAGGGCGACAAGGAAGGGGAGGATGACG
>Ga0102934_1001583_pt1 | contig 15910 bp, 10 predicted proteins | sample SalPonR2_A_D1_MG_FD_78175 | JGI IMG/M metagenome (GOLD analysis project Ga0102934, IMG submission 78175) | Salt pond soil microbial communities from South San Francisco under conditions of wetland restoration - Salt Pond MetaG R2_A_D1_MG | ecosystem: Environmental > Aquatic > Marine > Intertidal... | reverse complement strand
TTCTGCATCAAAACAAGGTTATGAAACTTCATATCATGAAATGCCTATTGGTGAGAACTCAACACATAATTTTACATTGAATTTAATTCCATATTATGCACTTGATGTCAGTATACTTCCTGGAGCCTCTTTTCCATCACCGCTTATTCGGATAAAGAACACGGGAAACAGAGATCTTCACAATGTTTGGATAACAAATACTTCAATATCAGGAAATGTGTTGTATAACAATCGGAATGTACTTATCACAAATATCTTAGACCCTGAGGACAGTACCATTAATCAACTCAACACTTGGATGATCGGACTTGGAACCTTTACCATTCAAATCACTGTTACTTGCGATGAAGGGACCTTTGAATCTGATCCTACAAATGGGCTTATTATAGGACCCATTGTTTTTATCCCATAAATAAATCCAATTCATTTAATAGCATAACTGCTTTAATCACATTGGTTTTCTATGAATAACAACCTTAAAAAAATCATTAAATCGTTATCTCAACGTTTTGATGAAGAAAGTAAAGATACTTTTGTTTCTGTTTATCTGAATAGACGTGATGATTCAAATTTTTTGAAACGAAGGATACATGTGTGTGAATCATTATTAGATAAAGATGAGAAAAAGAATTTTCAATCTACTATTGAAAAGATAACATCATTTTTAGATAAAAATCATGAAAATGATATTGCTCTTTTCGCATCTGATAAACATGACTTTTTCATGTGGACTTCATTACCGACAACAATTAATAATGCATTAATCGTTGATTCTTCACCATACATTAGACCATTAGCTCGAATCGTTGATGAATGGGAATCATTTACCTTAGTTCTTTTAAATTCTCATCAAGCAAAAATCTTTTCAATTAATCTTGGAAAAGCTGACCAAGAAAAACATCTTTCTTCAGATATCATGAACAAACATAAAAAGGGTGGATGGTCGCAGGCACGATTTCAACGAATACGGAAAGGAGCAATCCATGATTTTTTTTCAGAGGTCATTGAATATCTAACGCATAATGTTACGAATCAAATTATTTTAGCTGGACCGGGGACAGCAAAAACACAGTTCAATGATTTATTACCGCAGCATCTTGCTGAACAAGTGGTTGATGTAATCGACGTAGATATTGATGATGAACAGCAATCCATCAAGCAATCTCTGAGTATTATCTCAGAAAAAGAGGAAAGAAGAAGTGAACATGCCGTTACTCAATTAAAACAAGAAATTCTAAAAAATGGATTAGCTGTCTATGGGTATGATGAAACGTTAACTGCTGCACAAAATGGACAAATTGATGTACTCATCGTACAGAAAGATTATCAATTAAAGGGCTGTCTTTGTGAACACTGTCAAATTCTAAAAGCAGGACCCGTGAAAGAATGCCCAGTGTGCGGTGGTTCTACAACTGAAGCAGATATGATTGAAGAAATCATTGAATTTGCACAACGAACAGATGCAACTATTGAATTCACTGATGATGAAGAAATTAGTCATCTTGGTCATATCGGCGGACTTCTCAGATACAAAATATCTTCATAACTCTTTTTTTCAAACATACAATATTATGTAGGATAACTTTATACCTATTTTTGATGTCAGCTGAATCCTCTGAAGATTTCACTCTTGCCCGTGGCTTTGATCTATCATATGCTCCAAATAAAGTTCTTTTTGCCGTGTTACTGTTAGTTATCCCTATTACTCTTGGTTGGCAAATTTTTACTAAAGAAACAATCGTTCAAAGCTTGATACTGACTGCTCTTCAAGTCATCCTTGTCTTTTTATGCTGGTCTATTGGTCGGGAAATCGATCCAGATCATGATTATGCGGCATTTTTTGGCATAATTCTTTTATTTCTTCCCTTCACGGTAACTCAGGGAAATGTAATCATATTACTCTGGTTCTTGATCGGACTGCGATTACTCACTATTACTACTGGTAGGTCCGTGTCAAGTACTGATATTCTTGTCTATGTGCTCCTTAGTTTTCTTGCTGCATTAGCCACTTCAGCGATTCTAGTTGTTCCATTAGCTATCATTGTTATTTTTCTTTCAGCAGTTTTACCTAAAAAACAACCAGGATTAGGATTACTCTCCATTCCCTTATTTCCGGGTTTTATCCTATTAACCCTTATCACTCCTGAAGCATGGTGTTTTTTGAATGTATCACCATTAGTTCTTATTTATATCGCAGTTTCAAGTGCACTACTCTTCTTAGTAACTACAACCACAGACTCGATTAATTGTACGGGAGATCATTCGATGAAACACTTATCTGTAAAACGAGTGCAAACAGCTCAATTAATCAGTGTGCTTTCAGTTCTCATTTTGAGTACCTTTCATGGGAACATCTTGTTTGTTTTTCCTCTGTGGGCAGCAATAACTGGTGTTGGCATGTATCGATTAATTCATCTTTTCATTAAATAAACATATGAGAAGGCAAAAAAAATAAATAAAATTAAGAAGTCTTATCAAAAAAATGATAAACGCTTAAATATCATCCAATTATTTCAATCGAGGTAGGGATAGATGCAGTTTGCAAAACGCTCATAAGTTCAACCAGATCTCTAAACAGGAAAGATGTGAATTATCTAGTCTTCTTTTCGATGTCATTAGAGATGCTCTGCTTATCTTCAATCATGATGGTATTATCATTGAGGCGAATCAAGCAGCTTGTGAATTGTATAAATATCCATATGATCAATTAATTGGCCTTCATGGATATCATCTTGTATCCAAAGAAAATCATCCGTTATTTGATGAGTTTATCCATAACGTTACTAACGGAGAATCATTTGTATCTCAATCTCATGATGTAAAAAAAGATGGTGAATTATTCATCACTGAGATAAAAGGCATGCCATTTTCTTTTCATGGATCTCCGTTATTACTTGCCATTGTTCGAGATGTAACTGAGAAAGAAAAAGTATTTCAGAAAAGCGAAACGAATCTTGAAAAATATAAACGGTTACTTCAAAATATTCCTGATGTCGTCTGGTCAACTGATCAAGATGGTAACACGTTGTTTGTATCTGAAAATGTTGAAAAGGTGTTTGGATACTCAAGTGAAGAAATCTATAAAAAGAGTTCATTATGGCTTGATCGCATCCACCCCGAAGACTTTAAGACCGTAAAAGAAGCATTCAACGGGTTATTTACTCATAATACTCCTTTTGATGTTGAGTATCGTTTACAAAAAAAATCTGGTGAATGGGTTTGGGTAAGTGATCGGTCAACAAAGGTATATCACCAAAACGATCGGCTTGTAGCTGATGGAGTTCTTTCTGACATCTGTGAAAAAAAGCGGATTGAACATAGTTTAATACAATCTGAGAAACGATTCAAAACGTTGTTTGAACATGCACCAGATGCCTATTATCTCAATGATTTTGAAGGAAATTTCATAGATGGAAACCAAGTAGCTGAAGAACTGTTAGGATACAAAAAAGAAGAATTAGTTGGTAAAAAATTCACCGATTTATCCATTTTGCCAAAAAAATATGTTTTAAAAGCTGTTAAAAATCTAATAGCAGGAAAAAAAGGAAAACCTACCGGACCGGATGAATTTGTTCTTCACCGGAAGGATGGTTCAAAGGTTATTACTGAAATCAACACGATTCCAGTAACACTTGATGGAAAACAAGTTGTTCTCGGGGTAGCTCATGATGTTACTCGTTGGAAAAAAGCAGAAATGGAGTTACGAGAAACGAAAAATTCTTTTGAAACCATTTTTAATGCGATGGCTGACCCAGTAATGATTTTAGATAAAAAAGGAAAATTTTTAGAATTAACTGATAAGGTAAAAGATTATACTGGATTTGAAAAAAGTGAGATTCTTGGAAAGAATTTTTTGAATACTAAACTATTAACTCCAAAAAGTAAAGCAATTTGCATTAAGAATTTATTTAAAAGAATGGCAGGAGTTAATGTAAAACCATACGAGGTTGAAGCACAGACTAAAGATGGGGAAATTATTCCTTTTGAAGTAAATGCAGAACGAATCACGTATAAGGATAAACCTGCTGACTTGATTGTTTTTAGAGATATTTCAAGTAGAGTTTTAGCTGAAAAGAAACTTCGGCAAAGTGAAAAAACCTATCGGAATTTATTTCAAAATGCACAAGTTGGACTTTTTCGAACTGGCGTTAAAGATGGGGAAATTCTTGAATGTAATAATCAACTGGCACACATGTTTGGATTTGATAATCGGAAGGATTTTATTAAAAAATATCGATTAGAAAAATTTTATGTTCATCCCTCCGACAGATATGAGCTAATTAATAGATTAAAAAAAGATGGGATTGTTACTCATTTTGAAGCAGCGTTCTTTCGAAAGGATAAAACCGTGTTTTGGGCTCGCTATTCAGCGAAGATTGATGAAGAACATAATTGGATCGAGGGTGTTTTCGAAGATATTACCGATTTGAAAGAAGCAGAAAGTAGATTGAGGGAAAAACATGAACAATTGAAATCTGAACGGAAACAATTGATTTCAATTTTTGATAGTATCAATCATGCTATTTATGTAGCCGATCCAAATACTTATGAAATCCTTTTTACAAATTCAAAGCTTAGAGAATCACTTAAAGAAGATGTCACTGGGAAAAAATGTTATGAGGCATTACAAAACAAAAATCATCCTTGTGAATTCTGCACAAATAATATTATTTTACAAAACAAAGGAAAACCATACAAATGGGAATATCACAACCCCCACACAAAAAAAGATTACGAATTGACAGATAAGATCATCACCTGGCCTGATGGACGAAGTGTTCGTTTTGAACTTGCAATTGATATCACTGAACGAAAAAAAGCATTAGATGAAATTAAAAAATCTCATCAGACAATTTCAATGTTTAATAAAGAATTAGAACAAAAGGTTACCGAGAAAACCGCTCGTATTGAAAACCTGTTAAAACAAAAAGATGAATTTATCAATCAACTTGGTCATGATCTTAAAAATCCACTGGGTCCCTTGGTTAATTTACTTCCTATTGTGGAAAAGCATACAACTCAAGAGAAAGACAAAAAAATGTTACAAGTCGCTCAGCGAAATGTGAAGTATATGAAGAATTTGGTTCAAAAAACCCTTGAACTAGCGCGATTGAATTCGCCAAATACGACGTTAGCAAAAAAAGAGGTTAATATTAAAAAGCATATTGAAGGAAGTATTGAGCAAAACAAGTATTTATTCAAAGAAAAAAACATATCTGTTATCGTTCAAATTCCTGATGAGATTATAGTTCATGCAGATGTTCTTCGATTAGATGAACTCTTTCATAATTTGTTAAATAACGCGGTTAAATATAACAAAAAACATGGCCACATCATTATTAATGCATTTGATAAAGAGGATATGATTACCATCTCAATAGAAGATAATGGGATTGGTATGACTCCCGACCAACTCAATCATATCTTTGATGAGTTCTATAAAGCTGATGAAAGCAGGCATGATTTTGAAAGTAGTGGACTTGGTATGGCAATTTGCAAACAAATCGTTGATAAACATAATGGAAAAATCTGGGCAGAAAGCGAGGGGTTGGGAAAAGGATCAACATTTTATGTGATGCTGCCTAATCAATCTAAAAACAAAATTGAAACCGATAGGAAAATCGATAAAAATCAATCAGATTACAAAAATATAACTCAAGAAGTAGATAATCTCATTAATCAAAGGCTTTAGATTACTTTTATTGATTTTAATTCTAAATTAACCATTAATATTAATTTATTAATCTATTTTTCGAAACGAAGTTTAAAATTCAGTATTCTTATCCAATTAATTGAAATGATTATATCAAATAAATAATAACCGTTATAAAGAGTAGTAAGATGTTATACTTGGACTAATGGGATAGTAACATATCAACTTGTGAGGACGATGGGATTGGAACCAGAGGTTGTAAAAGAACTCCGGAAAATGGAGAAGAAAGGAATTCTTCACCATCACAATCAGTATGAAGATAAGGATTTTTTTCAAACATCGATTCAAGTTCATTCAAAGGAAAAGAGAGGAAAATCTAGTAGTGATTCCAAACGTTTTTCGTACGATGACCTCATATTTCATCCAGCATGGCAAATTGAAAAACCATCTTCAGACTTTTTTTACAGAACAGGGATTATTCCTGGAAAAATATTTTTTTCCGAACTTGGCGGCAATATCACCGTTCAAAAAGTTGAGCCATCATTGGATTATATAAAAAAAGCATTTATCGATGGCAAATTTGCAAATACAACCTATATTCGTATTGTTGATTATTCTCACGTTAAGAATGCATCAATTCAAGCAAGGAGAATTTATGGTAAGTTTCTGACAAATCTAAATGAATCATTCAATGCTCATCCTAAAATTAGTTTTATTTGTGGAGCATCTCCTTTTTTAAAGATGGCGTTAAATCTTTTTGCTAATCACGTTAATCAGCATTTTGTTTTCGTTTCAACTATTGAAGAAGCATTCAATCAGATCAATCAACATCAGAAACATGAAAAACAACCATTAAATGATGAAAAATTGGTTTCTCAAAAAGAAATCAATAGTCTCATTAACATTTGTGGCGATATTCTTTGGGATGAACAGGAAGCATATCACAAAAAAGGATCAGATATTCTTTCAGATGATTCTCCATTGTATCCTATCGCAGAAGCATTAAGTATTCTTAATCAAGATCTAAAAGAATTACAAGAGAAAGATCTTGAAAAAACAAATCAGTTGATTGGCAGTGAACAACGATTGCGTGGATTTTTCAATCAATCATATGATGGAATACGGCTGGTAAATGAACAGGGCATCATTATTGATGTAAGTAAGAGTATGCAACGAATCACTGGTTTGAAACGAGAGGAAGTGATTGGATCATATATTTGGGATGTCATCTATAACTATGCTTCAACCGAACAAAAAACTCCTGAATTTTATGAACAAATCAAAGAGAAATCCCTTAAATTATTACAAACAAAAGATACCTCAATTATAAGGGACCATGAACATAGTTTACTTCGACCGGATGGAAAAAAACGTATTGTTCAGTCCACAACATTTCCTATCAAGATTGGTGAAAAATACCTATTTGGTTCAATTATCAAAGATGTGACCAATCAAAAAGAAGCTGAACGTAAAATTCGGGAAAGTGAAAAGCGATATAAAACACTTGCAGAAAACTTCCCAGATGGTGCATTATTCTTATTCGATAAAGATTTACGATTCATTTTTTGTGATGGTAAAGGATTAAAAAAAGCTGGTCTTACAAAAGAAGGTATCATCGGAAAAACCGTGAAAGAAGTATTTAATCCAGGGCAAACAAAAATCATAGAACATCATTGCTATCCTGTTTTTCAAGGTAAAACGAGTCAATATGAACTCACATACAATGGAAAACAGTATACAAATCAAGCAGTCCCTGTGTATAATGATGAAGGTAGGATTACCGAAGGCATTGTGATCACTCAAGAAATTACAAAACAAAAAAGAAATGAACGAAAACTAAAGGAACAACGGAAGAAACTTGCTGATTCAAATCGACAGTTAGTACGAATGAACGAAGAACTACAGGATGCTCAAGAAGCGTTACAATCGGTAAATGCTCAATTACAAAGAAAAGTGGAAGAAAAAACAGCAAATATTCAAAAACTTGTAGAGCAAAAAGATGATTTTATTCATATGCTCAGCCATGACCTGAAAAATCCATTAACTCCCATTTTAACATTGCTTCCTTTGTTAAAACAAAAAAGTGAAAATCCAAAAGTCAAAGAGATGATCGATAAGATTATTTTGAATACCCTACGAATGAAAACCATCATTCAGGAAACATTGACATTAGCAAAACTTAGTGAACAAGGTACTAAGATTCATCTTTCTAAATTCGACCTCAAAGAAGAAATTGAACGTGTTCTACATGACAATAAACCATTTTTGGATCAATACCAAGTTACCATTCAAAATCACGTTCAAGATGAGCAATATGTGTTTTTTGATAAAAGTCAGTTTCATCACGTTTTGAATAATTTGATTAGTAACGCGGTGAAATATACTCCTGAAGATCTGGATTGTCATCTGGAAATTTTCTCTGTTTCTAAGGAAAAATCTATCAACTTATCTGTGAAAGATAATGGCATTGGACTTTCAACATCGCAACAAAAGCAAGTTTTTGAAAAATTCTTTAAAGATGGCATACCTCGTGATGGCATGGAAAGTACTGGTTTAGGTTTATCTATTTGCAAACGAATCATTGATAATCATGGTGGAAAAATCTGGGTAGAAAGTCCGGGTGCCAGGAAAGGTAGTACATTTACCTTTACACTTCCAATTCAATCTAAATAGTAAAACCAAGTGAACAGATATTTGGAAAATATTTTTAGGAAGACTACTTGTTTCGTGGTAATTAATGGATGAGATAATCTGGTTTATCATTGCTTTTTTAGGTGGAGTAATCTTAGGTGGAATATGCATTTATTTGGTGTTACGCGTAATAAACAAAGCAAAATTAGTAATGTGGAAACAGCAGGAAGAAAAACGAATTAGAAAAGAAACAGCAAAAGCGATGAGAGGACCCATTAAAGGAAAGATCAGTGAACAGGTTGCTCCCATTTTAAAAGATTTTCCGGGATCCATTGCTGATGCCCGATTTATAGGTTCACCGATTGATTTTGTGGTTTTTGATGGATATGCTAAAGATAAGATTAATAGTATTGTGTTTGTAGAAGTAAAAACGGGTGAAAAAGCAAAATTAAATTCAATTGAACGGCAAGTTCGAGATTGTATTAAACAAAAAAAGGTTACATGGAAAGAATTCCGAATCTAGATTTAGGAGATTAAAGAATTAGGATTATATTTTTATAAACCGCACTGTTTACTACTCGTTAAATGGTTCTGGGGGAAGAAAATCCTGAAATTCCTGCATTTCTCTGATGTTCATCTTGGTCATCGGCAATACAATATGTCACTCCGACGAAATGATATGCATTATTCCTTTCTTTCTACAATCAAAACAGGCATTGAGGAAGAAGTTGATCTTGTTTTACTTTGTGGTGATTTGTTTCATCATAAAAATGTGACTGCTCAAACCTTAAGTAACGCAGAACAAGGATTGCAACAGTTTACTGATCATCATATCCCTATTGTTTTCAATCAGGGTAATCATGATGCTAAATTATACCGGCAGGATATGACCTGGCTTGAATATTTACACAGAAAAAAAATCGGAGTGCTGTTACAAGCTGATATTTCAGATTCAAATCTTATTTTTAAACCATATGATGAAGGTCATCCTTCATCTCATGCAGGATTCATTGACATAAAAGATACTCGAATTTTTGGACTTCAATACTCTGGGCAGCAAACGAGTGAGCGATTACAGCAAATTCCTAAGGCAATACAACATGTTAACGATGAATTTGGTCAAGCCACCTTTACGATTCTAATGGGGCATTTCGGTGTTGAAGGTCACATCCCAGGAATCACCGGTGGCATTTCTGAAGAGATTCTTACACCGTTACATGAGGTTGTTGATTATCTAGCCCTTGGTCATTTGCATAAACAGTATCGTGAAAACAATTGGATCTTTAATCCCGGTTCATTAGAAGCCCATGATACCCGAGAGGCAACTTGGGATTTAGGATATTATCTTACTACATTAACTAAAGATAATGGAGTGCAGGCCGTGCATCATCTTTCAAAACGAAGGCCATTTCATAAAATCGTTTTTTCAGTGGATCGATTTCATTCAAAAGAAGAGTTATCACATGGGTTCAAACGAAAATTATCCGTGGAAAAAGAATCAATTGAAGAGGTACAAAAACAATCTTATTTCCAAAATGAAACGGGTTTTCGCCAACCAATTATTGATTTACGGTTGAAAGGACAACTTCATTTCAGTCGGTCATTACTTGATATCAATGAATTGATAGATCTGATAGAAAATGAAACCAATGCGGTAAAAGTACAACCAAGTGATGCAACTGAATCACTTGAAACTCAAGAAATTTTAAGATCCATTGAAGGTGGCAGAGATGCGATTTTTGATGAAGATGGACATGTGAATCGAGATCAGTTAGAACAAGCTGTGTTTACTATGAAAGCTGGAGAGGATGATCGGTTTAACCAAAAGAAAAAACAGGTTGCTCAGATCTTATTCTCTCTGAAGGCAGAATTGCTTTCTGGTGAAAACCCTGAAGATGTCGCTGAAACGTTGCAAAAGAAACGCAAAAAGTATTTTCCAACTGAAGAAGAACTGGGAGAAGATGTATCGTGAAAATTAGATCAGTAACGCTTCAGGATGTGAAAAGTTATGATGATTCATCACCTTCGATCAGTTTTCAATCTGGAGTGAATGCAATTATTGGTGAGAATGGATCAGGAAAAAGCACGCTTTGTGAAGCCATTGGTTTTGCCTTATTTGATTTTCTTCATCCATATAGTCAATCTGATTTTGTCAGGGAAGGAAAAAAAAGTGGGAAGGTAAGTGTTACCTTTGAATCTGATGATAACCGAGTGTATCGTGTTGATCGGGGGGTTAACCAATCCAAGTATGATGTGTTTGATGTCAGTGAAAACAAAAGACTTGAGTTACAAGGAAAAAACGATGTGTTGAACTGGTTGAAGGAAGAATTAGGTGTTCCCCGTTCGATGGATCTTCAAACCTTGTGGAAATCAAGTCTTGGTGTTCCTCAAGGTAAGTTTACCAATGATTTTGCTGAAACGCCTTCCATTCGTGCTCAGTTATTCAATCCGTTACTTGAAGTTGACGTGTACCGGGATCTTTGGAAGGATATGAAACACGTTATTGATGTGTTACGATCTAAAAAAGATACGATCAATGAAAAGATTACTCGCTTGGAAAGTGTTGTTGAGGAATTACCTGAATTAAAAAAGCAAGGTAAAAATTTGCGTGATCAAATCAAAAAAGCATCAGATAACGTTAAGAAAATTGATGCAACAATCCAAGAAACAGAGCAGAAAAAAAAATCGTTAGAATCACTTCAAAAAGAAATCGACCGCATTACTCATCATCTTGAAGTTCAACAAGAAAAACAAAAGGATTTGGGCCATCAATTAGGGCAAACGAAAAAGCAGTTTGAAGAAGCAAAACAAGCTAAAGCCATTGTAAAAAAACATACCAAATCATATGAAGATTACGTTTCTAATAGTGAGAAATTAAATCTTCTTTCAAAAGAAATAAAGGAAAAACAAGCGCTTGAAAAAAAAGCCGTGGCTTTAGAAAAGAAATATTCCCGATATCAAGATCAACTCACTCATGTGAAGGAAGAAATTAGGATCGCTTGTGAAAGTAAAGAAAGAATAGAACAACTAAAACCACTTGTTGAAAAACAAGAAAACTTAGAAGAAAAACTAGCGAATCTTAAACAAAAAGAAAAAGAAATCAAGAGACTGACACAGGATAAAGAACAGGTTAACGAAAAGATTTCACATCTTCGTAAAGAATTTCGATCCCTGCAACAGCAAATAAAAGAGATCTCTAAGAAAAAGGATGTTGCTACGAAAAAAGAAGAATTGCAACAGCAAAAAGACAACTTGTTACAAGATCAATCCGTGTTAACCCATCTACAAAAGGAACATACTGATTCCATTTCATTGTTAAAAAGTGAAGAAGAATCAGTTTGTCCAACATGTAATCAACCGCTTGATATAACTCATCGAAATGAAATCATCAGTCAAAAACAAAAAGAAATCAAGAATGCAAAAGAAAAACTAAAGAGAATAAAACAACAATTACAATCCGTTGATCAGGATTTACAAAAATCTGTTGAAGCAAGCCAAGAACTGAAACGGCTCTCAGATCTTACTTCCATGAAAGAAAGCATTCAACATGATGCAGATGAACAAAAAAAGAATAAGAATGAGATTGAAGAGGAGTTCTCAAGTTTAAAAAAAGATCTTTCGAAAAAACAAGAAATACTAGATGAATTAGATCAGTTGGATGATTCAAAAAAACGTTTTCAACAAGCACGTGTGCGTTATGAAGATCATAAAGATAAAGAAGAAAGATCTGAACAGTTAAAAAAGGAATTATCTAAGATTGAAGCAGATCAAAAGGAAATTTCAACGAAACTTAAGGATTTTGAATCAGTGCAAGATCAAATTGATACACTTAATCACAATCAAAAAGAACTGAAGGAATCCTACGAATTATATTTACAACATAAGGATGCAGCTTCAAAGGTGAGTTTTTGGAAAGAACAATTACGTTCAGTTGAATCTTCATTAGAAACGATTAAACAAAATGTTACTTCTCTTTCTAAAGAATTAAAAAAGAAGGAAAAAGAATTTGATGAAGATGAATTCAATCAGATCAAAATAGCACTTGAAAAACAAAAACAACAACTGGTTCGGCAGAAAACTCAAATTGATGAATGGAGTAAACAAAAAGAAGAACTTGAGAAACGATTGATTGAAAAAGAACGACAAAAAAAAGAGTTAGATAACACAAGGAAAACGCAGCATTCCTTAAAAAAAGATATTGAGTTTGCTCAATTTTTACGAGAAACCTATCAGAAAACACGGCCGCTTGTCACTGAAATCTTAGTTGAAGAAATCTCTAGAGAAGCAGATCGGATTTATCGGGAATTAAGAGGTGTTCCCTCTGAAGAACTAGCTTGGAAAAAGGATTATGAAATCGTGGTGTATGAAAGTGGTAATAAACGAGCGTTTCATAAATTAAGTGGTGGGGAACAGATGTGTGCGGCACTTTCTGTGCGTCTTGCGATTTTGAAATTATTAAGTACGATGGATATTGTTTTTCTTGATGAACCAACCATGAATCTTGATGAAGAAAAAAAGGATAATTTAGTCGCTCAACTACGGGACTTATCTGGTTTTTCACAGATCTTTGTGATCAGTCATGATGAAACCTTTGAAAGTATGACTGAGCATGTGATCACCCTTGAGAAAAGAAAGGGAGCAACACGATTACTAACTCATTTTCAAGGTGGATTTTAAGTATCATACATTTTTTAAAGCATATTTTTAAATATTTTTAAGAATAACTAAAAAGATATATTTTAATATTCATCAAGTTTTTGTGATCCATCTAAATCTTTATATTTTCTTTTTTAGTTGCATGGAATGTCATGAGTTGGGAAACAATTGAAATCATTCGTAGTAAAAAACGAAAGAAAACAGTGCAAGCAAAAATCGTTGATGATACTCTTCGCATCTATCTACCTGCAGGTCTATCAAAAAAAGAAGAATCCAAATGGATTCAAAAAATGAAAACGCAAATTGAAAAGAAACAACGGAAACATCAATTGAATAGTACAAACGATCTGCAAAAAAGAGCTGAAAGAATCAATAATCAATATTTTGATGGAGATTTATCCTTTTCAATTCAATTTGTTACTAATCAAACAACTAAACATGGAAGTTGCACACCTTCTTCAAAACGGATTCGAATCGCTGATGAAATCTCTGACTACCCAGATTATGTTCAAGACTACTTAATCATGCATGAACTCACTCATCTCATTTATCCAAACCATTCAAAAGCATTCTGGGAAAAAGTCAATGAATATCCCTATGTGGAACGAGCAAAAGGATTCTTGCATGCTTCAGAATTTTTTAAAAAAATGATACGTTAATCATCTTCAAATTCAATTATGTATTTCCCGATTGTTTCTAAAAAAACATAAAAATCATCCAGATTATTCTTAAGCATTTCAAAGGCAAGTTCATCATCAATTTTTCCATATCGATGAACAAGAATATTACGAAATCCTTTCATTCTCTTCAATTTTACTGCTTGTTTTTTAGTAAAAATATTTTTTTGTTCAAGATTATCGATAATACTTTCATCACCTTCAGGAATCCCAAGGTGTAAATCAGTGTTTATTATTGAACAAATATCATAGACGGATTGTATGCAAAATTCTATTTTTTTATAAATACCATCTTTAACCAAACCAAGTTGAACAAATTCGTTTGCATCATTTGGAAGATTATCCTGGATTATAGATAAGTTATCTCTTATTTCCACAATTTTAGTTTCAATAATCTGAGTTCTCATAATGGTATCCCTCCTTTTATATAATCATAAAAACGATGTTTGAAATCTTCAAAATCCTGATAGGTTCGTCTATTTTTTTCGTATAAAAAGATAGTATCACTTGCGTAAAGCACTTCTCCTTTGAATACTTCTTTTTGAACATATAATGGCAAATCTTGAAAGATTGTGACATCGAAGAAATCAGGGAACTGACCGAGTACATTAATTCGAAACTGAAATCGATTTCGTTTATCTGCATCATAATACACACAAAGGTCAATATCAGACTCTTTGGTTTGATTATTTGATGCTACAGACCCATATAATATGATAAATTTTACTTTTGATCCTCCAATCTTTTTTATGATATTAACCGCATTGATAATGTGCTGGGATCTTTTACTCATAATACACACCACATACCCATCTAAAATATTTAAAATCATCTAAAATATGGCAGAAAAGCAAGAGGAGGAAGGATTGGGATCACCCTTCACTTGCTTATTCCCCCGTATTAATCGTCGTTCTAATCTATGCATTGTCAATCATCATTTATATAGGTTAAACAGAGGGAATTGAAAGTATTCTCCGAGATCTATGTTTTAAACAAAAAAGGACCAATGAGAAAACCACTAACTGAACACGTTTTAGGTTCAATATTTAATCCTTCAACTAACAGTTCAAGAGTAACTTTGCCTAATCCAAATAATCTTATCGTGTTCACTTTTTGTTGTTCGCCAGGAGGAATCATCATAAATTGACCCGTTTGCTCATTAACTCCTCCAAAGATGTTCCCTTCAATATAAGAGGAAAATGAAAGATTATAGGCACCAATAATTCCAGTATTTTCAATAACCCATCTATTCTTTGAAAAATCACAGGAAACTTCAGTCAACGGGATAAAAGAATGGTTCCATTCTTCATTTCCATTAGAATCAACGCTAACAGTGTTCATTTCTGAATAAAAAAACTCACGAAAATCACTCATTAAAGGAATCGTGTAACCTGTGAAACAAAATGATCCGTGATCCGTTTGAATAACATCCATCCCAATACTCAATCCTGCATCATTTGTTGTTTTCTCCCATTCAATCATTCTTGATTCATCAAGAATCATTAAAAAACTTGATTCCGTATTGATATTATGACCGGTTACTGCATATCCATCAGTGGATTGAGTTATTCCATAGAACAATCGATCCTCAAAACGATTCGAATCATCCCAAACTAACTCCCCCTCATTATCAATACAACAAAATACACCATGATACGCACCAGTTGAAAGATTTGCAGTATATCCAGCAATAATAATCTGATCAGTATCCAAAGTTAAATCAGATACGCCGTCATATTCTGAATAGTTAAGGGTTTTCATCCAATCAACTCGGCCAGTTTCATCGATTTTAACAAGATGAATATGAGAGGTTGCTACATCAACAAAATCATTGTGTAAATCCCCAGCAATCAAATAACCATCATCACTTGTTTCAATAATATCTCTTTGAAACATAAAACCATTTATTTCAATACTGTTTTTCCAGATCAGTTCTCCATCCAACTTAGTTTCAAATACAATAATATCACTATTTTCTTCCTCTACCTCTTGGTAATCAAGCATTAATCCAGAAACAATAAATCCATCATCAGTTTCAGCAACGCTTAATGCCAACGCATTTGGAAACATATCAAATTCCTTTTTCCAAACAAGATCGAAGTTTTCATCGAATTTAACAAGAATCGGAAATTGTTCTTCAACGGAATTAACATTATAGGAACCACCACAAGCAACATAGCCGCCATCAGTGGTGCAAATACACTGCACCATCTGAGTTGTGTCATCGACACCACGTACAAACTCATTGAGCGTGTTGCCCTGTTCATCATATTCAGTACCAATCAGCGATGTT
>Ga0102934_1001582_pt1 | contig 15911 bp, 11 predicted proteins | sample SalPonR2_A_D1_MG_FD_78175 | JGI IMG/M metagenome (GOLD analysis project Ga0102934, IMG submission 78175) | Salt pond soil microbial communities from South San Francisco under conditions of wetland restoration - Salt Pond MetaG R2_A_D1_MG | ecosystem: Environmental > Aquatic > Marine > Intertidal... | reverse complement strand
CCTTATAAAATCTACCCCGGAAGGAGCCCGCGATTTTGTGGTGCCTTCAAGAATGAATCCAGGGGAGTTTTATGCTTTGCCGCAAAGCCCGCAGACATTCAAGCAACTGCTCATGATTTCAGGGTACGACCGGTATTTCCAGATTGTAAAATGTTTCAGAGATGAAGATCTCAGAGCAGACCGTCAGCCTGAATTTACCCAGCTTGACTGTGAAATGGCATTCGTGGAACAGGAGGATGTGCTGGAAACATTTGAAGGACTGGCCAGACACCTGTTTAAAGAAGTAAAACAGTATGATTACAAGGAGAAATTTCCACGGATCGATTATGAAGATGCCATTAAATATTACGGTACAGATAAGCCGGATATACGGTTTGATATGAGGATCAGTGAAATTACCGGACTTGCCCAGGGAAAAGGGTTTAAGGTTTTTGACAGTGTGGCGTACATTGGAGGAATTTGTGCTAAAGGATGCGCAAGTTACAGCCGGAAGCAGCTCGACCAGCTTACTGATTTTGTAAAAAAACCCCAGGTGGGTGCCAAAGGATTGGTTTATGTGAAATATAATGAAGATGGTAGTTTCAAATCATCTGTAGACAAATTTTTTGGCGGGGAGGATTTTAAAGAATGGGCTACTGCCATGAACGCACATCCCGGTGATCTCATGCTTGTTTTGGCAGGAGACCGAATGCCTACATTGACAGTTTTGGGTGTGCTGCGTCTGGAAATGGGCAACAGACTGGAGCTGAGAGATAAAGATGTTTTTGCACCGTTATGGGTTCTTGATTTTCCTTTGCTGGAGTGGGATGAAGAAGAAAAACGTTACACCGCCATGCACCATCCGTTTACCTCTCCAAAAGATGAGGATATTGAATTGTTTGACAGTGATCCCGGTAAAATGCGTGCCAATGCATACGATTTTGTGATTAACGGAGTGGAGATTGGCGGAGGATCTATTAGAATTCACAATCGGGATTTGCAGCAGAAAATGTTTCGTGCTTTAGGTATTGACAAAGAAGAAGCTGAAGAGAAATTTGGATTTTTACTGAATGCCTTTAAATATGGGGCACCCCCTCATGGAGGCATTGCTTTTGGCTTTGATCGTTGGTGTGCTGTTATGGGAGGTTCTGAATCTATCAGGGATTATATTGCCTTTCCGAAAAATAATGCCGGTAGAGACCTGATGATTGATTCTCCATCTAAAATAGACTCTAAACAACTGGAAGAGTTGAATTTAAGGGTGGTTACAAAACCTAACGGTCATGGTTAATATAGATTTTATTGATTCTAAATTGATGAATAGTTAATAATTTCCAAAGAATTGTTGATAATTTTGGCCCTCAATTAAAGCAATAAATATGCATACAATATAGTTTTGTATAATAAATTAATAATAAACAGTTATGTTGGGAATAAAAAAATTTGGAAATTACTATTACCTTACTTTTCATGAGACTCAGAAATTCAATTTTCAAAATGCTTTTCAGATAGAAGAAGAAATAATGGAATATGTGAGAAAGAAACCTGATGGGATTTCCCTTGACATGTCGGGTGTGGTTTATTTTGACAGTACAGCCATTGAGTGTTTGCTTGATGTCCTCAGAAATGCGAAGTTGAATAATACCTCTTTTATCCTTAAAAATCTGACAAAAGAGGCATTAGAATATATAAACGTGATGAATCTGGATGAGATTTTCACTATAGATCAGGAGAGAAAAGAGATTATTTAGGGTTTGCTGAAAAACACAAAATAAACTTATAATGAGTGCTATACATATATTTATTATTTGCAAAATGCAAGGTTTTTTACTAATATTAGCTAATAACTTTGCATTTTTCAAAAAAATATTTTGTTAGCCTGTAGCACATCATCTACTGCGTTGGCTTCAGCTCGCAGTATTAATATACAGCTTCGCTTCGCCGCCTTGTATATGATGCACTACAGACTTTTTCAGCAAACCCTATTTAATTTTACTTGTTTTCACCCTGCTCCTGGTTGAGCATATCCCAGTATTCAAGGGCTCTTCTTGTATGAGGGATAACAATCGTACCCCCGACTAAATTTGCTATTGAAAAAATTTCATACATCTCTTCGTTGGTTACATCAAGTTTATGGCATTGCTCCAGGTGATAACTGATACAATCGTCACAGCGAAGCACCATTGATGATACCAGACCCAGCATCTCTTTCTCTTTGGAGGATAAGGCTCCTTTCATATATGTATTGGTGTCAAGGTTAATGATGCGTTTGATGACTTTGTTATCCGTATCAATCATTCTTTTGTTCATTTTTTCCCGGTATTCACGGAATTTCTTTAGTTTTTCGTTCATGGTATTTTTTTTGAATTATACTTTTTTCCCGATTAGTGTCGCTGGAGTGGTTTTATTAATTTTGACCTGTACTATATCACCTATATTTTCATTGCCCTTAGGAAATACAATCACCTGGTTCTGGGAATTCCTTCCAAAATATTCATTTTTTGATTTTTTAGAAGTACCTTCAATCAATGTATTAAATACTTTTCCTATTGTTTTTAGTTTATTTTTTGATGAAATGTTATTTTGTAATTCGATAATTTCATTGAGTCTGCGTTTTTTGATTTTCTCCGGAACATCATCTTCCATCTTTCGGGAAGCTTTAGTCCCGGGCCTTTCAGAATACTTGAACATATAGGCGTAATCGTATTGGGCATATTCCATTAAAGATAGAGTTTCCTGATGATCATCCTCGGATTCCGAACAGAATCCGGTCATGATATCCGTTGTTATTTCTGCATCAGGCAAGTGTTTTTTTATAGCATCTATCCTGTCTATGTACCATTCACGACTGTATTTTCTGTTCATTTTTTTGAGCACTTTGGTACTGCCCGATTGAACAGGCAGATGAATGTGCCTGCAGATATTCGTATGCTCTGCCATGGTTGTGATAATTTCATCTGATAGATCTTTCGGATGAGAAGTAGCAAACCGAAACCTGATAGATGGTGCTGTCTGGGCTGCTTTACTTAATAATTGAGCAAAATTCATTTCTTGATTGTTCTCCTCCCAATTATAAGAATTTACATTCTGCCCCAGCAAAGTGATTTCTTTAAAACCCTCTTTCTCCAGCAGTTTAATTTCATTCAAGATGGTTTGAGGATTCCTGCTTCGTTCTCCTCCTCTTACGTATGGCACAATACAATAGGAACACATATTGTTGCAGCCCCTCATGATAGAAATAAAGGCTGATATGTTGTTTTCGGCAGATCTTACTGGGACAATATCCCCGTAAGTTTCTTCTTTGGACAAGATCGTGTTTATGCCTTTCTGACCGCTTTCAACTTTTTCAAGCAGCTGGGGTAAAACCCGGTAAGCATCCGGGCCAATGACCAGGTCAACAGATTTTTCTTTTTCAACAAGCTTCTCCTTTAACCTTTCAGCCATGCATCCAATTACACCAACAGTCACTTCAGGATTCTCTTTTTTTATTTGCCTGAATTTATCCAGTCTCCCCCAAACTCTTTGTTCTGCATTTTCCCTTATGGAGCATGTGTTCACCAGAATCAGGTCCGCCTGGTTGATATCTGTTGTCATTAAATAATCATCCTCATTCAGAATAGATTTAACAACCTCACTATCAGCAACATTCATTTGACAACCATAAGTCTCTATATAGAATTTTTTTCTATTCATTTCTTCGGGTATTTCTTAACTTCATTTTTCTGCAAAAATAAAGCAAGCTGTTAATAAATCACAAAAATCTCTGTTTAAATAGCTTTTTTTATCTGAAAAGGGATAGATTATTGGATGAGGGAGTGTTTTTAGCATTAATAATTTTTATAAATTTGTGAGATTTTAATTAAAAGAGTTAGAAATTATGGCTGGTCATAGTAAATGGAATAATATAAAACGCCGTAAAGGGGCACAGGATGCAAAAAAGGCAAAGATCTTTTCCAAGATATCAAAAGAGATAAGTGTAGCTGTAAAAGAAGGCGGATCCGACCCGGAAACCAATAACAGGCTTAGAATGGCCCTGCAAAATGCAAAGGGGGTTAATATGCCCAAGGAGAATATTGAAAGAGTTATTAAGAAAGCAGGGAGTGATGATGCTCAGTTAGAGCCAATTACCCTGGAAGGTTATTCTCCTGGCGGAGTGGCTATATTTGTAGAATGTCTTACCGATAATAAGAATCGTACAGTAAGTAGTGTCAGAGCTGTATTTAATAAATACGGAGGAAATCTTGCGAAAAATGGTTCGATTAGTTTTTTGTTTGATCAGAAAGGAGTTTTTACCCTTCCGAAGAAAGAGGATACTGATATTGAATCCCTGGAATTGGAACTGATTGATGCGGGAGCAGAAGATATAGAGGTGGAAGATGATTTTCTTACTGTAACTACTGCCAAAGAAGATTTTGGAAGCATCCAGAAAAAACTTGATGAGTTGGGGATTGCTCCTGAAAATGCTTCTTTGCAACAAATTCCCAAGACGACCAAAGAACTGGATGTGGATTCTGCCTTAAAAGTGATGAAGATGATAGATGCCTTTGAAGAAGATGATGATGTCCAAAACGTTTATCATAATCTCGAATTAACTGATGAGTTGCAAAATGCTTTAGCCAGTTAATAATTAATATTAATCAGGTGATGCCGTTATTTTTAAAGAGTAACGGCTTTTTTTATTAGATGGTTATCCGTTTTTGTACCTGAATTTGTACCTGATTTTCTTCATTTGCCCCCTCGCCCTTAAAGGGACTGAAGAAAATAAATTGCTTCCGGCAATTGCCGGGTTTGGGTCAAATCAATTGATTGTTTGAATATTAATTACGTGTTAGGTAAAAAACGGATATTTATATTTTATTATTTATTCCGGGTAATTAAACCAAATGCCTGACGATCTTATCTAAAGAGGTAAAGTTATTACATTCTGATGAAACCCTCCTCTGCATATTGTAAACAAAACGTAATGAATAAAGCATGAGGGTTACATGGGATGCAGTATCAAAAAAATTAAGACTTTTGTAGAGATAAGTCTCAGATTATGAAACTAATAATTAAACTGTATACTAATGAATTACAAATATCTTATTCTTTTCGTTCTGTTTTTTATTTCCGTGATCAGCGGAAGTTTAGCACAATTGGTTTCACCTGAAAAACACTTTGGGTTTAAACCAGGTTCTGATAATAATTTATTCCTTTACGAGGATTTAATAGATTATCTTCAGGAGCTTGATAAGGCTTCTGCTAAAATGACTATGCGTAAAATCGGGAGGTCTCCCATGGGGAAACCGATGTATGGGGCTTTTTTTTCCAATGCTGAAAATATAAAAAATCTCGATGAATTGAGAGAGATTAACAGGGAGCTGGCTTTGAATCATAATTTATCAGGGAAAAAACAAGCTGAACTGGTGAATAAGGGAAAAGTTTTTTTTATTGCCACGCTTTCAATGCACGCGAGTGAAGTAGGCCCGTCACAGGCAGCGCCCCTGATTGCTCATAAAATACTTACAACAAATGATCCGGATACATTATCATGGATGGACGATGTGGTTTATATGATGATTCCCAGTCACAATCCAGACGGAATGAATATGATTGTTAATCATTACAATAAATATAAAGGAAAAAAATACGAAGGCAGCAGTATGCCCAAAGTATATCATAAATATGTGGGACATGATAATAACAGGGATTTTGTGACAATAACCCAGGAGGATAATCAAGCCATCAACCGTATTTTTAGCAAGACATGGTTTCCACAGGTGATGGTAGAGAAGCACCAGATGGGTTCCACCGGGCCAAGATATTTTGTACCACCCAATCACGATCCCATAGCTGAAAATATTGATGCGGAGATTTGGAACTGGATGGGGATTTTTGGTATGAACATGATTAAAGATATGACCCGTGAAGACCTGGCTGGCGTTTCACAGCATTATGCATTTGACAACTATTGGCCGGGATCTACGGAGACCTGTATCTGGAAGAATGTGATAGGGTTCCTTACTGAATGTGCCAGTGTTAAGTCTGCCACTCCTGTTCATATTGAACCCAACGAGCTTAGTGTGTGGGGTAAAGGACTGGCTGAATATGAAAAGAGCATAAATATGCCTTTGCCCTGGAAAGGCGGATGGTGGAGGCTGTCTGATATTATGGATTATGAAATCAGTTCTACCATGTCGATTATAAAGACCTGCGCAAATCATAAGAGAGATATTCTTAAATTCAGAAATGATATTGCGCAAAAAGAAGTAAAAAAAGGAAAAACGGAAGCTCCATACTATTTTATTCTTCCACGGGAGCAGCATGACCAGAGCGAATGGGTTGATCTGATTAATTTATTGCATAGACATGGAGTTTCACGGTATTCGCTAACCAAAGAAATTGTATTAAATGGCAGGAATTTTTATCCTGGAGATGTTGTTATTCCCTTAGCTCAGCCTTTTCGACCTTTTATTAAAGAGGTGATGGAACAACAGAAATATCCCCTCCGTCATTATACTCCCAATGGGAAAATTATTAAACCTTATGATATTACTTCGTGGTCACTGCCATTGCACAAAGGAGTGACAAGTTATAAGGTTGATGAAAGGTCAGATATACTGGAAAATTCACTTCGACAAATAAAAGGGAGATTTGATGTTTCAGAGAATCATGAAGGGGATTTTTATGCATATTTCTTTCCTTTTTCAAATAACGAGAGTTATAAGGTAGCATTTCAAGCATATGAGAAAGAACTGACGGTAAAGTATGCTTTGGAAAATTTGAAAGAAAAAGAAGAAGGAGGATTTCTTATTGTGAACAGAAAAAAGGATGCCGGGGAATTGCAACAAATTATTAATGATCTGAAAGTTAGCCCGGAAGTCATTCGTCAGAAACCTTCAGTTCAAATGAATGAATTTGAATTGCCTAAGATAGCTTTGGTTGAAACTTATCTGCATGATATGGATGCAGGCTGGACTCGCTATGTGTTTGATAGCTATCATATTCCTTTTGAAGTGCTGAGGCCCCACGAAATAAAAGAAAAGAATTTGTCTGATTTTGATGTGTTCCTCTTTCCAGATAATCATGAGTCTGTTTATATGAAAGGGAAATATTCCAGCAGCAATTACTACCGAAGAAACACATATCCTCCTGAATATGTAAAAGGGATGGGAAAAGAAGGGAAACAAAAGCTCTTAAAATTTTTGGATGAAGGAGGAAAAATTTTGTCCTGGGGCCGGTCAGGAAATTTATTTACAGGCAAACAGATGATCGGCAAAGAGGAGAAAAAGGAAGAATTTAAATTGCCTTTTAATGACCAAACGAGCCAATTTAGGAAAAAGGGGCTATATTGCCCGGGATCATTGGTCGAGATTGATATAAGCGAGGAGTATAAGTTTTCTGTAGGTCTGCCAGACAAAATTGGCGTTTTTTATCGGGGAAGACCTGTTTATCAGACAGAAACCCCTTATTTTGATATGGACCGAAGGGTTATTGCCTTTTTTGAAGAAGAAGATATTTTATTAAGTGGATATGCCGAAAATCTGGATTTGGTTGAGGGCTATCCTGCCATGATCTGGTTAAAAAAGGGTAGGGGAGAAATGATACTTTTTCCCTTTAGCCCTCTGTTTCGTTCATCCACGGCAGGTTCTTTCAAATTAGTCTTTAATTCAATTTTATTTTCAAATAGATAAATAGGGTGCAGGGTTTAATTGTATAGCCGGATTGTCAAATTTGATGATCCGGCTGTTTTCTTTTTATAACATTGAACATTTCTTTTTTTTATTTGGGCATCGTAAAAAAATGAAGTAAATTCGTTTTTTATATAGGAATAATGATATGAACAAAAAGTCTGTGGCTATTAAAAAAGCCTCGTGGATTGGAATAGTTGGAAATGGGTTTTTGGCTGTTTTAAAAATTATCGTGGGGGTTATATCTGGTAGTTTTGCTGTTATCACAGATGGACTGGATTCTGCTTCAGATATAATCTCTTTCATTATTACCTTCTATGCTTCTAAGATAATTTGCAAACCACCTGATTATAAATTTCCTTATGGATACCAAAGGGCTGAAGCTATTGCCACAAAGGTTCTTAGCTTTATTATCTTTTTTGTGGGAGCTCAGATGTTTTACTCTACTCTTATGAGGATTATCAAGGATCAACCCCATGAAATTCCCGGGTTAATTGCAATTTATGTGACCGTCATTTCAATTGTCTTAAAACTTCTTTTGTCGGTCTATCAATTTCGTATAGGGAAAAAAGTAAACAGCCCGATGGTCATTGCCAATGCCAAAAATATGCGCAATGATATTTTAATATCAGGTTCCGTTCTTGTGGGTTTGATCTTCACCTATCAGTTTAATTTGCCAATATTAGATTTGATCGTTGCTATGGCCGTTAGTCTCTGGATCATGAAAGAGGGATTTTTAATTTTTATGGAAAGCAATGTAGAATTGATGGACGGAGTAGATGATTCAACTATTTATTATAAAATATTTGATGCAGTGGAGGACGTAGACGGAGCCAATAATCCTCACAGAGTTAGATTAAGAAAACACGCCGATCAGTATGTCATTGCACTGGATATTGAGGTAGATCCTGATATTACTATTGCACAAGGGCATCAAATAGCCAGAGAAGTGGAAAACAATATAAAAGAAAAAATAACCAATACTTACGATGTAATGGTGCATACTGAACCCTTAGGGAATGTTGAGATGGAAAAATTCGGGCTGTCCAGGAAAAGGATGAAAAAATACAGGAAATAAGTGATATGAAGCTTTCTTCTGCATCATATAGACAACCTCAGCATTGAGTTCAGACTGGTATTTTAAAACCCTAAAAAGTAAAAATATTAATTAGAATTTGTTTATAAGGTAATCATATAAAAAATAAGATCAGATACCAATGAATAAATATGATAGGCCGGCAGGTTCTTACATAAGTTTTATGAGTAATAAAGTAAAAACTTATGGTGGTATTAACCTGGCACAAGGAATTCCGGGCTTTCAACCGCCCCAAAAACTTCTGGAGATATTATCTGATATTACCCATGAGTCCGTTCACCAGTATGCTCCCGGTACGGGGAATAATGAACTTATAAAGTTGCTTCTTGATAAGTATACTGAGTACAGCTCTTTCACGGCAGAAAATTTTCTAATCACGAATGGCGGCACAGAAGCCGTTTCATTGTTATATACCTATTTCCACAAAATGTTTAAGGACGATTTTTCTGCCTTGGCTTTTGAACCAGTTTACGAGAGTTATAAGGAACTACCCGGTATATTTAATACAGGATTTATTTCTTTTGCATATACTGATAAGGGAGAAATTGATTTTTCATATCTGGAAGAGATTTGTGTACTAAATCATGTGAGAGTGATTTTTTTAAATACACCAGGCAATCCCTTCGGGAAAATATGGGCCAAAGAAGAGATAGCGGAATTAATTAAAATTTCTGAGCAGCATGACATATTTATCGTGCTGGATGCTGTGTACCAGGAATTATATTTTGATGAAGAACCTTATCATCCGGTTAATCAACTTACAGAAAGAGTGTTTTATGTGAACAGCTTTTCTAAGTTATTATCTATTACAGGATGGCGGCTTGGATACTTAATTTGTGACAGGGGACATATGCATGAGATCAAAGCCATTCATGATTACACCGGGCTATCATCACCTTCTGTCTTACAGGAAGCTTTAGCTGTTTTTCTTAAGAAATATCATTGGGGCAGAGATTATACAGCTACTTTAAGATGCAAATTACGTGAAAGCTTTCATTTACTTTCAGGAGATCTGATTGATCTGGGTTTCAGGATTCCTGAAATTAAAGGTGGTTTTTTTATCTGGGCTCAATTACCTGAAGGGATTGAAGACGGATTTACTTTCACCATGGAGCTTTATGAGAAGGAAAAAGTAGCCGTCATTCCGGGAGAACACTTTGGGGCACGTTATAAAAATTATGTTCGTTTTAATATTGCCAGGGAAAGAGAAGATATTGCAGAGGCTTCAAAAAGAATAAAGCGTTTTCTTTCTTGATAAAAAAAGAGGTTGTCTAAGTGGCAAAAAATAGACTTTTTAGACAACCTCTTTTTCTATTCTTTATTATTTCTAGTTATTTCTAGTAGAACTTATATCGTTTGTCTTTAATATCTGCTGCCTCTTTCAGGGCATTGTAAACTTCAAAACTTGCAGTTCTTGTTAAGCCCTGAATTTTTCTTTGTCTGATCATTTCAGGGTCTATATTGCTGTTTTCCCTTTTGTCAGAAACTTCAATAAGATAAACTCCATTTTCTCCTTTTATGGGTTCTGATAAATTGTTGGTTTCCAGGGCAATTGCTGTTCCTACTAATTTTGGCTCTGCTCCGGCACCTCTTATATTAAAGCTGGAGTAAGTTATATTAGATGCGGTTTGTATTTGAAGTCCAAGACTGGCAGCTGCTTCTTCCAGAGATTTTGTTCCTGAAACAGCATTTTTTATTTTTTCAGCAATTTTTTCAGCTTTTTTATTCTCTTTCACTTTCACCCTGATATCTTCTTTCACTTCATTAAAAGGGGCAATTCCTTCTTTTCTGGCTTCTGTAACAAAACCAATGATAAATTGATTTTCAATTTCAAAAACCGGTTGATTGTCTTCTTTCGTTTTAATAATTTCTTTTTCTTTTGTATCAAAAGCTGATCTTATAAGGTTTCTTGCATTTTCAAAACCTGCTATTTGTTTGGCGTTTCTTTGAATGTTATTCGCCACTTTTTTGGTTAGGTCTTTTTCGTTGATTCCGTCTATGAAATCATCATATGTTCTATGCTTGGCAGCAAAGCGACTGGCTTTATTATAAATATTGTTGTAAGTTTCTGAACTTGCATCAACTTTTCTTGCAAGGACAGCCACTTGTGCTTTCTTAACTTCTTTTCCTTTATCTGTAACTTCCACAATATGGAAACCTGTTTGAGGGGAGATAACTAATTTTACTTCTCCTACTTCTGAAAAGAAACAGGTATCAGAAAAAGCTTCAACCATTTCGCCTTGCTTAAACCATCCAACATTTCCTCCTTCTCTTGCCGATTTTGTATCTAAAGAATGTTCCTGTGCCAGCTCTGCGAAATTTGCTCCGTTTTTTATTAGTTTTAATAGGCTGTCTGCCTTATTCCTTGTCTGTTGAACATTTCTTGCCTGTCTGTCTGGTTGAAGTAGTATATGCCTTGCTTTAACAGAATCAGGCAGATATTTAAAATCAATTGGTTTGGCAATTTTATAGTATTTATCTTCGAGGTATGGGCCATATATCTCTCCTTCTTCAGCCGAGAAAATAAAATCAGCGATGCTGTCGGAGAGCTCTTCTTTCTTTTTATAGTTGTCATCAAAAGAGATGTCACTATTCAGATTAACAAATTCAGCATTGCTTTTTGTTCTGGCAAAATCATTTTCAAGATCTTTTAATTCTTTAAGGATCATTTGATAGTCTTCCTCTGTAGGTTCAATATCAAAACTAATATATTCAATATCTCTTGAAGCTGATTGTTTATAATTAGCTTTGTGATTGTCATAATAATCTTTCAGATCTTTATTATTGATATTTACCTCGCTATCTGGGATCGAAGAAAATCGTTCAACAATAAAATTAAAATCGACACTGGTGGAGTTCAATCTTGCTAATTTTTCAGCTTTTAGCGAAGGTATATAAATGCTCTGTGTAACAAGATTGTTAAATTTAGAGAATTTTCTTTCTTTAATCATTTGATCTTCAAGGTATAGCCAGTAATTCTCAAGGGCAGGGTCTTGTTTGTATTGTTTAAGAAAACGAATAATTTGTAAAGTATTTACTTGTCCTGTTTCAGGATTAGTAAAAATTCTTCTGATTAAGGGATGAATGTTTTCACCCTGAATCATGTCCCATAATTCATCTTCTCCAACTCCTAAACCCAATTCTTCATATTCATTTTCCATAACATGCTCCCGTGTAAGTGTTTGCCAGACCTGCTCTCTTGTTTCCTCTCTTGCTTCAGCATCCAAAGAGGAGGTTTGCTGGGAGAATTTTTTTACTTCTACTAAATTATTTACTTCGGCATCAAATCTTTTGTAAGAAATTGATTCACCATCGATCTCAGCAATTTCGTATTGATTACCCCTTAGAGCAGCTCCTCCCTGAGAAAATAAATCACCTAAGATAAAGGCTAATAAAGCCATACCTATTACAACAGCCACTAATAATCCTGCTCTGTTTCTTATTTTTTCTAATGTAGACATTGATAAAAATTTTTATTTGGATATGTTTTACTTTAATTTTTGAGGCTACGAAGATAGAAATTTAAATTGTTTTCTGGAAATATCGATAAAAATCTTTTTTTGAAAATCTAATTTTAATTGCCTGAATTGTTTTTTCTTAAATACCTTCTTATCGAAAACATGATAAGTGCAATAATGGTAAAAAAGAAAAACATAAGGCTTTGGTTCATAAGTTGATCAATGGCTTTTTTTATGCCCAGTATAAGGCATAATATGGCAATAATTATCCAGATGACTTCAAATATGTGAATTGGATTTCCTTTTTTCTTCATCTTCTTCAAGTTGAATGGTTCCTGATGTTTCCTTAATTTCCCAATTGGTAAAGTTTTGATTTGATTCAAAGCCTTTGCCGTGAATTATTCCGGTTGGGGTAGATATTCTTACATAGCGATCTGTAAAAATAACTGCTTCCTCCTGATACCAGATCAGATATTCAGTATTAAGTGTATCTCCCTTATTATTAATCGCTACCACATTGTTTTTTGCTTCCAGGAGTTGATCTGGTTCATGATATATAGCATAGTTGGCAGTAAATTTTGATTCCAGTGTTTGAGTACTGTCATAGAATCGGGCAATCAATCCATCAGGAAATATTGTATGAGGTTCTTCGGCTGTAAGATATCTGTTTATTTCCTGTGCTGTGAGAATCACATCAACTCGTCCGTTTTTATTATAAATAATTTCAGCATCCTGAAGGGATTGATCTGGATAATTGTCTTTTTCCTGAAGTAAGTTAACTTTTTCGATATCACTTTTACAATTGGCAAATAACATGATAATCCCGCCAATAAGCGGGATTATCATGTTATTCAAGTCTTTTCTGAAAACTTTCATTTATCAGGGTGTTCTTACATAGGTTGTTTCATTGATCCAGCATCCTATGGTATAAGTTCCTCCTAACTCTAAATTGTGAAAGAAGATGGACCTCTTATCGGGGAATCTTGGTTTGTAAGAGTTGATATATCCATTTGCCTCCTCTTTTATGTCAGGGTCTACATTTTTTGCCTTAATAAACTTATCTACTGCTGCCCATAAAACGGTTTTTTTCTCAAATTCATCACTGCCACATTCGTCCTGTGATTTAGCGTACAACCTTCCTATAAGAATAAAGGGTTTCCCATTGTCGGGGTCCAGTTCAATAGCTTTTCTGGCATATGACCTTGCTTGAGGTTTATCATTTAACTTTGTGAAAGTGATCTCACCGAGTTCGAGATAATATTTTGCTTTCTTTTCTTTATCTTCCTGTCTTTTAATTGCTTCTTTATAGTAACTGACAGTTTTGTCATAATTGTTTTTTGAATAGAATAATTTTGCGAGGTGATGTGCCGATTCTGCTGAAGGTTCCAGTTTGTTTAATTGTTCAGAAGCATCTGCATATAATTTGCTATGCGTACAATTTAACTCGTCAAGCAAAGAAGTAATTTTTTTGAGCAATTCGATATCTTCAGTATTTTGTTCAAATCTTGGTTTGAAAAGTTGAATTACATTATCGCAGGTAGCTGCATCTGTTCCTTTGAAAATTTTATCAATTACTTCTTTTCCTCTTTGGGCATAGCTGTCGTTTGCATTTTTATCAAGTCTTGCATCTAAAATTTTCAGTGCTTTATCATAGTTTGCTACTACCTTTTGGCCGCTTAATTCATTATTATCATAAAGAGTCCCTGTTGCCTGTATGAATGAGACAAGAACACCAATGCTTGATTTTTTTCCTCTTAAATCAATAGATTCATTTAAAATCTCGTAGCCTTTTTTGAAGGTATTAATGTTTTTTTCTGAATACTTGATCCAGTCGAGGCCTTTTTTCCCTAAAACAAATCCTTTCTGGGCGAAGTATTTAATTCTCTTATCATAAAGCCTCATGAGGCTATCGATAAGGACTTCCCTTTTTTCTTCATTATCTGTATTTTCTATGGCATCAGTAATCATTTTTTCGCCATGAAGATAAATATTCTTAGAAGCTTTCGGACATTCGTTATATACAATTGTCCAGGGTTTGGCAGCATCTTCATAATTGTTTTGTTTATAAAATTCGGAATACAGAGAAAGATTAGTTAAACAACGAATACTATCTTCTCCGTGTCCGTATTTAGAACCATCTTCTACTCCTTTTTGTCCGAATGATATTGAAGCAGAAATAAAAACTGCCAAAAGTACTAGTGTGAGTTTGCTTATTGTTTTCATTTTGCTTGGTATTTAAGTTATGTTATTGATATTTTTGTTGCAAGAACCAGAAATCAAAAAATGTGATATTAAAATTTATAGTTGCATAATTTGTTTCTATTAGATTATTTTCTATGGTTCCTCTTTTTCCAAGTTGACATGATATGTTAAATCTGGTTTTCTGATATTTTATTGGTAAACCTAATCCAAAAGTTATGCCATAATTTTTAATTGGTTCCCCTTTCATCTTTAAATATGATTGATTGTAGAAACCGCCTATTCTATAGTTGATATGTTTCCAGTAACTTCTTAGAGCTTGTCTGTCAGGAGTGTATTCAAACCCTGTATTTATTGAGTAGCTGTTTTGAAGATATTTGAATTCATCGACTGTTGACCAATCCTGGTATGAAAAATCTGCACCAAAGAGAAATTTATTGCTTTGAAAAGAAAAACCAACTCCCACTTTTTCAGGGAATCTAAAATTATGGCTTGATTCATCCGAGATGGTATCCAGCCCATTGGTATAGGCATAATTTTCTTCGATACTCATATTCAAAGGAATATCATAAGTAACTCCCAAAGTAAGATCATAATTCTCCCCTATCTTTTTATGATATTGAGCGCCTAAATTAAAAACAGAGCCACTTAAAATTTTTTCTTCTGAGTAAATCAGATTTTTACTATTGTCGTCATTAGGCCATATAACAATATTATTATACGAGAGTGATCCGAAAAGATAGGAATAATTCAGGCCTATGGATAAGGACGGGGCTAATTCGAAAGCATTGCCAATATAAAATTGTCTGAGACCACCGTTTCCCTGATAACGATAATAATGTTCTTCAACGTCAGGAGTTTGAGGTGTTATCTGGATATCATAACCCACATGACTGTATGGTGCAATACCAATACTGCTTTTCCACCAGCGAATAACGGGGAATCCTATCGCGATATGATCGAGGGCGACAGTTTTTCTGCTCTGATTATTAGTTTCCGTTTGAAAACTGCTTAGATTGCCAGTTAAACCCACATCAAAAATAAAAGAGTTTGTGTCTTGTGCTGTGTAGGAAGCAGGATTCAGATAGTTAAGCGTATTATTCTTCCTGAACCCCCTGGCTATTCCTCCCATTCCCAGATTTGTTGCATAGCCCTGCTGTACAACTTCACCTATGCCATATCTGGAGTATGGGGAGAAGGTATTTTTTTGTCCTAAACCTATTTTGAAGCCGAAAAGTATGATCGTGATTAATAGAAGCTTCTTAATTTTCATGTATAGTTAAATTTCAAGATTTCATTCAAACCAGTTAATACTAAATTTTGATCCACAAAGATGCGATAATTTAATTTATTATCAAAGAAATTAGCATCTCCTCCTGTTATGATCGTTTTAATTTTTTTGTATTTCTTCTCAAATTCTTTGATGTATTGATTTAGCTCAAAAATAATTCCATTCTGAACCCCTGATATAATAGCTTCATTAGTACTCTCTCCTATTAATCCGGATTT
>Ga0102934_1001581_pt1 | contig 15916 bp, 11 predicted proteins | sample SalPonR2_A_D1_MG_FD_78175 | JGI IMG/M metagenome (GOLD analysis project Ga0102934, IMG submission 78175) | Salt pond soil microbial communities from South San Francisco under conditions of wetland restoration - Salt Pond MetaG R2_A_D1_MG | ecosystem: Environmental > Aquatic > Marine > Intertidal... | reverse complement strand
GTCCATACGGCTCCCGCATGGGTTTTAGCTGGGCTCACATCCATATTGGCTGTTAAATGGGCCTGAAGCCCCTCATCCGGAGAAGACGTAATTATATGGTCATTATAATAACACCGGGTGATGCCTTCATCAACTAATGCGCGCGTGGGGATAAGCACATCCCCGATGTTTAAATTGGAAGAAAGCGTCCCGGCCCATCCATAATGCACGATGCTGCCGGCTCCCCAGGCGATCAGATGTTCAAGCAGGGCCGCGGCGTAAGGGGCGCCCATGAACGGGCCGAGTATTATCAGCCCGTCCCGGGCATACAGTCTGCTCATCAACACACTATGGCCGGCAGCTTCTTTAAGATTTAAGATTTTTCGGATGCTGGCAAGGTCCGAGGGGTGGCTGACCATCAGCGCAGAAAAGCCGGTTCCCAGTCCCGTGGGGGCGCGAAGCGGCTTTATCAATCCATCTGTTTTTCCCATGCGGCGATGGCCTTAAAAAGGGCAGCAGGCAGGCGATTATTTATTCGGGTCCACCAGATTGGTCAATTCATCCTTTACTTCGTCAATCACGTCATAGAGCCACATCACATCCTCTATTGACAGGCGGCCAGCTTTGGCCGGGCGGCCTTCAGTGCCGTCTTTTTTCAATAAAATCCGGGGACCGATCTGCAGCTTAGGCTCACTTTCCCCGTATTGGTTGATGGATATCCGAAGACCAGTTTCCTCATTTTTCCATTCCTTGATACATTTGTCCTTTTCCGGATCATAGCCGGCCATAAAGATCTTCCTCCAAGTTAGGTTGAAATTCTCGAAAAATCCGCTAGTAATGCAAAAAGCCGGGATATCTGGCTTAAAAGCGCCAGGCGATTCTGCCGCAATGCGGCATCGTCGGTCATTACCAGCACATCATCAAAAAACTTATCCACCGGGGCCCGCAGTGTTGAAACCGCAGTAAACGCCTCGTCAATCTGCCTCTCCGCCAGCAGCTGCCTGACTTGATCCTGAATGGCGGTAAACTTTTCAAACAGCGCATTTTCGGCCGGATACTCAAAAAGACCGGGCTCTATTGCCTCTTTTGCCGTATCTGCGAAATCAGCCTTCCGGATGATGTTTACCACACGCTTAAAGCCAGTGGCCAGCGTCTCAAACTCCGGCTCGGTTTTCAACCGCTGAAGCGACCGGGCCTTCTCGGCGATGACCGGCAGTCCTTCGGATTGAGAAACCGCAAGCACCGCCGCCACGGCATCCTTGGCAACACCTTCGGATTCCAGAATATGCGCCAAACGATTCATTAAAAATGACGCCACCTGTTCGGCGGCTTTCTCTGGAGAGATGCGCGGCGCTATATCCGTAAAAGTGGAAAGGCTCATCCGGACCAGATCATCAATGGCAAGAGTAAAGCCATTTTCCAGGATAATCTGCAGCAGCCCGATCCCCTGCCGCCGCAGCGCATAGGGGTCGGAGGTGCCCGTCGGAATCAGCCCGATCAAAAAACACCCGCAGATGGTATCAATCTTTTCAGAAATACTTAAAACGCTGCCGGGCAATGTTTCCGGAAGCTGGCCCCCGGAATAAACCGGCCGATAGTGCTCCTCTATGGCCTGGGCGCAAAGCATCTCTTCGCCAGCGCCTAACGCATAAATTCGGCCCATAACCCCCTGAAGCTTGGGAAATTCGTTCACCATATGCGAGACCAGGTCAGCCTTGGAAAGCCAGGCCGCCCGATCCAGTTGCTTTGCGGTTTCCGGAGCCAGGGCCAGGTGACCGGCAAGTTTTTCGGCAACGCTTCTGACCCGGCTGACCTTGTCAAACACCGACCCCAGATCCGCCTGAAACAATACGTGCTTTAACTTGTCAGTCATATCATCAGGGGAGATGTTCAAATCGGTCTTAAAGAAGAACCGGGCATCCTCCAATCTAGCCTTAAGCACCCGTTCATGGCCGCGCTTAACCAGATCCATATCTTTGGCCAGCGTGTTATTGACAGCCAAAAAATACGGCATGACCTGATTTTTTCCATCCACCACCGCAAAATAACGCTGGTGCTCGCGCATGGCGGTAATCAGGACTTCGCGGGGGATTTCCAGAAACCGCTCATCAAAGGCGCCCAAAATCGTGGCCGGATACTCGATCAGGTTCGTGACAATATCCACCAGCTCCTCATCCGGCAGCACGTATCCGCCCGCCGGTTTGACCGCCGCTGCCATCTGCTGCCCCATTTGGGCCCGTCGCCGGGAGATATCGGCCATGACCCAGGCATCTTGTAAGGCCGGTAAATACGCTGCTGAATCTGACAGTTTGATTTTTTTAGGATGAAGGAACCGGTGCCCGAATGTATAGCGATTGCTTTTGATATCGCCCACCATAAAAGATATGACCTGCCCGCCAAGCAGCGCCAAGACGGAATGAATGGGGCGGGCAAAGGCGATATTCAAATTCGACCATCTCATGGTCTTTGGAAACGGAATGGCCAGGATCAGGCCGGCCAACGAATTTTTAAGAATCATCCGGGTGGCCCGGCCCGGATCGGTTTTTCGGGCGACCACATACCTTCCCTTCTCGGTTTCCGCGATAGATAGCCGATTGACCGGGATGCCGTTTTTTTCGGCAAATTTTTTCGCCGCTACTGTCGGTGTGCCGCTTTCATCAAATGCCACCTTTGCCGGCGGCCCCATGATTTCCTGGGTCTGGGGCGTCTGCCGGTCTGCCACATCATCAATCATAACCGCAAGCCGTCGGGGGGTGCCAAACACGCGAGCCGCTCCGTAGGAGATCCGGTGCTGATCCAAATGCTGCACCAGACTCTCGGCAAACGCTTTTAAGGCCGGCCCGATATAGCCGGCCGGGAGTTCTTCGGTTCCGATTTCAACCAGTAGCTGAGCCATTATTTCCTCATGTTAATGTAACCTAAATTTAGGTGTAAATTGTCTATCCCCAATACCCAACACCTAATACCTAAATCAACGGATACCCCATATCCTCGCGCTGACGGATATATGCCTCGGAACACTGCCTGGCCAGCTGGCGGATCCGGGCGATATAGCCGGTTCGTTCGGTCACGCTGATTGCCCCGCGGGCATCCAGCAGGTTAAAGACGTGGGAACATTTAAGGCAGTATTCATAGGCCGGTACCACCAGGCCGTCCTTAATGATGCGGGCGGATTCAGCCTCAAACTTATTGAAAAAGTCAAACAGCATATCCACGTCAGCGATTTCAAAATTATACGTGGACTGCTCAAGCTCTTCCCGGTGATGGATATCCCCGTAATTCAGGTGATCATTCCATTTCAGGTCAAATACATTGTCTACGCCCTGCAGATACATGCAGATCCGCTCCAGGCCGTAGGTAATCTCCACAGAAACCGGATGCACCTCGATGCTTCCGGTCATTTGAAAATAGGTAAACTGGGTGATCTCCATTCCGTCCAGCCAAACCTCCCAACCCAGCCCGGCGGCACCCAGGGTCGGAGACTCCCAGTCGTCCTCAATAAAGCGGATATCGTGTTCAAGGGCGTCGATGCCCAATTTTTTGAGGCTTTGCAGGAACTGGGTCTGCACATCCAGCGGTGACGGTTTAAGAATCACCTGGAATTGATAATAATGCTGGAGACGGTAGGGGTTTTCCCCGTATCTACCGTCCGTAGGCCGTCTGGACGGCTGAACGTAGGCGACTTTCCATGGCTCAGGCCCCAGTGCCTTCAAAAGCGTGGCCGGATGAAACGTGCCGGCCCCCACCTCCAGATCATAGGGCTGCTCAATAATACACCCTTTTTGCGCCCAGAAGTTCTGTAACGAAAGGATTACATCCTGAAACTTCATCTGCGGTAACCACCTTTGTATGTCAATTAAAGGGTTAAGCGGTTTTTTACGTCAACCCGTCCGCATCTATTGCCGCATCCAAAAGCCGGCCGTCCGGGACATCGCCTAAAATATCGGACCATTTTCCGCGCAGCGCTTGAATATTATCCGGATTCCCTATCGCCCATAAGCAACCGCCGCCGCCGGCTCCGCAGAATCTGGCGCCGCAATCGGCCTCCCGCGCCGCATAAACCAGGCGGCGGCCGGTATCATCCAGCACATCCGGGGTCAGCTCGCAACGGATATCCGTCTCCCGGTTCATCCAGTGCGCCGCCGTTTCAAAGTCCAAATTGCCAAGGGCTTTGGCGAATTCTTTTGTGCAGTTTAGAATTTTCCGCCATTGCCCGCGGGCATCGCCGGCAAGAAACCCTTGTACCCATCGGCTGTTAATATCTTTTGATGCGTGAGGTATTCCGCAATAGGCCAGCAGAATCGATTTGTCAAGCAATGAATGCTGACCCGCCGGTATCAGTCTTTGCCGCTCATAAACCGAATCCACCCCCCCCCTGTTCCAGTGCCAGGCATGCACGCCGCCGTATACGGCGGCCAACTGATCCTGAAGCCCGCACGGGACCCCGGCTATACTTTGCTCAATGGCATGCGCCAGAAGCGGTATCTGATCCCGGGGCAGGACCTCGTTTTTAAAATGCCCAAGCAGCTTCTGATAGGCGCCGATCATGGCGACAGCCGCCACTGAGGACCCGCCCAGCGCGCTTTTGGGCGGGGAGGCGGAATCAATCCGAACATGAATCCCGGTCAACCGATAATAAGCGGCAATGGCAAACATGAGCCCCATCGGATGCGCAAAGGGCATTTGATCCAGAGCGTATTCGGCACTATCAAAACCGCGGGATGAAATTTTGACATACCCCGCCCGATGCGGGCGCAGCCGGACCATGGTTCGTAAGCTGACGGCCATATTCATCGTGCAGGGGGAAAGAAAGGCCAAAGGATAATAAAAGCTGCTGATATCGAGCGTGCCGCCCATATCCAAACGACAAGGGGCGGAGGCCTGGATGGATTCAGTTTCGAGTATGTCTCCGATAGATGCAGCCATTTCCTGTTCAGAATTTCAGTGTGCGCATTTGATTTAAAAACTTGAGGCTCTTGGGCTCCCGCCCCAGATGATACGGCACAAAGGCTTCCAAAAACTGCAGGCCCTCTTTGACCGCCTGATCCGTAAATTTAAGGCGGCCGGCATTTTCCAGGCGGCTTGTCTGAATCCAGAGGAGCTGTTTGACAGTTCCCCGGGAGAGCGCATGCCGCATCTGCTTGCCCGAAAAACATCCTTGGCATACCAATCCGCCCTTTGCAAGATCAAAACCAAACATATCCCCCCGGAGTTTCTCCAATTCCCGGGCGCAGCGCATGCACTGCTTTAAATTCGGAGAAAGCCCGGAAAACTTTAGAAAATAGAGTTGAAAGATGATGCTGGTGACTCCCGGATGCTCGCCGGCATCCAGGGCCGCCAGGCTATATCTGAGCAGTTGGTAGATTTTCGCCTGGACCTTGCCCTCTTCCAGCCAGGCGAATACCAATTCGGTCCAGTAACTGGCATACGCCGTCTTTAAGGGATGGCCCCGGATATTGGCAAACGGCTGTTTTAGGGAGGCTTCTTTGATCACCGGCAGCCCGCCTTTTTTCGGCAAAGTGGCGACCAGGGTCAATTCCGAGAAGAGTTCCAGCGTACCGGTAAAGCGCTTCCGGCTTTTCCGGGCGTATTTAGCCATCATGGGGGCCTTGCCGTAATCAAGGGTCAGCAAGGTGACAATCAGGTCATGATCCCCGTATTCGATGCGGCGAAGGAGGATGCCGGAAGTGGATATGGTGGACATTTATTCCAGGCCGAGAAAAAACGAGGCGAGCTGAAAATAGAAAAAAACACTTAGAATATCAATGGATGTGGTCACGAACGGCCCCGTGGCCACCGCCGGGTCAACATCGAACCGCGCAAAGATCATCGGCAGAAGCGAGCCCACAAGGGCGGCAATGGCCATGGATGAGGCCACCCCGGCGCCAACGGAAATGGCCACAACACCGGCGCTGTAATGGATATGCGCCAAAGTGGCCAGAAGCAGACCATAAACGCCGCCAAGGATCAAACCGATCATTAGTTCCTTGGATACCACCTGCCACAAATGGCGGATATTGATCCGGCCGGTGGCGATACCGCGAACCACAATGGTAGATGACTGGATGCCGATATTTCCGCCCATCCCCATGATGACCGGAATAAAAGCGGCCAGATAGGAGATGCGCTTTAAACTCTCTTCAAAATGGCCGATGATGAATACCGCAATAATCCCGCCCACAAAACTTGCAAACAGCCAGGGAAGGCGAATCCGCGTGCTGCGCAGCACGGATTTTGTCTCCACAAACTCCTCGCCCGCACCGGCCATTTTCAGGATGTCCTCGGTGGCCTCTTCCCGGAATATGTCAATGACATCATCAACCGTTACAATACCCACCATCTGCTGCTCTTCATCCACAACCGGCACCGCCAAAAAATTATACCGGGCCACAATCTTAGCCACCTCTTCCTGGTCCATGTCCGTTCGGACGGAAATCACATCTGTGGCCATGAACTCTCTAAGCGGTGTCCCCGGCGGCACTACAACCAGCTGTCGCAGCGAACAGACGCCTACCAGATGATTGCCCTCATCCACCACATAAATATAGAAGGGCATCTCTATATCTTTGTATTCCTGGGTCTGAAGCAGGTCAATGACTTCCTTGGCGGTCATTTCCTCGTTGAGGGCGATGAAATCAGGGATCATGATGGCCCCGGCCGTATCATCCTCATACTGCAGAAGACCTTCAACGTCTTCTGCGCCCTCTTTCTTCATGCGCTCAATAACCGCGTCCGCCTTATCCTGAGCCAGCATACGAATCAGAGCGCCGCCGTCATCAGAGGGCATGTACTCAAGGATTTCGACCAATTCATCCACGCTCAGATCATCGATCAGCGTCAGGGTGATATCCTCATCCAGTTCGCTCAGGATGATCCCGCGTTTTTCCTGGTCATCGATTAACTTAAAAAGGTTTCGCTGGTTGTAGGCGGAAAGCGAGGGGAAAACAGCGGAAAGATCAGCCGCATGGATCTTGCTGATAATTTTTTTCAGCCGGGAATAGGAACCGCGACGCAGCAGTCGTTTAATCGTCTCGATCAGTATTTTATTTCGCTCGCCCAGCATAGTATTTGAGCCTACTTCTTTTTCGGCCGCGGCAGTTCCAGGGTCACCACTTCTCCGCGTTTGCCGTTAATGTGGACGGGTTCCCCGTTTAACATCATTTTAAGTCCCCCGGCATTGCCGATCAGCATATGGTAATGGCTGCCGGCTTCAAGCTCCACATGATCCTTGGGCCGCAGGAGGTATTCCAACGGCTCCTCCCCGTCGATATTAATCTTAACCCAGGTCTTTTCGATGGCGTCGATGGTTAAAACAAAATTCCCCGCTATGCTGGTCTCTTTGCTTGGCGCAGCCCCCGCCTCTCGCGGTGATGTGGCCTCAGGTGTATGGGGCCGGTCAAACAGGGACTGCCATCCGTAATAGGCAGAGGCGGACAAAAGCCCCCCGACGGCCACGACCACAGCCAAAGCCAAAAACATCCGGGGCAGCATGGTCATCCCGCCCCGCTTTTTATTTTGCCTTTGCCGGCGTGACGGGGAAGCGGCGGACCGGTTGATGTCATAGCGATCAATCAGGTCATCCGCGTCAAGCTCTATGTAGTTCGCATAGGACCTGAGCACCTCTTTGACGAAATCCGCATTCGGTAGTTCATCATGATCCTCGGTTTCAATTAGATACAGCTGATGCAGACTGATCCCGATGGCTTCGGAGACCGTTTGCAGCTTGACCCCTCGCTGTATCCGGATCGCCCTGATGTACCGGCCGAAGGAAACCGGCCTCAAATTAGGATTGAAGCGGTTTTCACTCAATATTGATCCGTAAAATATGAAGAATTGTTGTTTAAAGTATACCCACCATATGCCATGTCCCGGCAGAACGCAATTCTTAAAGGTTCTAAACTAACGAATAATTTTAATGTGCGATTCAGCCCGAAGCGAATCCAGCCATTCGTTGAATTTCCTGTCTACGGCCTGTTCATATAGAACATTGCGGATATCACCTGATACCTCGTCCAAAGGCTTATCCGCGGAATTTACAATTTCAGCCAGATAAAAAATCTGGAACCCGCGTTCGGTTTCCACAACATCTGAGGTATGGCCGGGTTCCAAATCCTTGATGACCGGCTGCAAATCCGTCTGCAGGTCACTCAGGGCAAAATTGCCTAACTCGCCACCATCCGAGGCATTGGGGGCCTCGGAATATTTCCGTGCCGCTTCTTCAAATGGCCGCCCGTTATTTATTGCGGCCATGGCGTCGGAAATCTTCTCACGGGCCTTAGCCCGGTCATCGCCACCGGCATCCTCCCCATAGGTGACAAATATGTTTTTCAGATGATATTCCGGTTTTCCCTTATATTTCTCAGGATGGTTCTCGTAGTATTCTCGGATGTCGGATTCCGTAATCACGATACTGGACTTGACCTCCCGGTTGACCAGCTTGCTCCGAAGAATCTGCTGGCGGATCTGCTCCCGGTAGGCCGCCATATCCATCCCGTTCATATTCAAATACCGCCGCAGCGCCTCGTCGGTGTAATAGTTCATTGATTTGATCTGCTCGATGGCGTTATCGATTTCTTCGGGTGACACCGCAATGCCTTTTTGCTGAATCACCTGATCCGCCAGCGCCTCATCGATCAACTGGTTTAGCACCTCGATGCGCTTTTCGTAGAGGACTTCCTGTTCTTTCGACGCCGCATGATTCTTTGCATAAATCTGCTCCGCCACCGGTTCAAAAGCTGAGTTGAGTTCTTTCAGCCGGATAATGTCCTCATTGACAATGGCGACAATCCGATCCACGGTTTCGCTAGCCGAAACCAGGCTGGAAGCGGCAAAATTCATGACAAGCAAAACAAAACTGATAATAAAAAAGGGTCTGATGGGGGATGGAGCCTGCATAGATACTCGCTTTAACTGATCTTGTTCAAATTTATAAAAATTATTAATAATTAACATGCCGCGCGATTTCCATCAAGGTGTTTTTGGCCTTGGCCATCAGCTGGGACGCATTGGCCGCAGTCATCTGCACCTTAAGGGTATTCTCCGGGGTAAACACAAACCGGTCCGGGGATTTGTCGATCATATCGAGAATACCGAACGGATGCTGCTGATGGGTTTCGGAAAATGCCAGCACCATGAGGCCGTCCGCCAGATCCAGCTTTTTAACTCCCGCTTTGATGGCAAGGATCCGGAGCATGATCTTTAGGAGCAAATTCTGCGCCGGCTCCGGCAACTCCCCGTATCGATCGACAAGCTCTGACTTGATATCAGAGATCTCCTTTAACTCGGCCATTTTGGCCAACCGCCGATAGATAGAAAGCCGCTGGCCGATATCCGGTATATAGTCTTCCGGGATATAGACGGACATCGGGACATTGATCTCAGGCTCAAGCTTTTCCACCACGGTTTCGCCCTTCTGACGGCTGACCGATTCTTCCAGCAGACGCAGAAACATGTCATAGCCGACCGCGGCAATATGGCCGGACTGCTCCACCCCGAGCGCGGCGCCGCCGCCGCGGATTTTTAAATCATTCATGGCTATCTGAAAACCGGCGCCAAGGTCGCTGTGCTCCATTAAAACCTTGAGCCGTTTCTGCGCGTCCCGGGTCAAAGCGGCGTCCTTCGGCACAAACATATACGCATAGGCCTGTTCATTGGATCGGCCGACGCGGCCGCGCAGCTGATAGATCTGGGCCAGGCCGAACCGGTCCGCCCGGTTGATGAGCATGGTATTGGCATTCGGAATATCCAGGCCGGATTCAACAATCGTTGTACAGACCAGCATATCGATTTCCTTGCTCATAAACTGATACATCGCCTGCTCCAGCGCATCCTCCTCGAGCCGCCCATGCGCCACGCCCAATCGCACCTCCGGCACTAGATCCTGGAGATATTTCGCCATGTTCCAGATGGTATTGATATTGTTATGGATAAAGAAAATCTGTCCGCCTCGTTCCAGTTCCTTGCGGATGCCCTCGGTAATGATCATGGGATCAAACTCGGAAATATAGGAAATGATCGGCCGTCTCAGTTCCGGCGGCGTCTGGATGACGCTGATATCGCGAACCCCCATCAAGGACATGTGCAATGTGCGGGGAATGGGCGTGGCGGTCATGGACAAGACATCCACCGTGCTTCTCAGTTTTTTAAGCTTTTCCTTATGCTTGACCCCGAACCGCTGTTCCTCGTCGATTACGATCAGGCCCAGATCCTTTAATTCAATATCCTTCTGCAGAAGCCGGTGGGTGCCGATGACGATATCCGCTGTGCCCCTTTTCAAATGGCTCAAAATTTCCGTCTGCTTTTTCCGGGACCGGAATCGGCTCAAACACTCAATGTGGACCGGATATCGGGCGAATCGTTCGGAAAACGTGAGGTAATGCTGCTCCGCCAGCAGGGTGGTGGGTACCAGCAAAGCCACCTGCTTTCCCTCGTTAACTGCTTTAAAGGCGGCCCGCAGAGCGACTTCGGTCTTACCATAGCCGACATCACCGCAGATCAGGCGGTCCATGGGCCTTGGATGCTCCATGTCTGTTATCACATCATCGATGGCTTTCAGCTGATCCGAAGTCTCCTCATAGGGAAAACCCGCCTCAAAATCCTTATAATAGCTGTCCGGCGGACTAAAAGCATGCCCTTCTCTGGCCCGGCGCGCGGCATAGAGATCTAAAAGCTCATTGGCAATTTTTTCCGCAGACTCCTTGGCCTTGGCCCGGGACTTTTGCCAGGTCTTCCCGCCCAGCTTGTCGATGGCCGGGTCAATGCCCTCAACGCCCATATACTTCTGGACCATATCCATGCGATCAACCGGCAGATAAAGCTTATCCCCGTCCTTATAGCGAATCTGCAGAAAGTCACTGGTCATCCGCTCAACCGACAGCTTGGCAAGCCCCTTGTACTGGCCGATACCATGTTCAACATGGACCACCAGATCATCGATATTTAATTCACCAAAGTCAAGAAGCTCGGTCTGGACCTTCTCCCGGCCTTTTCGCCGCTGGCGGCGAACCATTCGCTCACCGAAGATTTCGGACTCAGTAATCACGGCAAGCGCCGCCTCCGGCCAGACAAAGCCGGCGCTCAGCTGGCCGATGTAAATATAGGCTTGGCCTTTCTGCAGACGCGAAAGATCGGTGGCTTCTGATATATGGGGCGACAATCCATAGGGGGCAAACAGCTCCTGCAGACGTTTCGCCTGGGAATCCGTATGGCAGACCAATAGGGTCAGATACCCGGCCGAGCGATGGGTCTCAATCCATTCTTTCAAGGGCTGAAGTACATGCCCGTCTATTTGCCCACGCGTCAGCTGAGCGGTGAGTTCAGTGTTATCCGACGCATTGACCGGAAATATGCCGGATGCTGCCTCATCGGTTGACGCCGCAGGCAGCGGACGGTAATCCAGACAAACACGATGGGCCAGGCCGGACTCCACCTTGGTCCAGCTTTGATAAAGATGATCAGGATCCACGCACAGCCGGTTTTCTTCCCGTGCCTGCAGATAATTCCGGGCCGCCAAATTTTCCGCCTGGGTGGCCTCTTTCTTAATCTCCCCGATATGGCTTTGAATCCAGAGCATATTTTCCGGCGCATAATCAAAAAGCGTATCAAGCTCTGAATAGATGAGCGGCAGGAGACTTTCCAGACCGTTAAACACGCCTTCTGATCGGATCCGGGCGATAAACCGATTGACCTGCTCCTCTGAAAGGCCCAGATCGCGGCCATGATCCCGGACGCGCTGAATCATGGCATCAAGCCAATGCTTCTTGAGCACGGCTTCCCTGGCCGGCAAAATAATCGCTTCCTCAACAGTTCGGGTTTTGCGCTGGCTGCCAGGTGAAAAAAACCGCATAGAGTCAACCATATCGCCGAACAATTCTACGCGCAGGGGCTCGGCATACATGGGAGAAAAGATGTCAATAATTCCGCCGCGGACAGAATATTCACCGGGCTCCTCCACCAGAGCGGTATGATTGTAACCGCCTGAGTGCAGATGGGAAATCAGGCGGTCGCGGTCGATCTCCTCGCCGGCCATCAGCAATTCGGCATAATCATTGAGTATGGATTTGGGAATCAGCCGCTGCAACAGGGTTTCGGCCGGCAGCAGAATGATCATCCCCTCCGCGGTATCAGCGGCCAGCCGATACAACAAATGGATACGCTGGGCGGCGGTTTCATTGTGATAGGCGATTTGCTTAAACGGCAGAATATTATACGGCGGAAAGACCCAGACTTCCCTATCGGGACCGCGCAGAAAAAACTGGATGTCATTTGCCATCCGGTCGCATGCTTTGCGCGTCGGCAGGACCATGCAAATCGGTCGGCTGATTGATCTGGCCACCTGCGCGGTAACAAAAGCCCGCTCTGAGCCGGATGCATTGGTACATATCACCCGGTTGCCGGCTTTAATATTCTCAAGCAGGGAATTCAAACTTGTGTCAGTCATTGAATTAAACATAATATTTATGGGAATCTCACTATTGCCTGATATTTTAAAATCGCTTGACGGTCTGTCAATAGCGTGTTAATTGGAAATCGATATTTTCGGCCGACGTAGCTCAGTTGGTAGAGCAGCTGATTCGTAATCAGCAGGCCAGCGGTTCAAGTCCGCTCGTCGGCTCCATAAAGCCACATAAAAGGGGGGCCTGTTAAAAGGCTCCCCCTTTTTAATTGAACCGGGAAAACTTCTCAACTCTTATTCAAAATTTTCCGTTAACGGAAATTCTGTTTTAAAGCGTGAAAACGTTCCAACCCTTTTGATAAATTGAAAAAATGACTTGACACCCCTCAGGGTTATAGGTATTTTTAATAATATTAATAATATTTGTTTTTTTCAAAATAATTGACAACTGTTTCAAGAAGTTATAATTTACATGGAACAACCGGATGAGGCTCAGCTAAAAACCGAAATTGAGAAAATCGCATCCAGAATCGATAAAATTGTAAGGATCGTGAAACAGTATTATCCGGAATCAAATGAGACCAAGAATGCAGATGATTCTGATGCAACCGAAGAAGAGAATCAACAACCAATGACACTCAGATCTGACCAGGAGGCATAATGGCACTGACAAAAAATAATGTTGTGGAACGGGTAAATGAGCTAGGCTTTACCAAGAAAAAATCAGTAGATATTGTTGAAAATCTCCTTGAAATCATCAAGCGAAGCCTTGAATCCGGAGAGGATGTATTGGTCTCTGGTTTTGGCAAATTCTGCGTGAAAGAAAAATCCACCCGACGCGGCCGAAATCCCGCGACAGGGCAGGATCTGCTGCTGGATGCCCGAAATGTCGTCACATTTAAGTGCTCCGGCAAATTGCGGGAAGCCATTAACAAACGGCAAAAAAATTAAAACTTATCTGTAAAAAAGAAAAAAGCGGCGACGGATGGTTGCATCTGATTCGCCGCTTTTATATGTAAGGCCGGCGGATCGCCCGTCAAAAAAGATTTTAAACAACGTGTTTGCGATCAACAGGAAAGCCCGTAGGCCTTTATTTTCTGAAGCAGTGATGGATGGCTGATTTCCAAAAGTTCCGCTGCCTTTGTCCGGTTGCCGCCGGTTGCCTCAAGTGCCCGTTGAATCATATTCTTCTCGAGAACCACCTTTCCCGCCTTTAACGAATAGCCCTGAAAAATATCCTCAATCCGAGCACTCCGGCCATCCCTGGTAAGTTCGGGCGGCAGCAGGTCCGTCTCAATCACCGAGCCGTCAGCAAGCACCACCGCCCGCTCAATAATATTTTCCAACTCCCGCACATTACCCGGCCATCGATGTTTTAAAAGCAGATCCATGGCAGCTGATGACATCCGTTCAACGGATTTGGTGAATTTTCGATTGTAGCGGTCAATAAAATGCCCGCATAAAAGCGGAATGTCTTCGGGACGCTCAATCAGCGGCGGCAGCCGAATCGGCATGACATTTAACCGGTAGAACAGATCCTCCCGAAACCGGCCGGCCTCGACTTCTTCTGCCAGGTTTTTAGAGGTGGCGGCAATCACCCGGACATCAATCTCTTTGGACTTCGTATCGCCGACCGGCCGGATCTGACTGTCCTGCAATACCCGCAGCAGTTTGACCTGCAGCGATAGGGGCAGGTCGCCCACTTCATCCAAAAAAATGGTACCGACGGAAGCCGCCTCAAAAAGCCCCTTGGTATCCTTATCTGCACCCGTAAACGCGCCCTTCTTATAGCCAAACAGCTCACTTTCAAGTAACGCTTCAGGGATTCCACCACAATTTACTGGAATTAAATTGTTTTTACTTCTTTTCCCATGAAAATGGATGCCCCGGGCGACCAATTCTTTACCAGTGCCGCTCTCCCCGGTGATCAAAACGGTTGTCTCATAATGGGCCATTCTGGCGGAGAGCTTGAACAACTCCTGCATGGCTTTGCTTTTTCCAATCATTTCCCCGAAATTAAGGCTGCCCTCAATCGCTTTGAGCTGTTCTTTAAGCCGAATGTTTTCAGACTTTAACCGCTCCCGCTCTTCAGCCTTTTTCAGGGTCAGCAGGATTTCATCAGCTTTAAACGGCTTGGAAATATAGTCGTAGGCGCCAAGCTTCATCGCCTCCACCGCCGTATCAATGGTGCCGTAGGCAGACATCATGATCACATTGGTATTTTCAAGCATGCCCTGGGCAGACTGCAAAAAAGTCATACCGTCCATCTCCGGCATTCGGACGTCACAGAAAATAAACTGATAGGCTTTTCCGGAGACCCGGTTCAACGCCTCGGCCCCATTTGATGCGGTATCCACAGCATACCCGGATTCGGTTAAAAGGGCCTCCAGCATGTGCCGCATATTGACTTCATCATCAACCACAAGGATTTGGTATGTTTGTTCTGCTGTCATAGGCTCTGCATGCCGTGTTAATATGTATTAACACATATAATTAAGTGACCATTTGCAAATATATCGATAAAGCTGTGCCGTGATTCACTTCACTGTTGACCTTGATGGCGCCGCCAAACTGCTCGATAATCATATAACTGACCGAAAGTCCCAAACCGGTACCCTTGCCCGGCTCCTTGGTCGTATAAAAGGGGTCGAAGATATTGTCGATATCTTCCCGGGCGATCCCGGTCCCGTTGTCAGTGACGGTGACCTCAATGGCAGGGGCGTGATTCACCGCATTCTCATCCGATTCCGGAATATAACGTGTCTGAAGCCTGATTTCACCGCTTTCTGAATTATTTGAGGCTGAAATGGAATCGATGGCATTAATGAGCAGATTGATCAACACCTGTCTCAACTGCTGATAATCCGCATAAACCTTGTCATTTTCAGCTGACAGTTCCAGCCCGAGCGCTACCTTTGCCATCAGCGGCTGATGGCAAAACATCTGGCGAACATCCTTTATCAGGGCATGCAGAAAAACGATTTGCTTTTCGGAAGTAGAGGAACGCGAAAAGTCAAGAAGCTGGCGAATAATGGTATTAATCCGGTTTATCTCGGATTCGGCCCGTTCAATATATTCCTCCCCGCTGGGATTTTCCTTAAATGCGGGTTGGCGTTTAAGCAGGCCGAGATAGCCAAGGACAACCCCTATGGGATTGCCGATTTCATGGGCAATCCCTGCGGACAGCCGTCCAATGGAGGCCAGCTTCTCCGCCCGGATCATTTCCTGCTGGGTGTTCTTCAAATCCGCATGCACCTTTTCCAGGGAATGCAAAGAGTTTTCAATCCGCTCCTTGTCCTCTTCGATCCGCCGGGCCATCCGATGGATGGCATTGGAGAGCTGGCCGAATTCCGTATTGCGCTTACCCGGATAGGCCGGGAATTGATCGGTGGACCGCAGATCCTCTGTTAAGCGGATAAACCGATGGATGGGGCGAATGACGATCCTTGACATCCGCAGCATACCGATAAAAAGCAGGAAAAAAAGATTGGCCAGGCAGTAAAAAAATATGATCTTTTGGGATTGCCGCAGATTAACGTAGAT
>Ga0102934_1001579_pt1 | contig 15941 bp, 11 predicted proteins | sample SalPonR2_A_D1_MG_FD_78175 | JGI IMG/M metagenome (GOLD analysis project Ga0102934, IMG submission 78175) | Salt pond soil microbial communities from South San Francisco under conditions of wetland restoration - Salt Pond MetaG R2_A_D1_MG | ecosystem: Environmental > Aquatic > Marine > Intertidal... | reverse complement strand
GCCAAAAAATATTTTGATTCTTTAAATGTCAAGATCCTGGAGATTGAAGAAGATTCTTCCTATGACCGGATCAGTTTGAAGAAATTCAGCAGTTTTATAAGGCTAAGCGGTGCTGTTTACGCAACAACTCTTCTGTCATCGGATAATAATCTGGCAAGATTTTTAGCTGCCAAACTCCTGATGAAAGAGACCACTGAAAGGATCTCACAGGATGATATGATTGACGGTGTTTCTGAGACTTGCAATATCTTCGTGGGAAACGCCATGAGAGACGTTTCGAAGGCCTCGGCTGTTGTCTCAATCAGTTCGCCGGTTTCTCTGAACTGTAGTAAAGGGGCAATAAACTATCCTGACAAAAAGAACTACAGCTGCCGGATCAAGACCGATAAGGGAACGCTCGGTTTCTTTGTGATAGAAAAATGATTGGTCTCTTGATGTTATTTTAACACCTTTACCGTGCCACCCGAGCGTTTTATTTTGTCCACAAGCGGTTTGATGGTAAACGACATCTCTTCGGGATATGGCGAAGAGCTTAAGTCAAAGGAAATCCTGACCCCGGGGATGGAGAGAAGTCCCTGTATCGTCCCTTCCAATTGTAAATAGTGCTGATTGTCCAGGCTCGACAGGATATCGATCAAAAAGACCCCGTCCTTATTCGAAACCTTGTAGGGGGGAGTTGAAACGGGTTCTTTCTCCTGTGTTTCCGCTTCGCCCCGTGATTCGCCTTGATTACCGTCCCCGCAATCCCCGGCGGAAGGCTCTTCCTCAGATTCTAAAACATGCTGTATCGCTTTGAGAACGGCCGAGACTTTAAATGGCTTGATGATATAGTGTTTCGCCCCGCATTCGAGTGCCTTAAAGACCATGTGCTTCTGATCAAGCGCTGATATCATGATGATATTAGCCGCGGGGTATTCAGCAATGATGTCCTTGACGGCGTGTATGCCGGTCATGACAGGCATCGTGATGTCCATTGTCACAAGATCAGGCCTGTGTTGTCTGTAGAGCTCAACGGCTTCTTTTCCATTTGCCGCTTCTGCAACAACATTGTACCCGGCCTGTTTTAATATGTTTTTAAGGTTTCTCCTCATCAATACCGAATCATCCGCTATCAGAATATTCAATGTTTTCAACTGCCTTTCCTTTAAATTAAAAGAAGGTGATCTGAATCATCTCGCTGTTAGTTCGAAAGTTCCATAAAGGCATCAACGACTCTTTTGTCAAACTGTTTATCTTTGTTTTTCTCAAGTTCATATAAGGCTGTTTCCCGGTCAAGTGCCTTTCGGTATGCCCTGTCTCGTGTCATTGCATCCCATGTATCAGCCACACTCAGTATCCTGGAGATTTCGGGTATATCGTTCCCGACGATTCCATCCGGATATCCCGATCCGTCGGTTCTCTCATGATGATGACGAACCACTTTTGCTATCTTTTCAAGAAATCTTGACTGGCTCAGGACCTCATAACCCCAGGAGGGATGCTTTTTGATGATGGCATACTCATCATTTGAGAGTTTGGCCGGTTTGTTCAGAATACTCGCCGGTACGAGTATCTTTCCGATATCATGCACCAGACCGGCCCAGTAAACTTCCTTTGCCTCTTCTTTTTCATATCCCATTTTTTCAGCTATCCGCATCGACAGGTTCGCAACCATTTCAGAATGCCCTCGTGTATATTCATCATGGATCTCCATCATTCTGATAATGGAGAGGACGATCTCCTTTTGGAATTCCTCCTGTATCTTGTTCAAACGCTGGAAGGCGATAAAGGTTGATGCGATATTACCCAATGCCCCGAACATCTTCAACGATTCGTTTGAAAAAGTCTTTTCCGAACCGCGTGAGATATCCAGTGAAATGGTTCCGGCAACATCGTTACCGATGTCAATCTCCATGATAGCCGTTTGCTTGGTTCTCTTTGTTGCGTTTAAGAACTTGTCAAAGAGTTCCTCTGGCATGTTGGGATTCTGCTTTTCAACGTTGTCAATGACAAAAACATTGGAATCAAAGTACATGGTATCCGTCGAATTCCTCGGATCAATAAAGTGCTCCTTCTTCAAAGGCAAAGATGCTAATTTCTCTTTATTATGGCCAACGGTATGGACGTATTCCCAGTTTTGATTATCGACAATGGCCACACTTCCGTAGTCGGCTTCGGGGATCAACTCAACCGCTTCATCCAGCAGTTTACATAAAAATGATTTATCAGAATCAAACTGCGAAGCCATCTCAATGAGCCTTGAGGCGGCCTGTAAGACACTTTCGTAAAGTTCGACAGATTTTACAAGTCTTTCGTTTTCCATCTCTGTTTCATTGTACTGTACACTGAGTTCATCCACCCTGGAAATGAGCCTCTTTAACTCGGTTTCATGTTCTTCACTTTCCCTCAGGTGCGTCAGGGTTTCACGGTATTTGAAAAATAGGATCACGGTTGTAACGAGAAAAATCAAAAACAATACGATAAACATGCTTTTCTTAAAAACCTCCGTTTGCTGACGAATTTAGTTGACGGTGATGAAATTATAGCATATTTTGGATTTTTAATAACGGGTGGTTTTCCAATAAAACAAAAGACTGCGGACGTTATGTCTGCAGTCTTTTCTGAAGCAGTTTTTAGCTGTATAACCCTCTTATATAGTAAACTTGCTGATACCCTCTTCCAATTCGTTGGTTAATGATGTCAATCTTTCAGACGATTCTTTCAATTTTTCCACTGAATTGACCTGTTGATCAACCATTTCAACCATCTTCTGAACCTGTTCTGAGGCCTCAACCATGGACTGTGCCGACTGATCGGTTGCCCCGGCTATCTCATCCGCTGCAGCACTCTGTTCCTCGGACGTGCTGTTCAGGTTATGAACCGCATCTGTCACTTCGCTCAGGCTTTCGAGGATGGTGTGGAACTGATCAAGTGCGCTCTGTGCTCTGGTATTCATGTCTTTTACAATGTCCACTGTCTTGGTGGAAGCTGTATTAACATCCGATACCCCCGAGCCGATCTCTTTCAGCATTCCCGATATATCCTCGGTTGATTTCTGAGATTCCTCGGCGAGTTTTCTGATTTCATCCGCCACAACGGCAAAGCCTTTGCCGGCTTCTCCGGCTCTGGCCGCTTCAATGGCTGCATTTAAAGCCAGGAGATTTGTTTGCTCGGATATCCCCGATATCGTCTTGACAATCTCTCCGACATTCTTGGCCTGTTCCTGTAGTTTTTCCACCACCTGTGAGGTTTCATCGGCCTGGGTCTCTGCATCCCGGACAATAACGGCCACCTTTTCAAGTTCCTCCTCACCGCTTTTGGCAGCATCAGAAGTGCTTTTCGCCTTTTCGTTCAGCTCGTTGGATATGTCGGTGATATTCCTGGCGGATGAGGCCACTTCTTCGATTCCAGAGCTGACTTCCTCAATAGCGGCTGAAGTATCCTGAACATTCTGTTCTGTGTTATTGGCCTGCTCTTTCAATTCTCTGAAGGCATCTTCTGATTCTGTTGTTATTGTCTCGAGCTCGGAGGAAGAATCATCCACACTGCTGATCGCATTCACAACGTTTAAGAGTGTTTCTCTGACGCTGGCTACGATCCCCTTAAGGGCTTCTTCAAGTTGACCGAGCTCATCCTTTTTCTTCTTGTCTTCAAAGGCCACCTTGAAATCGAGCTCGCGTAAGGCAGAAGTCTTCTCAAGTAACCGGTTAATCGGCTTTCGAATACTGTAAAAGACGATCAAACCAATCAGGATGCTGAGCCCAATCGAAATCGATATAATAATCAATATCCTGAAATTATTATCGTTAATCGAAGTCACACTGCTATTGCTCTTCTCTTTTATCAGTTTAAAACTATTCTGAAAAGACTCTGTCTGACGGACGGCCTTTTGATCGATGATGGACTCAACCTTTTCCGTTGTCTCCTCTATTGTTCCGGTAATGATCTCGAAGGCTGCCTGTCTTGATTGATCAATATTCTGTTTGGCCTGTTCGGTCTCCTGCTGCAGCTTACTCATTTCAGCGTTAAGACTGAGTTCCTCTTTCATGATCTGAATCAGGGATTTTAGTCTCTCTATATATTCTTGAAGAGAAAGGGTTATGACTTGTGAAGAGACGGCATCATATACGGAAGAGCCGAATTTAACCTGAAACTCGATGTTGCTGATGATCTTATCGCTTATCTCTTCTATTTCCTTTAAATAATCCGCACTCTTTTCGGGGGTGATGAAGATTTCCCTGGTTCGGAATATGATATCCGAGAATTCCTTTACTGTTATGTCCAACACTGCCGGATCCCAGACTTCTTCAATTTCAAAGAGTCCAAGCGCTTCCAGATTGGTCTTCTCTCTTATCGCTGCGTTGACTTCTTCTTTTTCCTCTTCGGTTGGTTGTCTCAATTCCTCATATTCCTTTTTCAAAGATTCAAAGGTTTCGCTGAAACGATCGATTTTTTCCTGCTGCACCTGTTTCATTGACTCTATTTCACTGCTTTTTGCCTCAAGGGCTTTGTGAATCTCTTTTGATCGTTCCTGTCCTTTTTGCAGCTTTTCTTCATAAGTCAACTCATCTTCTTTATGAGAAAAGACCTCTTCAACTGCATTCTCAATTCCCGTTAAATCCTCTTTTATATCTTCATTCACCGAAGCTTCTTTTGCGTTTTTTCGTAAGGTTGCCAGATCTTCTTCAAATGCCTCATAGAGTGAATTCTGATTTTCCCGGTCGGAAACATAGCCAAGACTCAGGACATCCTGTATCATCACTTTGATGGACTCTTCAAGCGTGTTTAATTTTCTGAACTCAACAAATTCGCTTTCTGAGACATCCACCTGCTCCAATATTGTTCTTCCCTGGTCTTCAATCTCATTACTCGAAAGTGCTGAAAGCGACAGGACCAGTACCAGCAGAACCACAATCGAAGTAAATCCCAAAACCAGTTTTTGAGATATCTTCATTAAACCTCACCTCTCCCGATTTGTCTGTATTAACATTTTAACATAAAGAAACGGCAAAAAGAAAAAGGCCGTTAAAAATTGCCTTTTTCTTTATTCAATACATCAATGATAGACTTATAAATTAAATTTCTGAATTTCCTTGTCCAGTTCATCTGCAAGATCTGTCAATGTCTTAACAGAATGGTTGATCTTATCGACGGAATTTGTCTGTTTGCCAACTTGTTCGACCATCTCCTGAACCTGTTCTGAGGCTTCCACCATTGATCTTGCTGATTGATCCATAGCACCGGCGATCTCATCTGATGCAGCATTTTGCTCTTCGGAAGTACTGGTCAGATTCTGTACAGAATCAGTCACCACTTGCAGGCTCTCCAGGATGTTTCTGAATTTACTCATGGCACTCTGGGCTCTTTCGTTCATCTCGTTGACAATATCAACCGTCTTCTTGGAGGAATCGTCCACATTGTCAACCCCCGAACTGATTTCCTTTAGCATATTACTGATATTTTCAGTCGCCCGCTGACTTTCTTCTGCGAGTTTTCGAATCTCGTCAGCCACAACAGCAAACCCTTTGCCTGCTTCTCCTGCTCTTGCAGCCTCAATCGCAGCGTTCAAGGCTAAAAGATTGGTCTGTTCGGATATACCGGATATCGTCTTGACGATCTCCCCGACATTCTTCGCCTGTTCCTGAAGGACATCGACGACCTTTGATGTTTCCTTCGCCTGACCTTCCGCGTCATTAACAATGTGTGCTACCTTTTTGAGCTCGCTTTCCCCGTCTTTGGCTGATTTCGATGTGTCATCGGTTTTAGTGTGGATATTCCCGGCAATCTCGGTGATGTTCTTTGATGAGGCGGCAACTTCTTCAACACCTGAACTGACTTCTTCAATGGCCGCTGACGTATCCTGAACATTTCTATCCGTCTCATCCGCCTCGTTTTTCAACTCTCTTGAGATCTCTCCGGATTCTTCCGCTATGGTATTCAACTCATCCGTCGATTCATTCACTTTGTTAACGGCTGTTTTTACGCTCAACAGGGTTTCTTTAACCGAGGTGACGATGTTTTGCAGGGCGTTTTCCAGTTGCCCGATCTCGTCTTTTTTCTTCTTGTTTGAAAACTCAACTTGAAAATCAAGATTTCTGATACTCTCTGATTTTTCAAGTAATGCATGAATCGGTTTTCTGATGCTTCTTAGAATAACATAGGAGACAACCACACTGAGAGCGACCGAGACAATCACGATGATAAAGATCACGTAATTGTTATCCGACAGATGCTCAACACTCAATGAGCTCTTGGTAGTCACCATTTGAAGACTGTCATTCAGAGAGTTCGTCTGATCCTCTCTCATAGCATTGAGTTTGACCTTTATCGTGTCCATCGTCTTAGCAATCTCCTGATTGATAACGGTCAGAGAAAGTTCTCTCGATTTCTCGCTTTCACTCTGATAAAAATCAAGCGACTGCTTTTTACTGTCAATCCTGGCGTTAATCTCAGCCAGTTTGACATTGATCTGAGACAAATTCTCAAGCTTTCCGATATACAGATCGAGAGTCAACGGGATGGAAACTGCCGCCACCGGATCGATAGCGGTAAAACCAAACTGGGTTTTCAGGTCTATGTAATCCACTACATCTTTCTTGAGTTTACGGATTTCTTCGAGGACTTGAACTGATTCCTTTGGATTGATCAAAAGTTTCCGGGTTCTGAGGACTATCTTGGGGATGTCGTTGATTGAAATCCCACGACCGAGGACGGAGGTCTCCCACGTCTTTTCCAGTTCAAAGAGTGAAAACTCATCGAGCTTGACTTCCTCCAGGAGGGCTGTTTCAATCTCTTCTCTTTTTTCGGATGTCATGCTCCTCATGCCTTCATATTTCTGCCTTAATTCATTCAGTTGTGTTTGGAAACTGCTGATTCTCCATTCGAAAACATTCATGGCCTTTCCCTGCTCATGGTTCAGTCTTCTGATCTGTTCCTCCAGTTCGTCCAGTCCCTTCCTTTCTTCCTTAAGGGTGTTTTGTGCTTCTATCTCAGTCTTTTTGTATTTAAAAACCTCTTCCACATCCGCTTTGAGCTGCTGCAACTCCTCTTTGATTATCGCATACACCCCTTCTTCCCTGGCCTGTGTAGTAATCTGTTCAATCCGGGTAAGATACTGCTCGTACATCTCCTCTTCTTTATCGAGTTCGTTTATATATCCAAGACTGAGCACAAGCTCCATCATCTCCCTGATCCTTGTTTCGAACTCATCAGTCCTTTTGAAAACATTGAATTCCTGCTTTGCATTTGAGATCTGTTGAGCGATATTCTCGCCCTCCTCCTCGATCATTAAACTCGACAGCGTTGACATGATCAGGATAAGAACAAAAAGCGCAATAACCACTCCAAAAGCAATTAGAATCTTCTTTGTTATCGTCATTTAAAAACCTCCCGGAATATAAGTGATCGGCCTTCTTTTGCTATAAAAAAACCTTTCTCGTTGCCTATAATACCATTATTTGGAATAAGATTTGTTTTCAATCAAATGAAAATATAATTGCTCATCTTCTTGACTAAATCCGAGAATTAATATATAATGAGGTGTTGAAGCAAATACTCCATCACTTTTCAATATAAACTCAGGTTCTAAAAAAATGAAGCGTTGCAAATTCAAAAGACCGGGTAAAGATGAGGTCTTTTTTAATTCGTGAATCATTAATCATGGAGGTGAAAGCGTGAGTAAGGAGAAGAAACGTTCCAAAAATCCACGCGATATTTCTTTAGAAAGAGCTGAAGAACTGAAATCAAAGATCTCGGATTATATCAGTTCAAAAAAGAAGATACAACACGGACTGGCTTTAAACAACCGTTTCAGTCAAAACAAGCAAAAGATCCTTGACATTCTGGGAGGACGTCAGAAAGACTGGGATGATTATATGTGGCATCTTTCCAACAGAATAGACTCTGTGGAAACGCTCTCAAAGATCCTCAATCTCTCCGGGCAGCAGAAGGAAACCATTAAAAATGTTGAAAAACGATACAGGTGGGCCATATCCCCCTATTATGCCAGTCTAATGGATCCTGAGGATAAATACTGCCCGGTCAGATTGCAGGGGATACCGTCACGCATGGAGATCGAGCACATAGAGGGTGATTTGGATCCAATGCTAGAACAGTTAACAAATCCTGCAGGGTCTATCACCAGGCGATATCCGGACAGGCTAATCATCAATGTCACCAATGAATGTGCAATGTATTGCAGACATTGTCAGCGGCGGAGAAATATCGGAGAAATCGACAGGCCGTGTTCCAAAGAATCGATACAGGAATCGATTGATTACATCGCCAGCAACAGCGAAATCCGTGATGTGCTGATCACCGGTGGTGACCCGTTAACTCTAAAAGACAGCTTCCTTGAATTTATCCTGAAGGGTCTGAGAGATATCGAGCACGTTGAAATCATCCGAATCGGGTCAAGAACGCCAGTCACATTGCCTCAACGGATAACCGGTTCATTGGTCAATATGCTCAGAAAATACCATCCCCTGTATATCAACACCCATGTGAATCATCCCAAAGAAATTACCCCCGATGCCAAAAGGGCCTGTGAGAAACTTGCGGATGCCGGAATCCCCCTTGGAAACCAGGCGGTTCTGTTGAACGGGATTAACAACGATAAACATGTGATGAAGGCATTGAACCAGGATCTATTAAAAATACGGGTCAGACCGTATTACATCTTTCATTCAAAGCATGTCAAAGGGACAACGCATTTCAACACGTCGGTCAACGATGGTATTGAAATAATGGAACATCTGCGCGGTTACACATCGGGGCTCGCGATCCCAACCTATATCATCAATGCCCCCGGCGGCCTCGGAAAGACACCCATACTGCCTCAATATTTAATCTCAAGCGGAAAAGATTATATTACGATTAGAACCTGGGAGGGAAAGATCGTCCAATACGAGAACCACGAGACCAAACCTTTCCAACTGGATTAGATGAATAGGGAAGCTGTGTGCCCTGATACAGAACAAAGCCGCATCTTCCTTTTCTATTCGAGGTTCTCAACTATCGCTGCGGTATACTCATCCCCCTGATAAAACCCTTTAAGGATAATCCTGAGCGGTGTCTGGAGTGCTGTATCCTTTATGTTAATCGAGGCGGAGGATCCGGACGGCGTTTTTTCGATGATGTTATACCCATCCGTCACAATAAGCTTCAGCTCATCGTACATTTCCGTTTGATCCCAGGATACATGAAGGATTCCGCTGTTATCAAAATAAGCCTCTTTAAAAAACGTAACCTCCGGGCTCTTTGTTGAAATCCACTTCTCAACGCTTCCCTGAACATCATATTCACTTTCAAGCACAACGCTGACATGATGAACAGCTTCTTCTCTGAAATCATCAGGGATGATCGTTTCATATTTTGTAAATGCCGGTATTGTCCTTTCTTTTTCACGATCAATACTGTATCGTCCGGCAGTTCGGGCGTTTGTTCCCGAGTAAATGACCAGCTTCGGGGAAAATTCACCATCCTGATCAAACATCACGCTGTGTAATCGGGGAGCCGGATCAAGCGGTACTGTAAACCGGACCGCCTCTCCCATTATGTCCGGATAGAAATAGGGCTTAACAGTGATTGTCTCGCCCTTTTCTGAAAACTCATAATTCAACGATTTGGTACAGGTAGTAGCTGTGGTTTCCGTCGTCACAACAAAGTATTCAAAGTTCTGTTTGAGGAAAGATGTTTCGCCTGTTAAGGCAAAATGGATATCCAGGGTATCCTCGTTAAATGACATGGTTGTGACAGTGGGTTCAGGCACCTCGGGAAATTCAACGCCATTCCTTATGCTGGTTGCATCAACTGTGGAATTCCATATCGTTTCTCCATAATACTTTGCATTGAAGGGAATGGACAGTTCATTCCCTTTTGAACCCGCGAGGGGAATTTCCACATTGTCAGTGAAGGGATCGATCTGGAGCTCCTTACCCTGAATTTCAACGGTCAGCTCATAGGGATTTAATGCCTCGGGAATCTCAAATTCGACACTGGCCAGTTCAATCGGTATCGTCTTGTCATACTGCAAGAGGGGCATCCCGCTTTTCGTCAAAGGCTCTATGCTTAAGCGAATCTCTCTCTGATCCTCGAGTAAAAAGCTGTAGAGATCGACTCTCAGAAAGTTGGCACTGACGCTTTCCTCTTGATTATTGGTTTTAACCAAATATTGAAAGGGTCTGAAGGCTCCCATATATTTCCCGTGCCATTTGATTAACAACGAGGGATCTTCAACTTTGTAATCTACTGAGGTTATCGTGGCAAGATTCGTCAAATCGAGAGCTATCTCGGACTCTTCTCTTGTAAACCTGAAGGAAGGGGAGAAATTAATAAATTCTCTTGTAATGGTCTTATCGTCTAATTCAAGCTCGTAGAAATAATCCCCGTAGGGAATGTTATTGATCTCATACCTGTTCTTTTCCGGACTTACGATTATTCGCTTTTCAAATATCGTGCCGCCCGGCTCCTGGCCTGAGATTTGAAAAAAGAAATTTGCCCCGCCCGAAGGGAGTTTATCCCGCTTGTTGTATAACGTACTTAACTGTTCTGAAAATTCTACATTAACCATCAAATTAAGCCTGCTTGTGAGTAGAAACTCAAAAAGCGTAAACACCAATAAAGCAGCCACAACTATGAGAATAACTGTCTTATAATTCATCTTCCCACCAACCATCCTTCTCCCATTTTGTTATCAGTTTTGCTGCAAGATGCTTATCGTATGCAATGGCTTCGCTCAACGCTTCAAAAGAATTGTATTGTCTCTCTTCTCTCATATATTCAAGGACAAAACAAACAATCTCCTCATTGTACAGCTCCGGTTTTGAATCCAGATAGTGAACCTCATAATGAATGTTTTCAGAACCGTCCTTTACGGTTGGACGTGTCCCGACATTCATCAATCCGTACCCGACACCGGGCGTATAAACCAGATAAACACCAAAGGCTGGAACAATCATTCCGGCTTTGTCATTCAAGTCCTTTTCGGCTGAATTTTCAATACCGTCTCTTTTTATATTTGCAGTGGGAAATCCCAATTTTCTACCAAGCCCCTGATCCCTGTAAACGCTTCCCTCTATTGAGAAGGGGCGTTTCAACAATTCGTTGGCATGGCCGATATCCCCGTTTCTGATGAAAAAACGGATCAAAGAGCTACTCACTCTGTGACCTGAATAGAGCACCGGGGGAACAACGATCGTTTTGAATCCGTATCTGCTGCCAAGCCTTGCAAGCAGGTTAACATTCCCCGTCTTATCCCGGCCAAAGCTGAAATTAAAGCCGACCGTTATCGTGGATGGTTGATAGGTTGTCACGATATTTTCGACAAATTCACAGGGAGTGGCGTTTTTCAATTCCAAAAAATCGAGGAAGTAAATATCATCGATTCCTAACCCCTTCAAAATGGCGGCCTTTCTTTCCGGTGTGTAGATCAGGCCTGAATAATTTTCTGAACTGAACGCTCTTTCTCCCGGTTTGAAGGTCTTTCGTCCTCTAATTCCCGCATTCAAATAAAACATGGCCGGATAATGAAAGGTTAAGACGATGGATTTACCGTTTTCGTTAACTGAATCCAATGTCTTTGATATGAGCCTTCTGTGGCCGATATGTACACCGTCAAAGGTTCCCAGTGTTAAAGAATTCCTCAACTCGTTCATCTTTTTCTCCCCGTCTGCATCGACTCGTTATTGAAATACCTTTCGCGGTTTAACAATCCTCTCATCTCTATCATGGTTTATGAGAGTATCACAAAAAGCACTGTCTCTTTCAGCCTTCCCCAATCCAAGGAGCTGATTCGTTTCATCTTTAATTCTGATAATATCCCCTTTTTTAAAATCGCTTCGATGCTTGATCATGGAGACCGTAACGGGATTACCGTTTGATATCAATCGCTTCGCCTCTTCAGTAACCGATATTTCATCCAAAAACCCCAACGCGTCATTCATACTGACAAGATAGTCCGCAAAGGGCGGCGTTTTCTCCGATTCGCCTAAAACAAGACAATCCCCGCCACCGGAATCGGGATGATACTCAAACCCGGCGTTTTTGGTTCTTGTCAATTGAACAGCTGTTGCACATGTATTCAGTTGAAATCCAATATCCACTGCCAGGGATCGTAAATAGGTCCCCGCAGAAACAGTGGCCTTAATACGCAGCTCAGGCTGCTTTTTTTCACTGTCATCAAAACCCAGTATTTCCAGATTGTGGATCATGACCTTTCTCGGAGGCATCCTGATAATCTTTCCCTCCCTGGCCAGTTCGTATAACCGTCTTCCCTTGTACTTTCTGGCGGAATAAACCGGAGGAACCTGTTCTATCTCCCCCCGGAACTGCTCAAGTACGTCTTCCAGGTCAGCCCGTTCTATCCGGGCTTGTTCATCTCTGACAACCTCGCCTTCAATATCATACGTGTCCGTGAGCAGGCCGAAGCGCATTGTCATGATATATTCCTTTGATCTGTCCTTCAAGAATTCGAGTATCCGGGTTCCCTTACCAATCCCCAGCACTAAAACGCCATCTGCAAACGGATCTAATGTGCCTGAATGGCCGACTTTTGTCTTTTTAAGGTGTTTCCGAACCCTGTCTATCATATCGTGCGAAGTGGGGCCAACCGGTTTATAAAGCGGCAGCACCCCGTTTAAAGAACTCAATCCTCTTCCTCCGGGTTTTGATTGTCTTGTGAATCCTCTTGATTAATATCCAGATTATCAAGGACCTTTTGCATGTGAACACTCTGTTTTATGCCCCGGTCAAAGATAAAATGAAGTTCAGGGATATGATAAAGCCTGACGCGATTTCCCAAAAACCCCCTGAAATAACCGATCTTCTTTTTCAACAATTCAAACGTTTCTTCTGCCCGCTTTTCATCTCCATCCGGATCAAAGACGCTGACATAGATCTTGGCATGGCGTTTATCCCCTGAGAGCTCCGCTCTTGTAAAGGAAACATACTTCTTGTCGACTCCCTCACATTTGAAATCCTTAAGCGACTCTGAGAGTATCTTCAGGATCTCTGATTCTATCCTTTCACGGCGAAATACCTTGGACATATCATCACTTCCTTTGTTGTTGATTCAAACAATCCATATTATAACATCCGCTTTGATTATTTCAACATTTACCGGAAGGACGGTTCTATTGGTGAGTTCACCCCGACTCACCAATAAAACCGTCCCTCCGGTAAATGGGGGTGTGGTAAAATAAAAGGGAAAGATAATCAAAAGGGGGAGAAGAATTGAAACTCAAAATAACGATTGTTCTAATCATTGCAGTATTGACGATGTCAGCTTTTTCAAACGGGTATAACCTGCCCACTCAGACAACCAGGCGGATAACCGGTACATTTGGTGAATACAGAAGCGGGGCCACTCCCGGGGTCAACAGATTTAACATTGGTCTTGCTATATCCACCAACAGCATGGAAAACACCAAGATCTTTGCCATGAACAACGGATATCTCTGGAAGCTCGTATTAAACCACACCACATACGGGAATATGATCTATGTCAGACATCCCGACGGGATGGCAACAGTCTATGCGCATCTTAATGATTTTTCACGCAAGTTCGATGACATCATCGAGTCTGTCATGGTTGAATTTGGAGAGGCCAGTAATGTTGAGATTGAGCTTCAGTCCAACGAATACCCCATCAAATCGGGCGAGGTTATCGGCTATTCCGGAAAGACCGGTATTGCCCTGGCCCCTTATTGTCATATAGAGTTCTATGATATCAAGCGAAAGACCTACATCGATCCGCTTGTCTTTCTTAAAGAAAGGCTTAATCAACCCGATGCGCTCCTCGAGTTGATTAAAGTCCGAATAGACGGTACTGAAAAGAATATCAGCCAGGGGGGAACTTATCGCTACAGCGGACAAAAACCTCAAATCGAACTGAATACGAGGCTCGCCGATCACAACTGGAGAGGCCGGTTCGGTGTTCACCGGATCCAGCTATTCCTCAACGGGGAAGAGGTTTATCAACTGCTCTTTGAAACCATTCCCGAAGACTTTTATGAGAAGGCCGGTCTGGTCTATGGCGAGGGATCAACCAGCAGCTACTATTGGTATAAATTGTATTCAGATGTCACAGAGGGGACCATTGTCATCAACAAACTGAAGGGCATGGCGTCACTCCCGGCAACCACCAAGGCAAGGATTGTGGTCGAGGATGATTGGGGAAATGTCAAGGAATGGTCTTTTTATTTAAAGCAGTAAAGGTGGGTTAAATGCGAATAGGGGAATTTGCAAAAAAATATCAACTGAAGAAAGAAACGGTTCGATATTATACAGACTTGAGATTACTGACCCCGGTCAAATATCGTACGCTATATGATTACGGAGAATCATGCGAAAGAGAAATCGAATTAATCCTGGAACTCAAAGCACTGGGGTTTTCACTTCGTGAAATAGAAGTCTTTTTAACCAAAAAGAGGTTTTCAACAAAGGATTCTGAGCAATTCAACCAGTATTCACTCGATTTTTTTCAGGAAAAACGAAAAGAGGTTCAGTCAAAAAAGAAGCAACTTGATGATATGATCAACAAGCTCAATAACAAAATCGATACCATTATCGAAAATGAAAAAACGATAGTGAACAGGACCTTCGGATTACCACTCCCTTTCGCCAATGAACTTTATTGCCCTCACTGCCGTAAAAGACTGGCACTTAAGGACGGGAAGGTTGAAGACTCAAAGATAGTGGAAGGACAATTGAGATGCGGCTGTGGTTATTCGGCAGCAATAAGCGACGGGATATTGATTTTTGAAGGTTCCTTTTTAGGGGAGCTCAAAGAAGCAAAACCCGAGCTGACACAAAAACCTATAACCAGTGAATATGCCAGTTGTGCAACTGCCACAACAAACTGGATCATCGAGCAGGTCAAACAGAATAATTTGGAAAATAAGACCTTAATGGATATTCGAACAATGGGCGGAACATTTGATTGTAAACTGCTGGAAGCCCTTCAGACTCAAAATGCCGATTTTCAATACATCGCCCTTGATCCCAATTTAGAGAATACCCGTGAATTAAAAGAAAAGATTGTCCACAAAGACTTTAAACAGGATGTTGTCCTGTGTTCAGGAGATTATTCACAGATGCCTTTTTTAGATCATTCTGTTGATTTAATGGTCAGCTTTCTCGGTTTCCAGGCCCTTGCAATTTATCACAAGCAACTCCCCATGCAAAAAATATGCGATTTGTTGAAAAAAGGCGGAAAATGGTACGGTGTTTCATTCTGGGTGGAGAATAGTCGTTCGGTGAATGAAAAATACAAGTTCATGCGAGACTGGTTGTTGAAAGAGGCGGTTCAATCCAAATTCGATCTTTTTAAGACCGTCAAATTCGTCTACACGGGCAAAACGGATAACCCCGGCGAGATCAGTTTCTATTTCAAGGACGGAGCCGAGATCTTTTTCAACGCCTTTAAAGCTGAAAATCACCGGAAGAACGGTGAATCGCCCCTCCGGTGAAAACCCTCTAACTTAGCAACAAAAGAACGTTACCAGAATACAACCGTCCTGGATTCCTCGACGGGAACAGCTCCCGAGAGTTCTGCTTTGACAATGATTTCCTCATCCCCGGAAAGATCTTTTGTCATTGAACCGGGTACTCTGATCTTAAAATCCCCACTCTTTGTTATCTGGGCTTTTATGCCTTCAAGATCACCGATGAAGACCATGATATCCCCACTGTCTGCCGGGATCTTCTTGTCACTTGGATAGACTATCTTGGACAAGTCCACCTCAACCTCAAAGTCTTTGCCCGCTGGTACCAGTGTCGGTACAGTAACATTGTCTATCACAATTCTCGGCACGGCAAATTTGTCAAGCCAATACTGAGCACTCCACGGCCACCATTCTCTGTTGGCCTTCAGTTCCATGAAGTTTGAATCCGAATCATATTCAACCAGTATAAAAGGGCCATTCCCAACATAAGCATGTCCGTATTCTTCAATGAAGTCTATT
>Ga0102934_1001578_pt1 | contig 15945 bp, 15 predicted proteins | sample SalPonR2_A_D1_MG_FD_78175 | JGI IMG/M metagenome (GOLD analysis project Ga0102934, IMG submission 78175) | Salt pond soil microbial communities from South San Francisco under conditions of wetland restoration - Salt Pond MetaG R2_A_D1_MG | ecosystem: Environmental > Aquatic > Marine > Intertidal... | reverse complement strand
GTGTGTCCATAACTTTTAATCCGTCTATTAAAAAGTTATTGGTAACCCACAAATAAAGGTGAGCATTTTCAGCAGACGGAACACTTATTGCCGCAATGTCTTTCGTTTTCATAAGCGGATAATGTCGGTCTGCGCCTCTTTTTATTTTTCCACCGCCACTTTCATTCCACGGTGGATCTGCGTAAACTATTTGATATTTTTTTCCCATCCCAAAATTAATTTATTCCATTCGTTCATTTAATCAGCGTCTGTGAGGTATTCACGCCCCGATAGCATATTGCTGTCCGTTAGCTTTCCCTTATATGTTTAATTATTTTCCCCTCAATTTCATTAGCCAATTCTTTATTGTCATCTAAAAGATGGCGAACAGTCTCTCTTCCTTGTCCGAGTTTTGTTTCTCCATAAGAGAACCAACTTCCACTTTGCTTTATTATGTTATATTGAATCCCCAAATCAATAAGCTCTCCGCTATGGTCTATTCCTTTGCCATATATAATATCAAATTCTGCTTGTTTGAATGGTGGGGCAAGCTTATTCTTTGCAATTTTAACACGTCTTTTCCCTCCAATTACTTCACCATCATCTTTTATCTGTCCTGTGTGTCTTATGTCTAGCCTGACTGAAGAATAAAACTTTAGCGCATTTCCACCAGTAGTGGTCTCAGGTGATCCAAACATTGCGCCAATCTTATCCCTTAACTGATTAATAAATATACAAACTGTATTAGTTTTATTTATGTTACCAGATAGCTTTCTCATTCCTTGTGACATTAATCGTGCTTGCAATCCCATTTTTGTATCACCCATTTCTCCCTCTAATTCTGCTTTTGGCACAAGAGCTGCAACACTATCAATAATAACAATAAGTATATCACCTGATTGTATTAAATGATCTACTATTTCAAGTGCTTGTTCGCCATTACTTGGTTGTGATATTATTAAATCATCAACATCAACACCAATTTTTTCGGCATATTCTTTATCAAAAGCATGTTCTGCATCAATATATGCTGCTTTTCCACCTTGTTTTTGCGCCTCGGCAATAGCATGGAGTGTCAATGTACTCTTCCCGCTCATTTCAGGCCCATATATTTCAATAATTCTTCCACAAGGATAACCCCCTATGCCAAGTTTATAGTCAAGACTAACAGAACCAGTGCTAATCGTTTTTACCTTTGCGGAACCTTGATCTCCCAACCTTATAACAGATCCATCTCCATATAATTTATTAAGCTTATCAATAACTTTTGTCAATGTATTAGATTCCTGCTTTTTCGTCATAAAATATGTTTGATATTAAATTTAAACAAAAATACAAAAAATTATGTGCAAAAACAAATTATTTTGAATTATTTTAATTATAGATACACCACTCCTTAATCCCTACATATAGGGAGGGAGTTTCTAAGAATAATCTTTGTGGGATTATTTGAAACCCTGAGCCATGATAGCACTTCCGTCCCTACTTGCGTTCATTATCGTTGACCCTATATATTATGTAGGTCGCTGGTTGTTGAGTGTAGAACAGAGCCAGCACTTAAATTTTGTTTTACAACGATAATGTCTATCACAACTCGTTTATAACAGTTTATTCTCCCTTTTGATATAGAGGTCGGGAGGTAGCAACCCCTGGCTATAAACCTATGTCAATTTATTACTTCTTGTGGATACAAATATATAAATTTCTCATCTAATGACCAAAAAATTTATATAAAAAAAAGCAGGCAGCGAATTCCAACTGCCTGCTAATCCTTAAAACTTATAACTATGAAAAAAATACTCTGTACAAAGATAAGAAAATTTTATTAAAAAATCAAATTTAAATTTAGAATTATTATCTTTGTTGTAAAGATAATTTATATGATAATTACAATCCCCCTTCACAAAGACAGTGATTTTGGTAATCACAAAGAATTAAAATATTTCTTACGATCAATTGATAGGTATTTACATTGTGATTATGACGTGAAATTGTATTATAATACGTGGCCTGACTGGCTTAATCCACAAAGTGTTAAACACAAACAGGTTGATAGATTTTATCCAGGGAAAGCCTTAAAATATTGGGGGGTAGATAAGCACGGCAAATCAAAACCTCAGTATGAAAATTATTTTGATACATTGAACAAATTGTGGTTAATGTCTATGGATGATGATGTATCTTGTTATTTTCTTTATTGTTATGATGATCAATTACTTGTTAAAGATATTTACACCCATGAAGAATTAAATCAATGGGTTGCAATGAAGAATTATTGGGAAAATAAAGCAACGTATGACAGGAGAGGAAATAAGTGGAGTAGGACGGTGATGAAAGCTTTTGATTTATTGAGGGAAAGAGGTAGGCCGTTATATGATTATGAAACTCACCTTCCCAGATTTTATAATAAAATAAAACTTCAGGAAATGTTTCTAAAATATCCTGTTAAAGACCAGATTATACCATATGCCCCTGCCACTCTTTATGGAAATTTATATTATAATGAACCCAAATATGTTTTACAATATAAAAATAATATTAAGGCTGGGTTTTATGGACAAGGAAAGAATGTTAAAAAGGTTGGTTCTTTTTATGCTAAGGAGACGAAAGATATTGATCGGGTGTGTAATGGAAAAATGTGGATTAATTATAATGATAAAGGGGCCAGAACAACACCGCTGGAAAAATGGATGGAGTATAAATTCCCTGGTAAATCTAAATTTGAGTTATAATGGTAGACACAATAATTTCACTTACAACACTTCCTTCCAGATTGCATAAGATTAAGCCATGTATTGATAGTCTTAGATTGCAAAATTTTCCTGTATATGTTTGGATTCCAGAAAAAGTTGAAAGGACAGGGGATGTTTTTGATGGGAATATTCCAGAATTTTTGAAAAAGAAAAATATTTTTGTTGCAATAGTTAATGATTATGGGCCTATAACAAAACTTGTTCCGGCATTAAATATTAACACAAAATATATTATTACATCAGATGATGATATTATATATAGCAGACAATGGAGTGAGATGCTACTAAAGCATAAAAAATTATTAGAAAATAATGCTTTATGTTACAGGGGGAGAATTTTTACTGACAAAAATAATAAGCGATATGAACGAACCAAAACAGTTCGTGGGGTAGAGAAACCAACGAGCGTAGATATTTTAACTGGTGTTAGAGGGGCTGTTTATAACCGTTCTTTCTTTGGGGATGATTTTTATGATTTTAAAAATTTGTATGAAACCAAGTTTGCAGATGATGTATGGATTAGTGGGTATTTAGCAAAGAAAGGAATTGGTAGATTGTGTGTTCCCAGGCCAATTAATAATACGAAAAACATACATGATGTTAAAAAGATTGATGCTTTGTATAAGATTAATTGGAAAAGGAATAATAAGTTTCAGCACAATAATAATACGATTATTGAATATTTTAAAAAGTATTGGTGATGGCAATATGTGGAATAGCTAGTTTACCAGAGAGAGAAAAGAATTTAGAGGCAACAATTAATAGTTTATATAATCAATTTGATTCTATCAATATAGCATTAAATGGATATGAAAGAATTCCATCTTTTTTAAGGTATGACTCTAAGTTTAATGTTGTGTTAAGCAGTAATAATGGTGGTGCAAAAATGAAGTTTTTCTTTGTTGATGGATGTCATGATTATTATTTTAGCTGTGATGATGATTTGATTTATCCTCAAGATTATGTTGACAGAATGATTGATAAAATACAACAATATAATAATAAAATTATTGTTACGGCTCATGGGGGTAATATCCAGCCTGACATGTCTGTAAAGGTTAAAGGTGGAGGGAGACGTTTTAATCAGCCTTTGGCTAAAGATCAGTTTATCATGTATGGGGGCACGGGTGTTATGTCTTTCTATCAACCTTATGCTCGTTTGTCTTTTAGGGATTTTTATTATGATAATATGGTTGATGTAAACATGTATTATAAAACCCAGGATAAAAAAATGCCTGTATTGTTAATAAATAAGCCTGAAAATTGGATAAAATATCAAGATAGTGTTTTACCCCTATTTAGTATAAATAAGCAAAAAAAGACCGATTTCTTGTCGTTATACAAACAAAGATTAAGCGAGGTTGTTAATCCTACAATTTATAAGTTATGATTTGTTTCTTGATAACAACATATAATAGAAAAAAAGGACTTGATAATTTACTTATGTCTATTGATAATTTTGTTGATAACAAAGTAGCTATAGTGTTAGATGATTGTTCTGATTATGATGTTACAGATGTTACGGATCAGTATGATTTTGTTAGGCTAATACGAAACAAAATAAATCAGGGAAAATATTATTTTTGGAAAACAATAACTACCTTATATCAAGAATCTAAAGATATTGATGCAGATTATTTTATTAGTATTCAAGATGATAAATTTTTGTTACCATATACTGTTGATGAGGCTGTTTATTATTGGAATAATATACAGGATGATAAAAAAATAGCAATGAATATTTTTACTCATCTTAATAGATTTGGAAAATCTGCAAAAGATGTTGGTATTACACCTGTTTCTGCTTTGTTTGAGAATGTTTTGGTTCTTAAAAATATGTGGTGTGATCATCATTTTATTTGTAATAAAAAATTTTTTGAGGTGATTGATTATTCTATACCTGAGATACCTTTGTTAAGATGGAAGAAACACCCTAATAAACCAAGCGGTGTTGGTGGAAAAACATCTAAAATATTAGTAAATAAGGGATATAATATATATATGGCTCCCAGAAATCTTATTGGTCTTGGCAATATAGAGAATAGTAAAATGAATAGTAAAATGAATAGGCCGAGTTATGCGAAATATAGATTATGAAATAATAGAAGTCGGAGATTATTCTTTTAAGATGCTTACTAACATTGATTATCTTAAAAAAAGAGTCTATATAGAAAACGAACATGAAAAAAATGTTGTTTGTTTTTTGATGGATTTTATAGGGGAGGATGATATTTTTTTTGATGTTGGGGCTAATATTGGTTATTATTCTATGTTGGTATCGGAAGTCACAGAAAATGTTCATGCTTTTGAGTTTAATAAACTATCTTGTGACGTTATCAAACAAAATAATATATTAAATAAAAAAAATGTTGTTATTAATAATAAAGCTGTATGGCATAGTAGTGGAAAGTTGAGGGTAGATAAACAAGAACAAATAAACCCTAAAGGGAACGTGTTAAGCGAAGACAGAAACGTGGAAGATATTGAATCTATTTCTCTTGATGATTATGGTGTTATGCCAACGATTATTAAAATTGATGTTGAGGGTGCAGAGAAATTTGTGTTAGAAGGAATGGAAAAAATATTAGAACAAGGCGTGGAGCTATTAATGGAAGTTCATATTCAAAAGTATATTCAAAAATTTGGTTATTCTTTTGAGGATTTATTAAATATTTTATATAAATATAATTATATTTGTTATGAAATTGTTGATTTTAGAAATAAAAACAAACAATACAATTATGTTTTAGAAAAAATAAAAAATCCAGAAGACTATAAAAGTAATATAATGATTTATGCAAGACCTTATAATATCAATGTCGACAATACCAACAAGGCTGTTTAATATTAAGCATGCAATAGATAGTTTGCTGGGTAAAGGAGTTAAAGTTTATGTTTTTATCCCTAAATTTTTTAAAAGGGGAAATATTAAATTTAATGGTAAATTACCAGCATTTTTAAAAAATAATAATTCTATTAATGTTGAGGTAGTTGATGATTGTGGCCCTATTACTAAGTTGATTTATGCTCTTGATATAGCAGATAAAATTATCACTGTTGATGATGATAATGTTTACGGGAAAGATTTGGTTAATAATTTTTTGAAATATCATAATAAATATCCAGGAGCAGCTTTATGTAGTTCAGGGGTTAGGTTAACAAATGGGAAGTACAAGTTGTCTGGTAAGGTGAAAAATATAGATCGTCCTGTTGATATTGTATTGGGATGCCACGGAGTGTTTTATAAGTCTGATTTTTTTACAGATTTTATTTATAAATTTAATGATTACTATCCGGCTTATTATGTTGATGATATATGGATTAGTGGAAATTTGGCTAAAAATGGAATTGACAGAAGATGTGTTCCGGTTTCTCCTTTATTTATTAACAAACAAATAAAATACGTGGATTGTTTGGCAACACAAAATAAGAAAAATGATAATAATAATCGAGTTATAAAAAAATTTAAGAAGTTTTGGTAATATGTGTAGGATTAAATAAGACAGCGACAAAAACATTACAGGTGTTTTTTAAACAGAATTTTGGAATGAATAAAACAATTCATTCTCCTGAAAAATTTAGTGGTGGAGTATGGTTTAATATGAATAGAAATGTTGATATTTTAAATAGATTAAAATATGATTTTTATTCTGATTTATTTTTTTCTTCAACTCAAAGGGTTGGTAATTATTTGAAATCACAATCTTTTCGCAGCGAAGTTATTAAGAGACTTTATGAGCAGTATGAAGATATGAAGTTTATTGTTAATTATAGGAATCTTAATGATTGGCTTGTTTCAAGAGAAAAACATGTTTTAAAAAATCAAAATAACGAACGTTATAAGAAAAGGAATCGAGATAGTTTATGGCTTGATGTAAATTATGGTTTGTGGAAAAAAGAATATGAAGAACACTATAATTTTTGTGAAAGATTTTTTGCTAATAAAGAATCTTTATGGTTAAATGTTTGTGATGGAGATAAACCTGAGAAAATTTTTAATTTTTTAGGAATGCCAACATTAGTTAATGAGTTTCCAAAAATAAATCAATCGAAGATATGAGCTTTTTAATTACAGGATTTGGTAGAAGTGGCACAAAATTTTTGAGCAATATTATGTCACGTGATCCACGTTGGAATATTTGGCATGAACCAAGAGGCAAAGAAGATGAAGAATTTTTTAATTGTCTGTCCGTGCCCAGCAAAATACAGAGAGCCTTTAAACAAGACTTTTATGGTGAGGTTAATTCAAGGTTGAGGTTTTATGTAGATCGAATAAATGTGGATGATAAAGGTATTATAATTCGTAATCCAAAAGATATATTTTTATCTACCATGAACCGTGGAAAGGATGCTTATAAAATGGCACGTGATATATTTTTAGCATATCAGTTTTTTAATACATTAAATGATGTATTATTTATTGATTTTAGTAAAATGGTGTCTGATAAAGATTATTTGGAAAACGTAATAAAATATTTTGGTGTTCAACCTATTGTGGATATGAAACCTGTAAACAAAAACAAAACCATTCGTTTTTATTCTTTTGAGGATTTACCTGAAAACGTGAAATATATATATTATTTATTTGATTGGGATTATATTATGAATAAATTAAATAAGAAATTATGCAACATTATGTTTTGATTAGGTTTAATTATGAATATTTAAAAAAAGTAAATAATCCCAAACGTTGGTTAGAGGAAAGAATTGAGATGTATAATACATGGTGTTATCCGTCTTTGGAAAAGCAGACATGTAAAGATTTTGAAATCTTAGTTTTATGTGATAAAGAAACACCAGAGAAATATTTAAAAAAAATATCTGGTAAATTGTTGTTTGGAACAGGAAGCGTTAGTTCTTTGTTTGCTGAATATATTAATAAGAGGAATTATAATGATTGGGTTATAACGACAAGGTTGGATAACGATGATTTGTTAAAGCCAGATTCTATAAGAAAAATACAAGCAAAGTTTTGTAATAAAGAAATGATTATTGGAGGCAAAAATGAAATATTAATTATTGGTGATGGTTATTATAGAGATACAACAAAATCAAAACAAACACCCTTTTTGTCATTAATAGAGCCTCCGGGAAATAAAAAAACCGTTTATTATAGACCTCATACTAAGATGCATAAGCTATATAATTGTGAGGCTGTTAATGGATATATAGGAACACATGTTCATCATGGTAATAATAAAGGCCAATATACGAGCAGGCATTTGGGAGAAAAATTACCTTATTGATAAGGTAAAATATCATAATAATAAATAATTATCTTTGCCATAGGTTTAACTCCAAAAAAAAGAATGTATTATGGCTTTATTTCAAGTAGCAGTAACAAAGAAAAATGGGAAAGATTATTCCCGTACTTATGGATTGAATACTGAAAAGGTAATCAATTTTTATTATGACAGCGATAACAGTCGAACTGTCTTTTATTATGCAGAATTAGAAAACAGGCGTGCAAAAACAATTAAATACGAAACGTCTGACGATTATTCAACCTTTGAGGACTATTTCAACGAGACACAGGGTAAACGTAGGCTAAATTTACAGGTTGTAGCCAGGGGTGTTAATGATGAAACATGGTCTGAGGATGTTAATGTTGATGCAGATCGAATACTTTACATTTGGGATGACGGTAGTTATGGGCGTGTTGTTTTTGAAAATGGAGCATTTGAAACGCTTCGTTATAAAACAACTGAGAAATTAGCTGATATTTTAACTGAAGAAAGTTCTTCTGTCTCTGCATAATGTCTAACAATTTGTTTTTGAGCCAATTGTCTTTTTGACAGTTGGCTTTTTTTTGTTTTTGTTATCTTTGTTATAAATATGTAGATATGGAATGGAAAGATATTAATGGAGATGCATTTTTGTATGATCCAACAAAAGATGTATCATTAGAAAAATTGAAGAGTAATCATGTTGATTTTCAGGCAGACCTTGGAGATTTAAACAAGCAACGAAAAAAGTTAATTCGTTTTATCATTTTACAATATGATTTAAACACACCGCTTAGACTTGAATATAATGATTATTTTAAACGTAAGGCCAACGCTGCTTTACTGGCAGGATTTAAGAGGAATAAACAGAGTGGTAAATTTAAAGAATCTGTTGCTGATGCAATGGTGGGAAAAAATGATGCTGTTAATGGTATGATTATTCGTTATTTAATGAATTTTTATAATGAAGATTATTTGCAGCTTATTTTGTATTGGGAATACCTGGGTCAGCTTGGAAGGAATATGTTAAATGATCTTTCTCCTCAAAAGATTAATGTTATTGATAATATGAGGAAAGCTATTAGTAGTTTGACAGAAAAGATATTTGGTGGAGATGAAAGTGTGGAGCTTAAACAAAGTCTTTATAGAGCCTTAGATATGGAGAAAAACAACTTACATCCAGATAATATTGCTAGAGACCTTAAAGATAATTCTGATTTATTTAAGGAGGCATAATGGGTAGAGTTGTTAAGGGGGCGATTAAACAGTATAAGGAGCCTGATGAGTATGCCTATATCAATGTGGGAGATATAGATTTACAGCCTTTTAGGATTAAGCTGCCCATGCCTGAAAACATTGAGAGTGTTGAGGGTTATGGATTATTGCCAGAAGACCAGGTTGTAACGAAAGAGACTTATCCTATTAAATTGAAATATCTTGAAAAATCAATTCGCAAAGAGGTTTATGATCGTTCTGACTTGCAATCTGTCAATAAAAAAGAACAGGCAGTTCAGGAACGTTTATGGGAAGAATTGTATAAAAGGAGTGATACGTATAAGAAAGAACTCTCATGGATTAGGGAGCAATGGTATTATCGTCTTTATGGGAAGTGGTATTTTATAAATGGGAAGCCTACATATTTAACCGGGGATCAATGGTTTTATATTAACTGGTGGCATTTGGAAGCCTATGGTGTGCCGGATTATAGAGATCGTGATAGGCGATGGTTTTTGGCTCAGAATTATTTAATGAATACAACAGAGGCTCCTAAGATTAATAGGGATGGGAATTTTATTTATCATCCAGATGGTACATTAATGATGGAGGATGTTGGAACCAAAACTGTTTGGGGAAGTAATAATGTAAAAAACAGACAGGTGGGTGAAACATCTAAGGCTTGTTCTATTATTACAAACAGAACCATGATGAAGGTTGAGGGGAAAAGTGGCATTCAAGCTGAGTCAGGAGATGGTAGTAAAAGTATTTTTAGGAACAAGGTTGTATTACCGTTTAAGAAAATGCCTTTTATATTTAAACCTACGGTATATAATATAGATCCTTATGAACGACTAGAATTTAAAAGCCAGAATCCAGAGTTTGGTATTGATGCTGTTGTGGATTATGCAACAACTGTTGATAGACATTTTTATGATAAGGAGAACATGGATTATATTGAGGTGGATGAGCCAGGAAAACTTCCAACGCAAGAGGACGTTAAATTAAGACATGATGTGTTGTTAAAGTGTATTGAAATGCGTTCTGGTTTTATGTTTTATACAACTACTGTAGAAGACATGGGGAAAAGAGCAGGGCAAAGATTCTTAGAATTGACAAAAAATTCTCATATACAAGACAGGGATGCGACTGGCAGAACTCTTAGTGGGCTTGTTAATGTATTTTTCCCGGCTTATGACGGTAAGTTTTTTGTGGGTAAATATGGTGAAAGTATTATTGACACACCGGATGATTCTCAGGTTCCATATATGGATGTTGTTGTAAAAAACAATAAAGGTAATATTATGGGAGCTAAGGAATGGTTAGAATCCAGAAGAAGTGAGCTGAAGAAGCAGGGCGACATTAATGGATTGGTGAGCTTTAAGAGGTTAGAGCCTATGTGTTTTAGGGAAGCATTTACACCTCCAGCCAAGGGAGAGTTTTTTGATAGATATATTATTGAGACTCGCATGGGTGAATTGCAAATGAAACACGATAAGAGTAATGTTTTGGTAGGTAATTTTGAGTTTATAAATAAAGATAATTGGGCTGAGGGTGTAACATTTCAGGTAAACAAGCAAGGTAGATGGAAGGTTTCTGAAATACTCCCTAAAGGAGAAACGAATAAGTTTATTAAGCAGCGCAATGTTTATTTTCCAAATAATAAGAATAGGTATATTATTGGTGTTGATGCTTATAGGGCAGAAAAAGGAGAAGGTGGAAGGATGTCTGATGGCGGGGGTGCTGTTTTGAAGGTAAGAGATAGCAGTGTTGATACATCAGACAAGGAGCTCAAAGATTGGGATACAGAGAAATTTGTTTGTACTTATCTAGCACGTCCTGGTTCGACGGATAAATTTTCGGAGGATATGCTGAAGATGTGTATGTATTATGGTGCATATTGTTATCCTGAGAGTAATGTTAATCATGTTGAAATAGATTTTAAGAGGTGGAAGTATCATGGTTTCCTCCTTTATGGAACAAATAAGACAACAGGAAAAAGAAATAATGTTCCTGGCTTTTTCACTTCAACAAATAAACAAGATTTATTTAATTATGTGAGAGATTGGGTTAATAAGCATGGGTTGTATTGTGAGCACGAGGAAATTTTGAAAGAAATTAGTGAGATAAGGGGGCTGGATGATATGACTAATTTTGATTTATTTACTGCTGTTGCGGGAGCATTGTATGGACAAGATATTTTAGTGAAACGCAATGAAATTAAGTCACAAGGCTTAGGATTAGATGTAGGGACAGTATTTAGGAAACGGGTTTATAGTAAGTAAAATATAAAAACATAAATTGTTTAAATTTGTAACAAAGAAATGAAGTTATGTTAGCATACCTAATGGATGAATATAGTGGAAATTCTTATAAGTTTCCAGACCCAGATGTAGCCCCAGAGAATAAACAAGAAGCTTCTTATGTTTTGAAAACATTGCAAGCTATGTATTCTTCATATTGCAATGGTAGAACAGCCATTACACCTTCGGATCACGAAAGGTTTTCTGTTAATAGGAAGTATGGGGAAGGAAATCAGCCTACTAGTTATTATGAAAATCTTTTGATTAATAGTAATGATGATAATGTTTCTGGAGTTTCAGGCGGAAAAGCCTTAGCTAAACAGAGAAGAGAGGGTTGGGCATCTATTGATTTTGATAATCCTATAACCTATGCGCCTAAAGTTAGAGATCATCTTCATGGTATGTTCAGGGAGATGGAGCAAGATGTTATTGGCTATCCTATTGATAAGGATAGTATGGGTATGATGAAGGATATGAAATTAGAGCTTGAAACACGATTAAAATTTCAGGAACAGATAGCGGAACTTCAGGAGGCAGCAGGTGTTAACGAGCAATTTGACTTCTTTCCACTTGATCAGGCAGAACTTGATTTGTATGAAGCAAGTGGAGGTTTTAAGTTAAATTTCGCTAAGGCGATGGAAAAATTATTATCTCATACTTTCAAAATTAGTAATTATGAGCAATTAAAGGAGAATTGGATTGACGATGTTAAAGATTATGGATTTGTTGTAGGAAGGGATGCGGAAGATATTGATACGAATGAGACAAAGGCTGATTGGGTTGACGTGATGAATTTTACATGTCAACATTCTAAATATGCAGATTACAGGGATATTGATTATGCTTTTGAGATTAAACAATGGACAATATCGGAACTTGGTACAAAGATAGAAGATCTTGACGAACTTATCAAATATGCCAAATTGTATGTTGATAAGATGGGTAACCCAGGATGGAGTTATTGGAAAAGCATTCAAAATAATATCTCCTTTGAGGATATTTCAGATTTTAGAATCCCTGTTTTAGAAGGAACCTTTATTGATTTTGAGGATACATATTCAAAAGAGTATGTTAATAAATATGGAAAGAGAAGAATTTTACCAGCCAAATATAAAGAGAAATCTAAGACGAATAATTATAAAATAAGAACAGTTCGTCGTAGACATGTTTATGAGGGGAAGTGGGTATTGGGTAGCGAGAAGGTTTTTGATTATGGGAAATGTTATTATCAAAATCGACAAAAGGGTAAGGATGTTCAGCTTCCTTATACTGTAATATTTGTTACAACAAAACCTATTACAGAAAGATTACGACCAATATATGATCAGATGGCTATTGCTTGGTTTAAATTTCAAAATGCTCAAGCTATGGCTGCTAATTCTGGCTATGCTATTAATACCCGTTTGTTGGAGAATGTGAATATGGGTGGAGAGAAAGCTGATCCTAAAGAACTTGTCAGGATGGCTATTGAGACAGGGTATTGGTTTTATTCTGATCTTGATTTAGCTACAGAAGAACGTTATCAAGGAGGGGCGGTTCACCCTATTCAAGAGGTAAGTGGAGGTATGAAGAATGATTTACCAGAAGGCATTCAAAAGATACAGTGGGCTATTAGTATGATTGAGCATATTGCCGGGATTAGTGATGTTAGTATGGGAGCGCAGGCAAAATCTGATAGTCAAGTTGGTACTACGCAGATGAGTGTTATGGGCAGTCAGAACGTTATAAGACCAATGGTTCGTTCTATTATGGATTTGAAGGGGGAGATGGCGAAACGTATAATGTATCAAATACAATTACGTGTTAAACATGATGATCAGGCACGTAAAATGTATGAAGAGGTGGTCGGAGATAATGATATTGCAGCTATTAAGATGGCTACTAAACGTGGAGCTAGGTTTGGAATACACTTTGAACCACGACCAACACAGCAAGAGCTTCAGGAACTTTATACAATGATTAGTCAGTCTATGGGTGCTGGTAAGGATGGACAGCCATTACTTGAAGCAGACGAAGCATTAATGATACGTGGAGAGTTAATGAATGGTGCAAATCTTAAGGATGTGAGATTAAAACTTTCTTATAAGATTCGTAAGAGAAAAGAAGAGCAGAGACGATATGCCATGGCTACTCAAGAGCAAGCCAATAAACATACATTGCAGCAAAATCAGCAAAAATTTGAGCAGGAGATGTATAAAGAACAATTTGATAAAGAATATCAAATGAAAGAAACTCAAATGAAGATGGAAGGTGATATGGCTAAAGAAAGATTAAAGCAAAACAATGAGCTTAAACAACTTATTCTTAGATTGTCTGGTGATGAACAACGTCAGGAATTAGAGCAACAGTTTCAGTTACAAATGGAAGAATATAAATAATTATGGGTATATTCACAAAGATGCTTGAGAGAATAAATAGGGTTGACAGAATGGGATTTAACCCTGAGCAGGAGAATTATGCTACAAAGATGCAGAATGTTCCTTTCCCTGACATAGTTTGGGATGCGATAAAAAAACGTACAATGGAAGAACATGATAAGGGTCTTGTTGGTTCATCTATTGCGCATACAGAAGACACGAAGGGTCTTTCTAAGCTTAATAAAGAGATGGTTGAGAAAAATATAGAACATATTAAGAAAGGGGAAATGCCGGGTATTAGCCCTAAAGCACTTGATTATATGAAAGAGGTTGGAACGGGTGAAAATAAGCAATATTATACAAAACTTAAACCAGGCAGATATATAGATAAAGAAAAGGGACAATATTGGAATAATTTTAGTGAAAATTATTATGAGAAGGACATAGCTACATATAATCCACGGACAGATGCAGTTAAGAAAGGAGAATATGATATTACATTAGAGAGGGCACGTTCAAATACCCAGGCTCGCATATTGAACGTAATAGATGATGTACCCTATTCTGTTTTTGAAAGAGCAGAATATTATGGTGGGGTGAAAGATTTTTTAAAACAGGAAGACCCGGAGTTGTACGAAAAATATATTAATAAATAATGAACGCAGATCCTTTAAGTTTAAATAATATTCCAGAAATATCGGGGCTAAAAGATACAGATCAACTTTTAGTTTTATATTATGATGATGGTAAATATACTTGGAGGAGAATTACATCTTTAGACATAAGTAATTTCAGCATTGACAAAAGTGATATAACCCAGTTTGAATACACATACAGCGATCTTTCTTTGGGGATTGATAACGTTCCTGTGGATGGGCAGGTTAATGAGCCAATAAGCAGTAATTGGGCTTATGATCATGCCAATAATCAATATGCGCATTGGACTGAAGAACAGGTTCAGGATCAGTGCGGAAATATGTTTGTTAACACTGGTAATGTAACGTTTGTTTATGATGATGATAGCGATCAGATATATGCTAATGTTGAAAAGGGAGATGGATATTTGTATGCAGGAAATGTGTCTGTAAATGCTCCTTCTTTCACTAATAATAATGATGGTACAGTTACAGTTGGGGATACTAGTGTAGTTTTGTATGATAATGCTAATTATGATGGTAATAGAATTAGTCTTGAGGTTTCTGAGAAAACATTGACTTTGCCTAATGATGGAACTAGTTTTATTTATATTGAATATTCAGCAGGTAGTGCAGTTTATGGTATTACGGAAGATCAAACATCAATAAATGTATCTAATAAAATACCTATATATACTATATGGGTTAATGGCACTAATGTATCGGAAATTTTATCTTGGGAGAATCAGGGACAAGGATTAGCAGAAAAATTATTTAAACGTAGTGTCTTTGTTGATCGTTTTACACATGAAAGAGGACTTGCCATTACTGTGTCAAGTTTAAATGTTAGTCTTACGAGTGGATATGTGTGGTATGGTGATAATAGAGTTAGTATTGATAGTTTTGATTCTACTGTTGATACTATGAATTTTTATTATTATGATGGTGTTTCTTGGGTTAATAGTGGGGCTACGTCTGATCTTAATAATACGCAATATAATCCACCTGGGGGGTTGACAGCTTTAAATAATAATTATTTTAATGTAAATTATATATATAAATCTATTGCTAATGGTGATGTAATATATCTTCTTGGTAATTCTCAATATAATAAATTTGGTGAAGCCCTAAGTGATACTATACCATCGAATATTCCTGATATTATTAAATATCATTACATTCCTGTTGCTAGAGTGATATATAAAAAAGATGATGCTGATGCTTTTGATGTTGCTTCTTTTTTTACGGAGGTTATATCGTCTACAGGGGTTACAAGTCATAGTAATTTAGGTGATCTTTATGGTAGTTCAGATTTATATCATGTTTCTTCAAGTGTATATGATGCTTTACATGATGCTAATGCACAATTAACAGACTTGCATACTGACGGTACTCCTACTTTTGGTAATACCACTATACAGGGTTGGACTTTATTAGAACAGCAAGCAGATGATAATGGTTTAGCTATAAAAGGCTAT
>Ga0102934_1001576_pt1 | contig 15951 bp, 13 predicted proteins | sample SalPonR2_A_D1_MG_FD_78175 | JGI IMG/M metagenome (GOLD analysis project Ga0102934, IMG submission 78175) | Salt pond soil microbial communities from South San Francisco under conditions of wetland restoration - Salt Pond MetaG R2_A_D1_MG | ecosystem: Environmental > Aquatic > Marine > Intertidal... | reverse complement strand
TTATGAAAAAACTTGTATTAATCACAATGGGAATCGCTTTTCTGTTTGCCAATTTAGCCATTGCCCAGGTGGATGTAACTTACCAGAAACCTTCTGAAGAAATTCTGAACCTTGTGGATAAACCTTATGCCCCAAACGTAAGAATCGATTCTAAAGGAGAAAATATGGTGCTGATGTACAGAGACCAGTTTAAATCGCTGGAGGAATTATCGGAAAAAGAAATGCGGCTGGCAGGACTAAGGATTAACCCAAAAACCAATATCGGCAGCCGGGAAAGATTTTACAACAACATCACCCTCATGAGGGTAGGAGAAAAAGAAGAAATCCAGATTCAAGGCCTCCCTGAAAATCCAAGGCTTTCCAACTTCGGCTGGTCGCCCGACCAGAGCAAGATGGCATTTACAAATACCACCCAACAAGGGGTGCAATTGTGGGTATTAGACATCAATAAAGCAGAATGTAAGAAACTTACCAAACCCCGTATAAACGCAAACATGGGTATGCCTTATCAATGGTATAAGAACAACAAAGCCCTGCTTGTAAAATATATCCCGGAAGACCGCAAATCATTAATTGATAAAAGCAAAGCCATTCCGGAAGGACCACGAGTCTCTGTGAACAAAGGGAAAAAAGCACAAAACAGAACCTACCAGGACCTTCTGGAAGACAAAACCGATGAATTCAATTTTGAACAATTGGTCCGTTCCACAATCTATAAAGTGACACTGGAAAACGAGAAATCTGAATGGAAAGAAACCGCTATGTACCTCGGTATGGTTTTTTCTCCTGATGGCGAATACATCTTAATTAACAAAATTAAGAAGCCCTTCTCATACCTTGTTCCTTATTATCGTTTCCCTTCTGAAACCTCAGTATATGACAAGTCAGGCAAAAAAATAAAAACCATTGTGGAAGTTCCTTTACTGGAAGATCTACCCAAGGGTTTTATGGCTGTAAGAACAGGCAGGAGAAGCATCAGATGGCGAAACGACAAACCTTCCACCCTATATTATGCAGAAGCACTGGACGAAGGGGATCCTGAGAAAGAAAAAGATTTCAGGGACGAAGTTTTTGTATGGAAAGCCCCATTTAACAACGAACCCCAAAGCCTCCTCAAAACAATCAATCGTTTCGCTGGTATTACCTGGGGAAACAAAGATATTGCTATTGCCCGTGATTACTGGTGGAACACAAGAAATACAAAAGCATACTACTTCAATCCTTCTGACCCCTCTCAAAAACCTAAAGTGCTGATCGACAGGAACTATCAGGACCGGTATAATGATCCCGGAAATCCAGCCACAAAGAAAAATAAATACAATAAAGAGGTCCTCGTGATAGACGGAGATTATTTATACCTCCTCGGAGATGGGTATTCCGAAGAAGGAATCCTTCCTTTTGTTGACAAGTTCAATATAAAAACAAAGGAGACAAAAAGACTTTGGAGAGCCAAAGCAAACAACAAACTCGAGCGCATCTGGACCTCCCTGAACATAAAAGAAGGAAAAATCATATCAAGAATAGAATCTAAAAATGATTACCCAAACTATTACATCAGAAATGTTAAATCAAATGAGAAGCCGGAACCCATTACCTACTTTAAAAATCCATTCGAAGAGCTGGCAAACGTCCACAAAGAGGTCATCAAATATAAACGGGAAGATGGCATTGATCTTTCAGCTACCTTATATCTTCCGCCAAATTATGACAAAGAGAAGAAAGAAAAACTTCCCATGTTGATGTGGGCGTATCCTCATGAATTTAAGGACAAAGCAAGCGCGAGCCAGGTCACTTCTTCTCCTAATGAATTCACTTATCCATCCGTTTATTCACCGATTTTCTGGGTAATGAAAGGCTATGCGGTGCTGGATGATGCAGCATTTCCAATCATCGGGGAAGATGAAGAACCCAATGATTCATTTAGAGAACAACTGGTGTCCAATGCAAAGGCAGCAATTGATGCAGTAGATAACCTGGGCTATATAGACCGGGAAAGAGTTGCTGTGGGTGGTCATTCCTATGGTGCTTTTATGACAGCGAATCTTTTGTCGCACTCCGACCTGTTTGCTGCAGGAATTGCCCGAAGTGGCGCCTATAACCGTACCCTCACTCCTTTTGGTTTCCAGAGTGAAGAAAGAACTTATTGGGAAGCCCCGGAAATTTACTACAACATGTCTCCTTTTATGCATGCCGATGAAATGAATACTCCCCTGCTGCTTATTCATGGTGAGGCAGATAATAATTCAGGAACCTATCCCATGCAGAGCGAAAGATATTTCAATGCCCTTAAGGGTCTTGGCGCAACAGTACGACTGGTAATGCTGCCGAAAGAAAGCCATGGTTACTCGGCAAGAAAGAATGTCCTTCACATGCTTTGGGAACAAGATCAATGGCTCGAAAAATATGTAAAAAACAAGGAAGAAGAAAAAGAGTAAAATAAAAGCACATATAAAAAAGGAACTGTCTAAAAACCCTGAAGACAGTTCCTTTTCTCTTATAAATAATTCTTTGCCTGTAAGACAGGTTTATTGTTCTATTGTTAAATTGCTATATTTTTCCCATGGCAGATTAAAGAGTCCACGTTTGTTAGCTAAATCCATACCTAAATCATTCTTTTTCACAAGTCACCCTACTAAATCCCAATAAAAAAAGAACTGCCTCCAAACTCTGAAGGCAGTCCTGACTTTCACTGTTAAATTTCTCTAATGCTTCAGTTTATAAGCCATCACCCTGTTATCATTAAACGTTGGCACATACAACATACTCTTTTCCGGAACAAATTCAATATCTGCCGCATTAATCTTATCCCCTGCGGTATTCAGTATCAGCTCTTTTTCTTTGTCCGGGTACAACAGATGCACATGCCCAGCCCAGTCGGATTTTATATAAACCCCGTCTTCCACTTTTTCAAGACCGTCAATTCCTCCGGTGTTTGAAATATATTCCGTCAAATCACCTGTAAGATAATCAGCTTTCATTACCTTCCCTTTCATTCCAATGAGGAGTTGATTATTCTCGGTAAATAGACCGTTCGGGCTTTTCAGGGCTTCCGATTCAATCCACTTTTCAACCTTCCCTTCTTTCAGGCGGTAAATAATTCCGGTAGCCATATCGGAAGCAAAAACCGTCCCTTGTTCATTAATGGCGATGTCATTCATAAATTTGGAGCCCTCACAAGGGAAAGTACCTGTAATCTCATAATCGTTAATATCAATTTCTACAATTTCATCCACATTCGTCACGTAAAGTTTATCTCCCTTTATTCCCATCCCTTTGGGGGCATCCAGACCAATTGCCCACTCCAGGTTCAGAACTTTTCCGTCAGTTGAAACTTTTGAAATAAAACCATCTTTGTCTTTCTCAGTAGGCTTCCCTTGAATATTTGACACATAAAGCACATCTCTTGCTGAATCATAACAAACAGATTCAGGGATTTTTAAGACAGAATCTGTACTCCACTTATGGATTAACTCCGGTTTCTTTTCTTTGGTGGTTTTTTCTGCTTTTTCCTCTTTACCTGGCTTTTGTTTGCAACCGGTAAAAATAGCAGCCACCAGGATAATTGTTAAAGTTATTCTTAGTATTTTCATAAGACAGATTTTTTTGTTATGACGATAAAATAAGAAAAAATATTGTAGATGTCTAATTATTAATAAATTTTATAAGCCTTTTTTTATATGTTGTCAATCAGTTATATCTAAATATTTTTTGCAAAATCAAAACAAACCGCCGTGTTTTTTTGTAAAACAAATAAACAAAAACAACCAGTACCATGGCACAAAAAGAAAATCATCTTCGCAAATTTGGGAAAACCAGGCTTCAGCTATCCCCACTCGGTCTGGGCACCTGGCAATTCAGCAAAAGAAAAAACCTGGCGGGAAAATTCTGGCCTGTCTTATCAGACGAAGAGAGTTATAAAATTGTACAGGCAGCATATAACAACGGAATAAACTGGTTTGATACAGCAGAATTATACGGTAATGGTGAATCGGAAAGAACCCTTTCCCGTGCTCTTGAGCTTGCAGGTATTAAAGACCAGGATGTATATGTGGCAACCAAATGGTCGCCCATCCTCAGGTTTGCCGGCTCAATCGTTAAAACCATCGGGGAAAGGGAAAAAGCGCTTGGTGGTTATACAATCTCTCTTCACCAGGTACACAACCCACTCTCCTTTTCATCTGTAAGAAAAGAAATGCTGGCAATGGCAAGGCTGGTTAATGAGAACCAGGTAAAATACGTAGGTGTGAGTAACTTTTCAGCTTCACAGATGCAAAAAGCACATGAAGAACTCAGCAAACATGGATATGTCCTTGCTTCTAACCAGGTACAGTACAATATGCTGAACAGAAAAATTGAGCAGAACGGCATAATGGAAACTGCAAAAGAACTAGGAATAGCAATTATAGCCTACTCGCCGCTGGCACAAGGATTGCTTACCGGAAAATACCATGACAATCCTGAAGAAATTAAGGGCAAGAAAGGATTCAGAAAAAGAATGGCGGCATTTAAAGACTCCCGGTTAAAACAAACAAAACCTTTAATTGACAAATTGAAAGAAATTGCAAAAAAACATGAAGCTACACCAGCACAAATAGCCTTAAACTGGCTGATCAATTTTCATGGAGAACAAGTATTTGCCATACCAGGAGCCTCAAGCACCAAGCAGGCAGAAAGCAATGCCGCAGCTATGAAAATTAAGTTATTAAAAGAAGAAATGGAGCTTCTGGATGAAATCAGCAAGCAATAAAAGAAACGTTCATTTTATTCTTACCCAAATTGAGCGATTTTCGCTCACGTAAATTTAATTACTCATCATCTGAACGAATCTCAATCCGGTAGCCCCTGCCCTGCATATCCCGGATTTTCTGCTGGAGTTTTGAAGAGAGCAGATCTATCCTGATCGGGATCCCGTCTATTGTGATCTTATCCTTTAAGGGATTGTCCTCATCAACTTTATGCAAAGAGGGTCCTTTATCAAAAATATCCAGATCAAGTTGCTCTGTAACAAAGGTAGAATTCCTGAAAATCACTACATGATCAACTTCAAAAAAACTCATAAGATCCTTTTCATGAATATAGGGTTCAAATGAATCGTCAAATAAAAGATTTGCGGAGCCAATAGCATGAATGATCCCTGCAGCCCATTGCTTTACATTTGGTGATTCAAAAGGCCGTTTGGTTTGGTCGTATAATTTATGAATCAGCCGGCGGGTAAGCTCCTTGTGCTCTTCATCCAACTTCTGATCACAAAATTCAGAGGTCAGATGTATCAGTTGATCTCTTCTTTTTTGCAAATCTTCCTGTTTCTTCATATTTTTTTATAACTATAACTATTCGCATACAAAGATATATAAATTTTCAACGAGACACAATGATTGTTGACTTTTTATTTACAAAGTAATACAGGAAAAAAGTAATTAAAAAAATTAACTGTTTGCATCCTTTAATTTGTTTTCTGAGAAAATGATTTGATAAAATGTGCTAAAAAAAGTACCTTTCACATTAAACCACTAAAATCTATCTCATGAAAAGATTGATCCCGCTAATCCTGATTTTATTCTTTACCCAAACCCTATTGGCACAGGAAGAGAAAGGAGACACTGCAAGCTTATGGAAGACAGGCGGCGTCACCTCAATAAACTTTTCACAGGTTTCATTCAAAAACTGGGCTTCCGGGGGTGAAAACTCCTTCTCTTTAAACGGCATGTTAAACCTTCATGCAAATTATAAGAATGAAAGATTTTCCTGGGATAATTCACTGAATATTGGTTATGGAGTTATTAAACAAGGACAAAGAGGTGTCAGAAAATCTGACGACAAATTCGAGGTCAGTTCAAAATTTGGATATAAATCTTCTTCTGACTGGTACTATAGCGGATCCTTTTCCTTCAGAACACAATTTGACAAAGGGTTCAAGTACAATGATGAAAAAGGAACCAAAACCCAGCTCTCGGGATTCATGGCTCCGGCTTATATGTTCCTCTCCCTTGGTATGGATTACAAACCCAGTGACCATTTCACAATGCTCATCTCTCCGGTGACCGGCAAATCGACTTTTATGCTCGATGATTCCCTGTCAGCTAAAGGAGCTTTCGGTGTGAGCCCGGGAAAAAAGATCAGAAATGAATTTGGCGGATATATTAAAATAGCATTCAACCAGGAAATATGGGACAATGTTACACTGGAGTCTAAACTAGACCTTTTTTCCAACTACATTGAAGAGCCGCAAAACATCGATATTAACTGGGAGGTGCTCATTACTATGAAAGTCAATGAATATCTGTCTGCCAATTTCAGTTCCCAGTTAATTTATGATGACAATATCAAATATGTAGACAAAAGTGGGGAGGAACATGGTCCCAGAATACAATTCAAAGAAGTATTTGGGGCAGGTCTGTCTTTTAAGTTTTAAAAGAACAAAGTGAAGTTTCCAAGTGTGGGCTGGTTAGCGAAGAGAATGCAGGTTTGCCTTCGTGAAGCTTCCCCGGAGCAAGACAGTCCTGCAATAGAAAAACCAGGTTTTTCAATAGCGTCAGAATTATTTGTGAATAATACGGGCTGTTACATTTTAAAACTTCTTTAATCAACCCTGTCAAACGGGAACATTTTCTTTAAACAAGACTCTTTTCCTAAACATTTTTTTACCGAAAACGTAATTAGACATGAACCTTTTGTTTTTTCAAAGTATCAATAAAAAACCCAACAATGATTAAACACATTTTCCCTACAAAATACGTCAAAGCCAGAAAACTTGCCTCCGCTTATCTTGATGAGATGATCTGGGTGACAGATGAAAAAGGAAAGGTCATACATGCCACGGGTTCTACGCTAAATATTCTCGGGTATTCTACAAAAAAACTCAGGGGGTGTAATATAAGCAGTTATATCCACCAGGAAGATATTTCAAAAATTAATGATCTTTTTAAAACCGCTTTATCTGGCAGCAAGGCATTAAAAAAAATATGGTTCATCTCCAAAAATAAAAAATTGCAGCCTTTTATGGTAGATACCAGGATTTTGAAGAAAGAATCTCTTCTGGTCCACATCATCAAAAAACCTTGTTCTCACCAATCTGAATTAGATTTCCTTGAAATTAAACATGACACATCCCGGTTTTTGCTGAAAAACATGACTGATGCCGTCATTGTGCTGAATAATAAAGGAAACTTGGTTTATGCCCACGGATTAAAGAAGATGTTAGGATACAAAGAAGAAGAGGTTGTTGGAAGTACTGCATTTGCACCAGTTCATCCGGATGATATGAAAAAAACAAAAGAAGTTTTTGAAGATTATATACAAAACAGAGAATTAAAAATCAACCGTCTGGATTACCGTTTATTAAACAGCAAAGGAGAATATGTTTGGGTGGAAGGTAATTTTAAAGTGATTGAAGATATTGAAACCAGGGAAAAACTTGTGCTTAATAATATCCGCGATATTTCAATAAGGAAAAAGATGGAAAAGCAGATCAAAGAGGACAATCAGACTAAAGACAAACTCTTTTCAATCATAGCACATGATCTGAAATCTCCGCTAAGCAATATATCAGGATTTACTTATTTGCTAAAGGAAAACTACAAAACTGACCCGGAAGAAAAAATCCTTCAACACATCAATCTTATCTATGAAAGCAATAAACAGGTACTTGAGCTCGTGGATAAACTGCTGAACTGGGCCCGGATGCAGACCAACCGCATTAAAGTAAACAAGGAAAATATCGATCTAAACCAGATTGTCAAAACAATCCTCCCTTATTATAAAGAAATAACAGAAAAAAAATCGTTGCTTGTTGATTTGCAATTTTCAAATCAGATAAATGTGTATGCCGATCCCAACATGCTAAAAACAGTATTACGCAACCTCATCTCCAATGCCATAAAATTCAGCTATCAGGGTGGCGCTATCACCATAAAAAACAAGAAAACCAGGGATGCCTTTGAATGCATCTTTATTGAAGATCAGGGAGTAGGTCTTTCAGAGGAACAAATTCAAAAAATTATGGATGATTCTGATTTTACCACTACCAAAGGAACCGGAAAAGAAGAAGGAAGCGGTCTTGGACTTAATATTACCCGTGAATTTGTAATAAAAAACGGAGGGACAATTGAGTTCGGAACCAACAAAGACAATGGAACCACCGTAAAAGTCTGTCTTCCAAAAATAAAAAAAGAATAAAATCCCCCGCTCAGAAATAAATCCGGCAGGGTGATTTTACAATCCATTATTCCCCTTTCGCAGTTGCTGCATCTATTGTATTTATACTCACTTTATCAGGATTTCCGGTATAATTCACATGGCTTTTGCCCCGGGCATTAATATCCAGTTTTTCTGTTGCTTTGATATGCACCCGGGCTTCATCCATGGTTTTTACTTTAGAATTTCTGGTTGTAAAGGAACCTGCATACAAACGACTTTCTCCTGCACAGGTTATCACTACCTCCTCAGCTTTGCCTTTGAAGTTGGCATGACATTTATCTTTAAGGGTAATAGCAAGGGTATCCAGGGAAAGATCCGTTTTTGGTGAAAAGTAAGAATCCCGCTCCATGGTCAGTCCTTTTAGTATTTCTGAAGCAATGGCTACTTCCTGCCTCTTTGCTTTCCTGTCGGACAGTGCAGTAGTAATGAACAAACATCCGTCTTCCACGTAAGTTTCAATCTTGTCTATTACCTGTTCGTCTGTTTTGATCTGAACTTTCTGACCGGCCTCCTGGGTAAACCTAACCCACAGGCTGCCCTTGATGTGAAGGGAGCTGAATGCTTTTACCTCTCTGGTTTCTTCTGTCAGGTGCTCTTTCACATTTTTGAGTTCCTTGCTATAATGAACTTTCATAATGATGATCAGAGCCGTAATAAACAGTATCACGACAATTAAACCACCCCATAATACTTTATTGCTTGTCTTCATATTCGTCTTTTTTCATTTAAAAATTATTGCTGTTCACGGTAGATCTTATAAATCTCCTCCAGCTTCAAATCCAGCAGTTCCATTTTTCTGAAAAACGCCGGGACATCCTGTCTGATAAACTCCTCTTTCTTCTGATCCCTGGCCTTCTCGTAACCATTGGTGGCTACAAAATAACCAATGCCCCGCTTATTATAAATAATCTCTTTCTCCTGCAGGTGATTGTAGGTACGTACCACCGTATTAGGGTTTACTTCCAGTTGCACAGCCAACTCTCTCACTGAAGGGATCCGTTCTCCTTCAGGCCACTTCTTTATCAAAATATTCTCAATGAAGTGGTCGGCTATTTGCAGATATATCGCCTGATCTTCTCTGAATTCCATAATTAAACCTGCCTTTCTTTTAATTTAAAATAGGAAGTAATCAGGAAAAAAGGAGCAAGCCCATACCAGTAAACCGCGTTTATAATGGGAACCATATACTCCCTGATGAGCCCGGGTGTAAAATTATCGATATGGCTCAGAAATTCCATTTCAGACAGGAATGATTGTCCCAGTAGAAAATATCCCAGGGCTGCAGTAATTAAACCGATTACAAAACTGACCACAAACATAGCCAACAAAGTTTTAATAAAATTGTAATTCCTGAATGCACAAGCGCCCAGAAAAAATATGGACTGAAGCACCAGGTAATTTTTGGCTTGTGCTACAAACTGAGCATCAAACAGATTCAGCCATTGAAATTCTATCCTGAACAGCGCCGAACTGATCATGCCACCAAGAAAAGCAGTAATCACCAGGGCTGCAAAAGCAGCAACCGCATATCCTGCTGCACTGATCAGCCATTGTGACACAAGTTTTTCCAAGGTCGATGCAGGAAGAGTTAAGTACTGATAACTCTTCTCTGGCCGGTTTAGCTCACTGAATATCCGACTGGTAAACAAAAAGCCGCCAATGAAAAAGAAAAAATAAAATGACGCTAAAAAAGGCCCGTAATTAATATGACCCCTGGCGTACGAATCTCCTATCAGCAGCAGCAACAACAAGCCTGCAACAGCCCCTAAACCTATAAACAAGGACTTCGAATTCATTGTCAGGTCTCTGCGCAGTAAATTAAATAATCTGAATAAGTTAAAATATTTATTCGTCTTCATAGATTCTTATTTTTTAAATGCATGGTTTATTTCTTTTCCTTTATTTATGATCCCGTTGAACAACAGTTCCATGTTGACCCGCGTTTCTTCAGAACCATCATTTTCTATAATCCCGGCCTTGCCGTTCATAATCTCTTCTCCATATAGCAATCCTTCAGGTTCTTCCCCATTACGAACTACTTTAAAAGCAAGGTTCTTTGTAATCTCTTCCATGCTCCGGTTAAAAATAATGTGTCCTTCATCCAGTACAATAATCGGATCGATCAGACTTTCCATATCACGCACCTGGTGAGTAGAAATAATAAATATGCGGTCTTCGGTCAGCGAAGAGGCCAGAATACGACGAAACTGACTCTTTGAGGGTATGTCCAGCCCGTTTGTAGGCTCATCCAGTATCAGCAGTTTTGACCGGGTGGCCAGTCCAAAACTCAGCAGCACTTTCTTCTTTTTCCCATAGGAAAGTTTCGACAGCTTCTCGTTTTTATCCAGCTTGAATTCTGTCATAAGATCATCAAACTGTCCGTGATCAAACCGGGGATAAAAGGCCCCGTTAATTTTCACATACTCCGAAATTTTAATACCCGGAAGCTGAAATTCTTCAGGAATGATATACTCCTCAGCTAACATGTGGGGAACTCGTTCTTCAGCCTCGAATTCAAGTACCGAACAACTCCCCTGGCGAGGTTTCAACAAACCAGTAATCAGCTTCAACAAACTGGTTTTTCCTGCTCCGTTTTGCCCAAGCAGCCCGTAAATATTCCCGGGCTCAAGCTTCATGGACAACTCTCTGAAAAGCAGATCCTTCCCTGGGTACGAAAAATCTAATTGTTGAATGTCTACCATAGTGTTTTAGGTTTTATAGTGTATTAGTATATTAGTACACCACAAATGTATGTAAAATTTAATTACACTTCCAAATTTTTTTATGGCTTTTTGATGTGATGTGATTTAATAACCTGGTAATAAGGGGAATAATTTAGGCTAAAAAATCTCATTCCCTTCCCTGCTGAATAATAACTTATTTGTTTTTAGCAAAATAAAGAGTAAACAGATTAATTTTCCGAAGATTCATAGATTTTTCCGGGGTACAAAACCTATTGGTTGGTTACTTGATTCATCTCTATTCAGCCAGGGCTTTTCAGTATCCTCCCGGCGAACTATATTTTATCCGGCAGGGTAAACCAGAAAGTAGTCCCTTCCCCGGGTTTGCTCTCCAGTCCTAACTGACCGCCATGTTGCTCAACAAAATCTTTACAGAGGATCAATCCCAGCCCGGTTCCTTCCTCCCCTTCTGTTCCCCGGACCGAAACATTCTCTTCCAGCTTAAATAATTTATTTTTTTCTTCAGGCCTAATACCCACCCCTGTGTCTACAACTTTCATTTCCAACTTGTCTTTCAGATGTTTTGCAATAATATATACTTTCCCTCCTTTAGGGGTAAATTTTAGAGCATTAGAAAGCAAGTTACGAAGAATGGTATCAAACATATTTGCATCGGCATAAAACATTACCTCCGTTTTAAAATCATTGTTTATGGCTATATTTTTTTTCTCTGCCATATTAAAAAGGAGTGCGGTAACTTTTCGTACCCGCTCCTGTAAATTATGGTATTCAGGGTGAAACCCCAAGGTTCCCTGTTGCGACCGTGACCATTCCAGGAGGTTGTTGAGCAGGATATATCCCTGTTGAGAGCTCTGGCGGATAATTTCACCTGTTTCCTTCACTTTATCAAATTCCTTATTATTGATTTGCTCAAGAATCATTTCGCTGAATCCCAGGAGGATATTAAAAGGGTGGCGCAAATCATGAGCAATTATTGAAAAAAACTTGTCTTTTGTGGCATTGGCTTCACTCAATCGCTTTTCGCTTTCCTTTAGCTTTTGTTCCATAATTTTACGGTCGATGACAATGCCCGCTTGTTTGATAAAGGTTTCAATATACTGATGATTTGTAAGGTCGTCCTTGTTTCTTGTAAAAAAATGCAGGATGCCATAAAGCTTATTGTCTTTGTTAATCCCGATAGCATATATTTTGTTAATGCCCAGTAGCTTCTCTATAGATCTGGCAGCCCAGGCGGGAAACTCAGTGTCTGCAAACCGGGCCAGTCCCCCTTCAAACAATGTCAGCCGCCCTGTTTTATAATGAACGTAATGCGAAGGGAGAAGATTAAATTCCGATCCTATTATATTGTATTTGCTTATGTCCATCACCTTTTTCACCAGGTTATTGTTAAGACCCCTGATGCCCTGTACCTTTGCATTGTAATGTGCTTCATCGACAGTTACAAAAAGACACACGGTGCCGGGAAATTGCCTGCTAAAGACTTGTGTGATATATTCGTAAATATCATCCAGGGTCTCAAGTGCAAGCATTTCACTTGCCGCATTACTGAGGGTTTTATAATGTTCTTTACTTTTTTTGATTAACTCCTCGGACTGTTTTCTCTCGCTGATATCCCGCACAGAACAAATGACACTCTGAATACGCGGATTATCAAGAAAACTCTGTAAACAGGCTTCCACCCAAACATACCCCTTTGTCTTGTGAATATGCCGGTATTCGTCTCTGTGTATACGATCAGGCTGAGCAAGAACTTCTTCCCAGTGTTTTTTTACTCTTTCCAGATCATCAGGATGTATGATTTCAGTAAACGACCGCTGAAGTTCTTCAGGCTTGTAACCTGTATATTTCTCAACCACCGGACTGATGTATTTTTGTTGACCGTCTCCTGTTAATTCAACGAAAACATCCGTTGAATTTCTCAACATAAGCTCAAAACGCTCCTTATTCTTTTCCAGGTGCCTGTTTTCATCGTGACAAACCAACATGCGTATCACCTCCCCTTTTTTATCGTGAATTAATTTTCGCCTGCAGGATATCTGAACGTTTGAACCATTTTTATGTATACAGCGAATGGTCTTTTCATCATGAAAACTATCCTGACGAGGAGGTTTTAAAAAATCACCCGGTAATTTTTTCAAATCATCCGGATGAATTATTTGCTGCCACGATTTTTCGGTAGTCATTTCTTCAGGACTATAGCCCAGAACTTTAAGGAAGCGTGGATTTACCCAGTTGCTTTCAGGGTTTTCCATATCCCAGTACCAGATCCCGTCCGGTGCTGTCTCCTGGATAAAATCAAAAGTATCGTAATCGTTTTTTATGAGTTGATAAAACTCCTTTTTTAAGTAATTTGCCATTTGTCGTTTTTATTGCCGTATCCTTCGGCACGGTTTTATAATTTTTGAATCCATTCTATTATTCTACCCTCCATATTCTTTATTTCCGATTTTTATAATGAATAAATGTTTTGTCTCATGAAAAAATCTTAGATCAGGATAGGATTAAATCCTTGCATTATTACGAAAAAAATGATTTTTAGTTATCAAAAATCAATTAATAAACTTAACGAAGCGCCAATATTGCCATAAAACCTATTTAAAAGGACTAAAAAATTGTAAACTAAGCCTATTTGCTGCTTGATTTATTATAGCGTAGTGCAACCCGATGATTTTTCATAACAATGTCCGTTTTTTACTATTTTTTAAATTCTAAAAGATGTTTTTTTAACAACTATTTTTAATCCAAAAATGAAAGAAATGAAAAAAATCTGTTTACTTATCATCGTATCTGTCTCTCTTCTGACAATAAAGACTTATTCACAGGAGGAAAAAACTGACACTCAAAAAGACACAACAAAATTAAACATTGAATTGTCTTATAACAAGGGAGATATGCTCTTGCAAGGAGGGATTTCCCTGGGTTATTATGGATACGGGTATTCTGGTACACGCACAGGATTTACGCTGCCGCTCACCGCATCGTTTGAATACGGTATCAGCGAATACATTAGTGCCGGACCTTATGCCGGATTTGCCCGATGGAGCTACAAATATTATGACTATAAATATTCATGGTCTTTTATCTCAATAGGTGCCAGAGGTTCTTTTCATTACACCTCTTTTTTTAATGAAATATTTGATACAGAACTGGATGAGACAAAGTATGACCTTTACGTTACCCTTATTGCCGGATTTGAAATTCGAAATTTTACTTCCAGCGATGAATTCTTGAATGATTATTACAGCAACGATGTCAGCGGAGTATTTGGCCCGATGATGGGTATTAAATATTACTTCAACCCCTCTTTCAGTGCATTTTTTGAGGGAGGACGAGGAGCCTTTGGTTATGGAAATTTTGGGGTATCAATGAAATTCTAAAGACAACAAGGTGAACAAAAAAATAACCGATTAAACAACCCTGCAGGAATTTAAATCCCTGCAGGGTTGTTTTTTTCTGCCTTTTATTCATATTTATGATCCTTTACATGAAGAACCAGTTGCTTTTACTCCCAAGCGTAAAATTTTTTCTCTTTTCATTTACAATTATTTATAAAATTCATAACTTGCCTTTTATAAAACAGGGTGAGGATAGCGGCTACATTTGTTTTGTCTAAATATTGCATGCGTAATACAAACTAAAGAGCAGTATCGACAAAGAATGTGAACGGCGGGCTAAACCGGGAAACAAACACTTTAGATGACTCCCTCCTTTGGTAGTGGCGGAAATCGGGAATAGATACCCGGACTAAATAACAAGAAGTTAGAAATTTTAAAATAACCATAAGTATATGAAAACCAAAACCCTCGTTATGAAACAAATTTCAACCATTTTAATCCTCAATCTTCTGTTTTTTTTCACGACAATTCCCCTGAAAGCTCAGTTCTCTGCCGACATGCATTTGAAGAAGGGAGAGAAGCAGCATATCTACAAGGTGTATCATGATGGTACCAGTTACAGGTATGATATTGAAGAAGAGGGAACTCCTCTCGCGATAATCGTTCACCCGGAAAAAGACAAAACCCACGTGCTGTTTCCCAAAAATAAAATGTACCAGGAGATGAATAATCAATCAACCCGTAGCCTGAGCAACGATCCGGTTCAGACCATGCGATACCTGGAGCATTCTTTTTCCGTAAAGAAACTGGGAAAAGAACAGGTCAACGGGTTTGAATGTGAAAAGCGGGAGATATCTACAGAAAATCAATTGCTGAATATCAACTGGTACTCTAAAGATCTGAATTTTCCGGTCAAAATGGAACAACCAAAGCAATACACCATGGAACTGAAAAACATAAAGCAAAACACACCCGATAAAAAGCTTTTTAAAGTACCGGAAGACTATACTCTGGTAGACAGCAGAATGAATCCGGTCTCCCCTGAACCGCCACCTCCGGAAAGCTGGAACAAACAAGAAAAAAACATCCCTTTTAAAGGAAATTTTACCCGGGGCGACCAGGTTGAAATGTCCATTCCGGAATCAAAGAATTATAAATTGATTTATACCAACCAGGGAGAAAAAATAACCAAAATTGTTTTCGAGATAAGAAAAGAAGGGGAAATGCTGTCTCTAAGCAAACAGGGACCAATTGACTTTAGAACCAAAAAAGTCCATCCGGGAGAAGATAAAACTATCACTTTAAGACTCACATCCGGAAATGCCCTGGTATTAAAAATTTATTACGGAAAAGCAAAAGTTGAAGTAATCCCGGAATGAAACATTTCCATGAAAGGCAATTACTGGCTGGCTGAAAAACAAAAACTCTCTTAGCCAGCCTTTTATAATTCAACATGATCAAACCAGACAATTTAAAGCAGATGCAGAACAATAGTTTAGGGTGAAATCAACCCGGATTTTATCTATAACCTAAGTTGAGCGGTTTGAACAGCCTGTCCCGATTTTTGTCGGGATAGTGAAAAAGCGCTTTACTTATCCGGCAGCTGCCCATAGCCGTTAACTTTAGCATAATAATAGTTCTGAATATATCTGACAATGAGTCTTTTTGCCCTTTTTTTGTTCGATTAAAAGATGGGGAACTATAGGTTTGAAATAGTA
>Ga0102934_1001575_pt1 | contig 15956 bp, 15 predicted proteins | sample SalPonR2_A_D1_MG_FD_78175 | JGI IMG/M metagenome (GOLD analysis project Ga0102934, IMG submission 78175) | Salt pond soil microbial communities from South San Francisco under conditions of wetland restoration - Salt Pond MetaG R2_A_D1_MG | ecosystem: Environmental > Aquatic > Marine > Intertidal... | reverse complement strand
CGTCACCTTAGCATACTGTCTGACCAAACAAAAACCCCCTCATCGGGGGGCTCTTGTTGTGTGTGATGGGAAATAGCGAGAGATAATCGACTCTAGCTGTGCTTTCACACAACGTAGCGTATATACCTCCGCTACATATATAGTATAGCGACTAATATCGACGCTGTAGAGTATCGCCTGTGTACAAGAAATACCGGTCAGGTGACCGGTATTTCTTGACTGTACGCTCTGTACAAGTAGGAGGTTGGATGTACTTCGCGTTCTAGCAATTTCCTTTAGGAAATAAGTACATTGAGAACAACATCCGTAATGGGCCTTACGGCCGTTACTCATTTTATTTAACGGCGTCCTTGAGGGCCTTCGCAGCGCGGAACTTCGGTACGCGCATCGCTGGAACCTCAATTGCTTCACCAGTACGTGGGTTACGTGCGGTGCGTGCGTTTCGCATCTTAGCTGAGAAGATACCGAGACCAGCAATCGATACTTCGTTACCATCTTTGAGGGTGTCCACGATTGAGTTAATCATGGTCTCAACTGCACGTTCGGCGTCTGCTTTGGTGCCGCCGAGAGTTTCGTGCACGTGGTTGATGATGTCTGCTTTGTTCATAGTCAGCATTTTGTTCTAGGTGTGTAAAGGTGTCCTTCGACACGGGCCGTAAAGTGGCTACAAATCATTATATAGCAAGGCCTTTTTGCTGCAACGACTACACAAGGTAAAAATGTGTGTTGTAGTTTTAGGGGTGTGGTCGAGTCATTGGGGGAGTGTGATAGGATGGACGGGATGTGTCCCACCCTAAGTCTGCTGCAGTGGGAACGCCACGAATGAATTAAAGAGTTATTTTGGTCGGTTATGAATAGTCATAATAGCGTTGCCCCATGTGCCCGAAGGGTAGCAGCAAACTAAGGGTCGGGATGAAAATCGGCATCATGGGTGCGACGGGGAGCTTTTCTGAGCAAGCGGCCGAGCTCTACCTGAGAAACAATGCAGCAATTCAGGCAACCCTCGAGCCGCTGGTGAGCGCGGAGGTGGTCTTGACGGCGGTCGAAGAGGGGAGTGTCGAGAAAGGGATTTTTCCAATCGAGAATAGTAACGGCGGGATTGTTATTGAGGCGGTGCACGCTATGGCGGCGCACCGGTTTACGATCGAGCAGATGTTTGAACTCGACGTGCACCATATGTTGCTGGTAAAAAATGGTGTGACTGCCTCAAGCATTACCGCTATCTCGTCGCACGAGCAGGCACTTAAGCAGTGCCGCATGTACCTTAAGCGGGTGTGGCCCGATGCCGATATAACGCCGTACGTTGATACCGCTAAAGCTGCCGAAGATTTAGCGGCCGGCACACTACCTGATACCACCGCCGTCATTGCCCCACGCCGCTGCGCAGAGTTGTATGGTCTCTCAATCCTCGAAGAGTCGATTCAAGACCTCAAATTTAACTACACCACGTTTGTGGTGGCTGTACGTACTGAGTCATAAGTACCATATAGAAAAAGCGCGGCACCAAAGTGCCGCGCTTTGATTACCGGGCGTAACTTATAACACGGGTCTCGCGAATGACGTGCACTTTGATTTCACCAGGGTAGCGCAGTTGGTTTTGAATATCATTGGCAATGGTTCGGGCCAGCTCTTCTGTCTCGAGCTCATTCAGCGACTCAGGGTTAACCATCACACGAATCTCGCGACCGGCGGCAATGGCAAAGGCTTTCTCCACCCCACGAAGATTGCTGGCGATAGCTTCAAGTTCGGTCAAGCGCTTGATGTATCGCTCGACGGTGTCGCGACGAGCCCCCGGGCGGGCACCAGAGATAGCATCGGCTACCTGCACGATAATACTCTCGGGTGTTTCGTACGGGTACTCTTCGTGGTGCGCGCGCATGGCGAGCATAACTCGCTCATCGACGTCGTACTTCTTTAGCAGTCGGATACCGATTTCTACGTGGGTACCCTCAACTTCGTGGCTCGCAACTTTACCAATGTCGTGAAGAAGGGCACCAGCGCGAGCAATGGCCGGGTCAGCGCCCACTTCGGTGGCAATAATCCCCGCTAGGTGAGCCATCTCAACGGAGTGCGCCAGCACGTTTTGGCCGTAGCTCGTGCGGAAGTAGAGCCGTCCGAGAATCGCGATAAGATCGGGGTGCAAGCCGTGAACATTAGTATCAAACGTAGCCTGTTCGCCCATTTTCTTGATGGTCTTGGCTACCTCTTGGCGCGCTTTCTCGAACACGTCTTCAATTTTGGCGGGTTGAATGCGACCATCTTTAACCAGTGCTTCGAGCGCCACGCGCGCAATCTCCCGACGAATCGGGTCAAACGAGGAAAGAACAATGTAGCCGGGCGTATCATCGACCAACACCTCAACGCCGGTGATGCGCTCGAACGCCCGGACGTTACGACCCTCTTTACCGATAATTTTACCCTTTACGTCGTCGCTCGGTATCTCGACCGCGGCCGTCATTACGTTCGTCGGGAGACTATTACCAACCCGGTGAATAGCAGCTAAGAGCAGGTCGCGAGCTCGTTCGGTGAATTGCTCCTCGCCGAGTAACTCGAGTTTGCGGAGGCGCCCAACAATATCCTGCTCACGGGCTTTGGCGACGTTGCGTACGATGTGTTCGTAGGCTGTCTCGGGTGTCATACCGGCTAGCTCGTGAAGGCGATACTCAAGTTTTTCGGCTCGCTCATCGAGTCTATGCTTTAAGGTTTTGACCTCGTCAATTTTGTTGCGAATGTGCTCAGTTTGGGAGTCGAGGTCGATTTGGCGGGTATCTAAAAGTTCCTCACGCTTGTCGAGGCGCTCGGCTGTGTGTTTAAGGTCAGCTGCGCGTTCACTGCGTTCAGCTTTAGCTTCTTGTACGATGGTGTCGGCTTTCGCTTCGGCCTTCTCGACGATAGCAATGGCTTTTTCTTCAGCTTTTAGTTCTTGCGCTTTCAGGGTGTGCTCCAGCGAGCGCTGTTTCGTCAAAATATGGAGGTAGCGCAGGTAGTATCCAGCGCCGACTCCTAGCAATAGGGCCACTGCCACCAGCGTTGCGGTCAGTATCGGTGACATGTTTTTTCAGTTACTCAGTAATCAGTCGTGTCGGTCGTACTAAAAATAGCAAACTGCCCGCAGCTTGTCGATACAAAACCCGCCAACCAAGTGTTGGCGGGTTTTATGTGAGCGAGGATTACTTAAAGATAGAATCTACGATGCCGTACTTCTTCGCTTCCTCGGCACTCATAAAGAAGTCGCGGTCGGTATCTTTTTCAATTTGCGCCAGTTTTTGACCCGACGCTTTGGCGAGCATCTTGTTAAGGGTGTCGCGGGTTTTCAAGATATGCCGGGCGGTAATTTCAATATCACTCGCTTGGCCTTGCGCACCACCCCACGGTTGGTGAATCATCACCTCAGCGTTCGGGAGGATGCTCCGCTTACCCTTCGCGCCCTGCGAGAGAATAATCGAGCCCATCGAGGCAGCCATACCAGTACAGACCGTGTGCACGTCGGGCTTGATGTGGTTCATGGTGTCGACAATCGACAGACCGGCGGTAACACTCCCACCGGGCGAGTTGATGTAGAGGAAGATATCTTTCTTGGGGTCTTCGGCCTCAAGGAAGAGCAGCTGCGCCACCACCAGGTTTGCCATATGGTCTTCAATACCGCCGGTGACGAAGACAATTCGCTCTTTTAAGAGGCGGGAGAAGATATCGTAGGCGCGTTCGCCGCCGTGGGTCTTTTCGACCACCATCGGTACGAGTTGGGCGGTTTCGGTTTCAGTGTGTTTGGTATTCATAGAGTTTCAAGTTTCAAAAAATCAGTTTCCGTGTCACAACGTGACTAGCCCATCCTAGCAGATAGGGTGGGGAATATAAAGGCGCCAGCAAATCGGTGGTATTCGCTGCGAACAATACTTCCATATATGGAAGTATTGTTCGCACCAATAGCGTACTACCGGCAAAAGAAAAACCGGCGCGCAAGGTTGCGCGCCGGTGAGGGCGTCAAAGAATGACTTCGTCGACACCGATGCGGTCAGTTGGATCGTCCCAGTCCCAGGGAAAGCAACCCTCCATCAGATCGCCACATCGTCGATGCCGAGCGATGCGCCGGTTTTCGGTTTCATGATGGCGGCTGTGCCGTCGTCGTCAGGTCTGATTCCGCCTTGAAAGCCTTCAATGAACATCACGCAGTCCTCCATAGCTGGTTGCGATTGATTCACTCTAGCTTGATTGCAATTATGCGTCAATGAACTATTCGTACAAATCTCTTTTAAAAGGCGTTAGATACGAGGCGGACAAGAAAAAAGACCCGCGTGGGATATGCTAATCCAGCAAGGGTCTTTTTTCGTAGTCCAACGATGTAGATGGCGTGTTTTTAGAGAGATTCCAGGTATTTCATTACTTCCTCGTTGGTCATCACACTCGCCACGTACACCTTCACGCGCATCTCGTCTGCGTCTTTATACTGCTCCATCAACTGTTTTACCTGCTCGTTGAGCTGTGTCTCGTCTGGCTTAATGTCTTCTTTTTGGGCGATTTCGTTCAACACCAGTTGGAGTTTGGCGCGCTTCTCAGCCGCCGGGCGCCACTCAGTACGGAGGTCTTCCTCGGTCTTCTTAATGTGCGCCAGGTACTCTTCCATGTTCATATTCGCGCGCTTGATGTCTTCTTCCATCTGCGCCGACATCTGTTTAAGTTCACCGTCGATAAGAACTTCGGGTAGTTCGAGTGTTGTGTGCTCGATAATTGCGTCGGTTACTTTAGCGCGATGTGCTGCTTCAACCTCTCGCCGCTTTTCAATCTCGAGGTGCTCACGAAGCTTCGCCTTAAAGTCGTCGACGGTCTCAAACTGGCCGGGCTGACCCAGGCCTTTCACGTACTCGTCGGTCAGCTCGGGTAGGGGAGCCGTTGCGGGGTCGAACTCTTCCTCAGCTTTTTTGGCTTCGCTCTCGGGAGTTGGGAGCTCGGTCGCGTCGGTCACCTCCGATTTTTTGGGCTCAGTATTTTCGGCGGCCTTTTGCTGGAGGCGCTCATAGGCCATTCGCTGGCGCATAATTTGCTCAATTTGGGCCTCGACGTCGGCGTCGCTTACTTCGGCAGTGGCTTTGTCTGTATTTTGCTGGGCAGCAATCGTTTGGTAGTCGGGGAGGGTGATGTCGGGCACCACCGCTACGGTGGCGGTAAAGCCAAGTGGGTTATCTTGGGCAATCTTAGTAATTTGAATTTGTGGGTAGCCCAGTACCTGCAGCTCGTGCGCCTCCACAATGTGTGGGTAGGCGTGAGCGAGAGCCCGCTCGGCCATCTCGGTCAAGATAGCCATTTCGCCGATTTTCTCAACCAGCATTGCCTCGGGTACTTTACCCTCACGGAAGCCATCGATAGAAACATTTTTACCCAATTTCTTAATAGCCGCACTGCGGTGGGCTGCCAGCTCCTCAAATGGTAACTCGCCACTTATTTTTACCTGTGATTTTTCTTGGGTTTCGACGGAAAAGTCTTTTTTCCAGTCGACGTTGTGTGTGTGTTCAGACATAGTGCCGCTAGGGTAGCAGGTTGATACATAAATGCAAATATCAAACGCCCGGCAGCGTTAGCTGCCGGGCGTTGGGATAGCCAACTACTCAAACATGGCTTCGATGTCCGCAAATAGTGGCTCGAGGTCGATTGGTTGGGTACTGTTGATGTCAGTTTCGATAGCGTCGATTTCGGTTGATGGACTCATAACGTTTTGGGTCTCTGCGGCTACCTCGGCTGTCGTGCTTTCGGGCTCATCGTTCTCTGCTGCGGTTGGGCGCTCGGTGCTCGGTTCGGGGGCCATCTGATCTTGTTGTTGCATGAGCAACAACCAGGCTACCAACGCAATTAAAATAGCTGCCAGTACGAACACGAGCGCAATCAAAACCCATCGAAATGTGTGCGGGTGATCGACTAATTCCTCCTGGGACGGAAATTTGAGGGCGTCTTTTGGTATCTCTGGGGGCGCTTTGCGTTCGTGTTCCATACGTCTGATTATTCGGTGATACTCGCTGCGACCTTGAGGGCAGCTACCGCTGCCACCGCACTGGTGCGGGCTGACTGCAGGGTTTGGGCAGTGTCTCGGTAACTCTGTTTGATTGGGACCCAGGCCGCTGCTGGATTAGCAGCCGTTGCCATAGCACCGACTCGCTGATCTATTTGTTGTAGGGTTGTGCGACCCGCTTGCGCGTGATTGCGTAACGCAGCAATGTACGTGCGCCCAACCTGTGCATCTCCTCCCGCTGACTCAATACGATCGGCCCGGGCAGCGAGACGGTTGGCGATGGTTTCATAACGACCGAGACTGGCTTCGAGTTGATTGGAAATATTAGCAGCTAAATTGATGACCCGGGTTTGGTCCGCGGTTGTGAGCGGTGTCGCCGTAGTTGGGCGTGGTGCTGACGTGACTGGCAGCGCAGGCACAGTGGGTGTGGCAACGGCAGGCGTGGGCGACGCGGTATCGGCGATTGTACTCGTCGGAGTGGTGGGGAGTGGGGTAGTGGTTGCTTGCGCGTTAGCCAGCGAGGCTGCACCCGCGAAAAATCCTAACCCCAGCATGATAGCGGCTGAAACTGGTAGCTTTTGCTTCCCGGTAGATGTTCGTATAAATCGACCCATAGGCGATGGTTACTACTAGTATACCGCTCCTCCGAGTCTGAAGTGCTGCACGTATGCACAACTTCGGGGTTGCTAGAAAAATGCTATAATCCCGCCGTACGAACGCACAACTATAAACACGAATTTCTATGACTGACTACAACAAACTCTATACTCCAGGCGACATCGAATCGGGACAGATTACGACGGTAGTAGAGATACCTAAAGACTCAATGTTAAAGGTTGAGTACAATCGCACAAAATGCACATTCGAACTCGATCGGGTTGAGCCAGCAATTTTTGCCAAGCCGACCAACTACGGCTTTATCCCCGGAACGCTCGACGAAGACGGTGACGAACTCGATACGCTTATTGTGTGTCCCGAAAACCTCCCCCTCGGTGTGGTGGTGCATGCTCGGATCATCGGCGTACTCAATTTTGAGGACGATGGCGAGATGGACCACAAAATTATCTGTGTGCCCGCCGACGAACGTGATAGTGGTAACGCTATTACGTCGTTAGAAGATTTACCCGAGCAGTGGAAGCGAAAGGTTGAGTATCACTTTAATACCTATAAAGACTTAAAGAAGCCAGGGACCACAAAAGTACTCGGGTACGGTGACGCAACGGCTGCTGTCGCGGTCATCGAAGACTGCATTAAACGCTTCGAGGCACAGTAGCTCGTACAAAAAAACTCCGGCCAATCGATGTGATTGGCCGGAGTTTTTAATACATGGAGACTACTCTTTTTTCTCTTCGTCAGACGCCTCGTCAGTGGCGGCATCAGCAGCGATTTCGTCGATTGCAGCTTCATTGACTAAAGCCTCAGCTTCTTCCGGTGTATCGACTTCTTCCTCCTCGCCGAGTCCGCGCGCATCGCGGTCTTGTGATTCGGTTTCGTCGGCAGCATCGACCGGTGCATCGGTTACGTTTCGTTCAACATCATCTGAGGGTGCTGCTGCGGGAGCGTCGGTGGTGGCATCTTCGCCTTCCACCATCGCAATATCTTTACCAATTTCTGTGTCAGGGGCTACGACGACCTCATCACCGTCAGCGACCGCCTCCTGCTCCCCACCGACCGAGACAATGTCGATTTTCCAACCTGTCAATTTTGCCGCCAGGCGAACGTTCTGTCCGCCACGGCCAATCGCAAGCGATTGTTGGTCGGGCGCGACTTCAATCTCGACGTGCCCACGCTCACCAGCCTCGTCATTGGGCTCCGTCACGACACGCACCTCGAGTACCTGGGCGGGTGAGAGCGCATCCTCGATAAACTCGAGGGGGTCGTCACTCCACTCGATAATGTCAATTTTTTCGCCACCGAGTTCGCTCATCACGGTAGATACCCGTACACCTCGCTGGCCAACCAGTGAACCTACGGGGTCAATATGTGTGTCGGTCGCAAAGACGGCGATTTTAGAGCGGCTACCTGCCTCACGTGCGATGGCCTTTACCTCCACCGTTCCACTTTGGAGCTCGGGCGTTTCAACCGCAAATAAGTGTGCGAGGAAGTCGGCGTGAGCGCGTGATAGCTTAAGAAATACGCCCCGAGCAGTTTCGTCTACTTCTAAGAGTAAGGCACGGATGCGTTCACCGGGGCGAAAGCGCTCACCCGGAATTTGCTCTTCGTAGGGCATAATAGCCGTTACACGTCCGAGGTCGACGTAGAGGTTGCCCCGTTCAAAGCGTTGCACATGTCCCATTACAATATCACCTGCTTTCTGGCCAAATTCAGCCAGGGCTGATTCTTTTTCGGCCTCGCGGATTTTTTGGATAATCACCTGCTTGGCGGTCTGGGCAGCAATGCGGCCAAAGTCGTCTTTGCCTTCGAGGGGGAAGACCAGCTCCTCGCCGACAGCAACGTCTTTTTTAATCATTCGGGCGGTATCAATCAGCATGTGTTTCTCTTCATCGAAGCGTACCTTGCCGTCGTCTTCTACGTCGTCTTCCTCTGCTGGCGCTACGGGAGCATCCTCCGTTTCATCAGTAGCTTCGGGCTCTGGTTTGAGCATCGATTCGTCCACTACCAGCTTTACCTGCTCGAAGGTAGTTGTTCCGGTATCTAAATCAAAATTAGCACGAATCACCTGACCACGTTTACCAAACTCTTTTTTGTACGCCGTCGCGAGCGATTGCGCGATGGCGTCTAACATTTTCTCGCGACTAATGCCGCGTTCTTCTTCCATTTCGGCGAGTACCGAGTTGATAGTCTTTAAATCAAACATATTATTTTCTTAGGTATACCTTATAGGTTGTTTGACGAGAATGCGCGCCCTGAGGGCGCGCATCTGTCAGCAGTACTATACGTCAGCCCGCGCAATTCGTAAAGGATTCTCTACAGCTCACCCATCGGTCGACTGCGAGCGATGCTATACTAGGGATGACGATTGTTCCCGCTCTTTGGGAGGTGTTGTAGCCATATGCGTATTCAAGATACTCAACTTAAGCGATTTGTGCTCGACTCTGGTTTAGTTACCAAAGCCGACATTGGTGAGGCCGAAAAAGTCGCGGCCGACGAAGATCGCAGTTTGGCCGATGCGCTGGTAGCCGGTGGGTTTATGAACGAAGATGACCTGCGCCGGGTGGAGTCATACGTGCTCGGTATCCCATTTGTTTCCCTCAAAGATACTAAAATTGACTTCGAGATTCTTTCCCTCATTCCGGAGCCAGTCGCGCGCAACCACAATATTATCGCCTTTAAAAAAACAGCTGACACCCTCGAAGTCGCGATGCTCGACACAGCCGACCTCCCCGCTATCGATTTTGTTAAGAAAAAAGTAGGTCTTAAAATATTGCCCCGCTTAACCGACACTGAATCGATGCGCGAAGCGCTCCGGCAGTACCAAAAGACCCTCAAGGACGAGTTTGGTGACATTATTATGAAGGAGAGTTCGGCCCTGAAGGTGGTGCAGGACGAGAATGGTGAAGAGGTCTCCGAGGCCGACCTCAAGAAAATGGCTGAGGACTTACCGGTCGTACGCATTGTCGACACGCTCCTGCGGCACGCGATTATTCAAGGCGCGTCTGATATTCATATCGAACCGATGGAGGAGTCGGTGTTGGTGCGCTATCGCATTGACGGCATTTTGCACGACGCAATGACGTTACCCAAGCACGCCGCGAGCACCATTGCTGCACGGATTAAAGTACTCTCCAACCTTAAACTCGACCAAAAACGACTACCCCAAGACGGCCGCTTTAAGATGGAGATGGACGGGCAGAAGGTATCGTTTCGTGTGTCGGTACTGCCGATTTACTACGGTGAGAAGATTGTGATGCGTTTGCTGCGTGAGAACCGCTCAGGCTTTAACCTCGAAGGTATCGGTTTTCACGGCCGCACCCTCGAACGGGTGCACGACGCTATGAAGCAGACCACGGGTATCATTCTCGTGACGGGGCCAACAGGATCGGGTAAGACGACGACACTCTACACCGTGCTCGATTTACTCAACACTCCAGAGGTTAATATTTCTACGATTGAAGATCCGATCGAATACCAGATGCCACGCATCAATCAAACACAGGTTAAGTCGGACATTGGCTTTACGTTTTCGTCCGGCTTGCGCTCACTTATGCGCCAAGACCCAGACATTATTATGGTCGGTGAGATCCGTGACGAAGAAACTGCGAGTCTGGCTATTAACGCAGCCTTAACCGGTCACCTCGTGTTGGCAACGGTCCATACCAACTCCGCGGCTGGCACCGTGGCTCGCTTGTTAGATATGGGCGTTGAGTCGTTTTTACTGACGTCGACAATCCGAGTCGCCGTCGGGCAGCGCTTGGTGCGACATTTACAAGAGGAGGCGCGTGAGGAGTACACCCTCTCGCAAAGCGAAAAAGACGAGCTGGGCAAACACGCTGATCTCGATGCAGTACTCGCGGCAATGAAAGATGAAGGGGTAGTTAAAGACTCAGCGACGTGGAACACCATTCCATTTTATCGACCCAAAGCCGGTTCGGAAGAGGAAGCATTTAAAGGTCGTACGGGTATCCACGAAGTATTGAGTGTCACGCCAACCCTACGGCAGATGGTTATGGACGCCAAGACCGCCGACGAGATTGAGGCTCAGGCTCGAAAAGAGGGTATGCTCACCATGCTCGAAGACGGAATTTACAAAGCAGCTCGTGGCGTGACGTCGGTCGAAGAGGTATTACGGGTTATTAACGAGTAGGTGCTATGGCCACATTTACGTACACCGGAACGGATCGCGACGGGAAGCGCGTCACGGAAACGGTCTCAGCAGATGATCGTTTTTCCGTGTACGATATTGCGCGTGAGAGTGGTCACACGGTTGACGAGGTGCGCGACGCAAAACGTTTTTCGGCCGGGTCGTTTCTCAATATGGAGCGCATCAATGCGTTTTTGAGCCGCATTAAAGCCGACGAGCTGGTAATGATGACGCGCAACCTCAGTTCGATGTTGATTGCGGGTCTCCCGCTCTCGCGCGCCCTGTCGGTAATTGAGCGCCAGAGTAGTAACCCAAAATTGAAAGCAGTGATTGCTGATGTCAGCGATCAAATTGAGCGGGGCTCGGGCTTACACGAAGCGCTGGGCCGTTACCCTAAAGTATTCTCTGACTTGTACGTATCGATGGTGCGCGCGGGAGAAGAAGGGGGGACGCTGGCCGAGGCACTGAGCACCCTGGCCGTGCAGATGGAGCGCTCATCGACCCTGAAGAAAAAGATTAAGGGTGCCATGATTTACCCTTCGATTGTGATGGTCATCATGCTCTCGATTGGGGTGCTCATGATGATCTACGTCATGCCCTCAATCACGTCGACGTTCGTCGATCTTGAGGTTGAGCTACCAGCCACCACACAGGCACTAATTGCGACGAGTGACTTTATGGTAGCGAACACGCTCGTCGTGTTACTCGGGTTGATTGCAGCCATCGCCGGATTTATTTACGGGTTGCGTACCTACTACGGTAAAATGATTTTTCACTGGATTATTATTCGTCTTCCGGTCATTGGCAATATGGTCAAAGAGGCTAACTCGGCCCAGATGGCGCGGACGTTATCTTCGCTTCTACACTCCGGGGTAGACGTCATTCTTGCCTTATCGATTACTGAAGACGTGATTCAAAACGTGTACTACAAGCCAATCATTAAGGAGGCAGCGACACGCGTCGAGAAGGGGACCGCACTATCGGAAACCTTTATTGAACACAGCAAGCTCTATCCGGTATTGGTGGGGGAGATGATCTTAGTGGGTGAAGAAACTGGTGAGATATCACAAATGCTAGAGCAACTCGCAACCTTCTACGAGAACGAGGTCGAGCAAAAAACCAAAGATCTTTCAACCATTATCGAACCCATTCTGATGGTGGTTATTGGTGGTACGGTTGGCTTCTTTGCACTCGCAATGATTGCGCCGATTTACTCGATTAGTGACAGTATTGGCTAACTTGTCCGTCCCCTACTATGCACCATCGCTCTACCATCGGTTGCTTTAAATCAAAACACGGGGGCTTTTCTTTTATCGAGGTTCTCGTGACCGCAGCGTTGGTGGCCTTAGTCTTTGGAGGGTTGTTTGCTGCAGTGCAAGCGATGATTACTCTGATTTCTGATAGTAAAGCGAAGGCCGGGGCCACTGCCTTGGCGACAGAACGACTGGAGTACATTCGATCATTGACGTATACCGATGTGGGGACTGACGGAGGTGTTCCGAGCGGGGCTATTCCGCAAACCAGAAGTGTCACGCTTAACGAACTGACGTACCACGAGCGAGTACTCATTGAGTACGTCGACGATCCGGCCGATGGGGCTGGTGCGGCTGACGGTAATGGTATTGTGGCAGACTACAAACGGGCAAAGATTGAGTATAGTTGGCTCGGCCGTAACGGGACGAGCTCGGTTGCGCTGGTTACGAACATTGTACCGGCGGGTGTAGAGACGACCGCGGGTGGAGGCACGCTCCGAGTGTACGTGAATGATGCTGCGGTGCAGCCGGTGGCTGGCGCGAGTGTTCGGTTTGTGAATGACACGGGTACGACGAGCATTGACACCATTCGCTTCACTGACCCCAGTGGCATGGCTCAACTCGGCGGCGCACCAGCATTATCAAGTTACGAGATCTACGTTTCACGAGCGGGCTACTCTACCGATGGTACGGCCATCGCCACCGGCACCCTCTCGAGCCCTAGCCAACCGGTTGTGTCGGTTGCGGAATCATCGGTTACAACGCAGTACTTTCAAATCGATGAGTTGAGTACGATGCAGGTACGTACCGTCGGCGTACCAACGTACGGAACGTACGACGACAGTTTTGGTGATAGTAGTCGCATTGCTAGTAGTACGGGAGTCAGCGTTGGTGGCGGGACTGCGGAGCTTGCTGGAGCCCCGGGAAGTTACGCGACGAGTGGTACGTTGATCGCCACAACAACGATACCCAGCCCACTCGATGGGTGGTATAGCCTCGATTGGACCGCCAGCACCTCAGCCTCAACCAGCGTTGCCATAGCGCTCTACTACCCAGTTGGGACGACAACGGTCCGTGTGCCCGACATCGACTTGCCAGGTAATAGCGTCGGCTTCACGACTGCACCTATCGATATTACCGCACTCGATCCCAGCACGTATCCGGCACTGCAGCTAGGGGCAACACTGACAACAGTAGATACTAATGAAACGCCATCCCTTACGGCGTGGTCCGTTACGCACATCGCATCACAACCGACCCTCTCGGGTATACCTATGACCAGTGTGGGCGAGAAGACACTCGGTAGTGATGGAGGCGGGAGTGATGTATATAAGAATGTGTTTACCGGCGGCACCGACGCGAGTGGTGATTGGGTCCTCAATGATGTCGAGTACGATGTCTACTCGTTTACCATCGATGATCCGAGTTACGATGTGATTGAAGTGTGTCCGAGTGACCGGATTGCGCTCCCACCTGACACGACTGAAGAAATTACATTCACCATTGGTAGTGTCGCGGGGAGTCGGTTACTGGTAACGGTGACGGACGCTAGCGATCAGCCAGTTCCGAACGCAGCGGTCCGCCTTGAGCAGCCGGGGTACGACGAAACACAAACCACCAGCTTATGTGGGCAGACGTTCTTTAGTGGCGGTGGGCTGAGTGCCGCCGAAAGTACAGTAACGGTGAGCAAGCCGGGGTATACCACCGCCATCGAGACTGATGTGCCGGTGTCGAGCACTTCTACGCTTTCCGTACCAATTAATTAATCATGTATGTTGCATCCGTATAATAGCTCCCAACGTGGTATGACACTCGTCGAATTGCTGGTTTCGGTGGCGCTATTTACGTTACTTATGTTTGTGGTGACGACGGGTATTCAACAAATGTACACCTACAATGCGTATACGTTCGCGCAGGCGTATCAGGTCCAAAACGCGCGACTGGGAATGCAGGCGTTCATTCGCGATGTCCGTGAAATGACCTTTGCCGATAACGGCACCTTTCCCCTAGCAGTTATGGAGGCAGATCGCATTGGTTTTTATAGCGATATTGATCGTGACGATAGTGTCGAGTACGTCGAGTTTGCCTACGATGCACCGACGACGGTGGTAAAGTATATCTACAACGCGACGGGTTCGCCACCGACCTACGACACGAGTACGCCGGACGAAACAATCACTTTGTCTCGGTATGTGCAAAACGACCTACAATCAACCTCTACCTTCTTTTATTATGATGCGAGTGGTGGTGCGGTCACTAACCCGAGTAACATCACCGACGTGCGGTACATCGAAGCGCAAATAATTGTCAATATTGACCCCGTGCGAGACCCGGGTCAGTTTATGCTTCGCTCCAGTGCTGCGCTCCGTAACGTACAAGAAAATATATGATTTCACATCCCACTACACAATCTGGCGCCCTCCTTGTACTCGTACTCGTATTTGGAGCTATCTTTTTCATTATTGTAGTGGCGTTTATGGGTTTTGTAGTAACGCAGTCGCAAGTGCAAGACGCGGTCGTTGCGAAAGAGCGAGCGCTCGCGGTGGCAGAAGGAGGGCTCAACTACTACAAGTGGTTCTTGGCGCATAACCCAAACGATGTCACGTTAGGGACGGGGGCGCCCGGACCATACGACGTACCCTTTACTGACCCAGAAATTGGGGTCATTGGCACATCGACACTTACCGTAGCAAGTACCTCGTACTGTGGTGTCGTCTCGAGTATCGACATTGAATCGACCGGGGTCACTGCTGACGACCCGGATGTTACCCGAACGGTGTATGGGCGGTACGCGCGACCAACCGTCGCCGAATACGCCTACATTATTAACAGTAATGTGTGGGCTGGTAGTGACCGTACGATCATTGGTCCGTACCACAGCAACGGGGCAATTCGTATGGATGGAACTAACAATTCGACAGTCACGAGTAATCTCGAAACCTGGGAGTGTGACGGCACAATTAACTGTGACGATGGTGGCGTTTCGGTTGGTGACGACGTGCCGGGCGTGTTTGGCGATGGGCCGAACAGCTCGTTATGGAACACGGGTGTGCCAACGATTGGGTTTGCCGGTATCACCGTCGATTTGACCGCCATGGAGACAGCTGCCTGTGCACCCGGCTCGAATGGTATCTGTATCCCCGACTCTGGTGATTGGGGGTACCGCGTTGACTTTCAGGCTGACGGCACGATTGATGTGTACGTGGTCGATATCGTGTACCAGTACTGGGGATTTAGTTCGGCTGATGGGTGGCAGTATGAGTATAACGTAATTTACGACGATGACCCGTACGGTACCTTTACCATCGACGACTCCTGTCCGCTTATCTTCGTTGAAGACAAGGTCTGGCTTGAAGGTGACGTACCAACCTTAGTTACTCTAGCAGCGGCCGATAATGACTTAGGTGATCCTGACCATTCAATCATTCTTAACGACGATATTACCTACGCCACTTCGAGCGCTGGTTTACTGGCGGTCGCTGAAGACGACGTGCTCGTTGGCCTCGAGGTACCCAATAACATGGAGCTCAACGGAATCTTTATTGCCCAAGCTGGACGTTTCGGTCGTAATCACTACCGTACAGGGAGTACCTACGACGTACCGACCCCGTTCGATTCATACGTTACTCGCAATTCGCTCACCATGAATGGCACAATTGTTTCGAACGGTCGCGTCGGTACCAAGTGGACGAGTGGTGGCACGTTTATCTCTGGTTTTAATACTCGCTTTAACACGTACGACCGCCTCTTGGTTGATAACCCACCACCGTTGGCCCCCAATACCTCAGAAGACTACAAATTTGTCGAATGGAGAGAAGTCGACTAATGTCGACTTCTCTCCGGTCCGAGCGCTAGCGAGGAACGCCGATCTGAGGCTTGATGCCGAAGCAGGCGTAGGAGGGTCGCAGGTACGACATCACCAGCCTGAGCCACTAATCTTCAT
>Ga0102934_1001574_pt1 | contig 15965 bp, 14 predicted proteins | sample SalPonR2_A_D1_MG_FD_78175 | JGI IMG/M metagenome (GOLD analysis project Ga0102934, IMG submission 78175) | Salt pond soil microbial communities from South San Francisco under conditions of wetland restoration - Salt Pond MetaG R2_A_D1_MG | ecosystem: Environmental > Aquatic > Marine > Intertidal... | reverse complement strand
CGCTTCTGGCGGGGCCCGGTGCGATCACGGCGACGATCCTGCTCGCGGGCCGGGTGCAGGGTGACCTGCCCAATGCGCTCGGGCTTGCCGGCGTGATCACGCTCGGGGTCGCGATCTGCTTCGGCGCTTTCGTCGCTGCAGAGCGCGTCTCGCGGCTGATCGGCGAGATGGGCAATATCGTCCTCACCCGCCTCCTTGGCGTGATCCTCGCCGCACTCGCCATCCAGTTCGTCATCGACGGCGTGGTGGCGGCCTTGCCGTGAGGGGAAACCGGCGCATTGCGGGACACGCATCCGGTCGTTCTTGCCGCAGCGCATCCGGGCGCTGAGCGGGCCTGCCCCTCCTAATCCCCCGGTCGGCGCATCGATGGGGGGAGGGGGGTCTCGCCGAAATCGACGCGCGAGCGCTGCAGGATCGTGCCGGTCTCGTCGACGATCAGGCGCAGGCGGCAATTGTCGTGGAAGAAGGTCAGGCGCCAGCGCCCCGCGTCATCGCCCGTGCCGCGCTCGGTCAGCGTCGTGATTGCGCCGTCGCGCAATCCCGCCATCACCTGCTCCGGCGTCAGCGCAAAGGCCTGCGCGACGAGCCGTGCATCAATGCAGGGATCGTCGTCGTGGAAAGCGACACGCATCTCCTTTGTTTCGGCTCGCTTGCTCATCGCCTCCTCAATACGCCATCAGAGCCGGGAGCGCGGGGCCGGCATCAAGGTTCATGGCGCGCGCCTCACCAGCCGCGGATTCGGCGGTGGTGGAGGTATCGTCGCGCGCTGGCGCGTCGGCGCGAGCGACCGGCGCGTTCCGGATGAAGCTGTCCAAGATACGGTGCGCTCCCTGCTGTCGATACGGCATGTATTAGTGTGGGACCCCTGTTCGCGGGGCACAAGGCGGGTGATTGCGCATGCGGCAAACCGGGGCGGCGCGCGGACCTTCCGGTGATGGCGCCGGCATCCTCGATATGACATGCTTGGATTTCTGCCTGATGCCATTTCTCAATGTAGCCCGATTGGCCCGATCACGGAACCTCCCGATGCCCCGCGATACCACGCCCGCCTTCTCGAAAAGCGCCGTCGCGGCGCCCTCGCCGCTGGCTGCAGAGACCGGAGCGCGGGTTCTGGAGGAGGGCGGCAACGCCATCGAGGCGATGATCGCCATGGCGGCGACGATCGCGGTGGTCTATCCGCATATGAACGCCATCGGCGGCGATGGTTTCTGGCTGATTCGCGAGCCTGACGGGAAAGTCACCGGAATCGATGCCTGCGGCCCCGCCGGCGCCGGCGCAACGCGGGACTTCTATCGCGAATCCGGACATGAGACGATACCCGCGCGCGGCCCGCTCGCGGCTCTGACCGTAGCCGGCGCCGTCAGCGGCTGGGCGTTCGCGCGGGAAGCCGCGAGGGCTGCGGGTGGGCGGCTTCCCCTGCCGGTTCTTCTCGAAGACGCGATCCGCCATGCCCGCCAGGGTTACCCGGTCGCCGAATCAGAGCAGCGCTACTGGGATCGCGAAGCCGGCGGTGCCACGCTCAAAGCCTTGCGCGCGGTGCCCGGTTTCGACGCGACCTATACGCTGGCCGGCGAGCCGCCGCGCGCGGGTGCCTCGCGCCGTGTGCTGCCTCTGGGGGATACGCTGAGCCATCTCGCGGATGCGGGCCTTGCCGATTTCTATCGCGGCGATGTCGGGCGCGAGATCGCTGCCGATCTGGAACGCGCCGGAGCGCCGGTGACCCGCGCGGATCTCGAATCATATGAGGCGCGTGCGGTGCGCCCGCTCGGCCTGCGGCTGGCGGATGCGACCTTGTGGAACTTGCCGCCGCCGACCCAGGGCATCGCATCGCTGATGATCCTCGGTATGTTCGAGCGGCTCGGCGTGACGCGCGGCGACAGCCTCGACCATCATCACGGGCTGATCGAGGCGGTGAAGCGGGCCTTCGCCATCCGTGACCGGGTGGTGACAGACCCGGCCCGACTCGATGCCGATCCGGACGCCCTGCTCACCCCCGATGCGATCGCCCGCGAGGCGCGGGGCATCGACATGGCCCGCGCCGCCACCTTCCCGCTCGCCGCCGATCACGGCGATACGATCTGGACGGGCGCGATCGACCATCAGGGGCGGGCGGTCTCCTATATACAATCGGTCTACTGGGATTACGGCTCGGGGCTGGTCCTGCCCTCAACCGGCGTGCTGTGGCAGAATCGCGGCATGTCCTTCTCCCTCGATCCCGCCGCGCGCAACCCGCTGCAACCGGGCCGCAAACCCTTCCACACCCTCAACCCGGCGCTCGCGGTCTTCAATGACGGGCGGGTGATGTCCTATGGCTGCATGGGGGGCGACGGCCAGCCGCAGACGCAGGCGCAGATCTTCACGCGCTACCGCTTCGGCATGGATCCCGCTGCGGCAGTCGATGCGCCGCGCTGGCTGCTCGGACGTACCTGGGGGCAGGATTCGACCACGCTGAAGCTCGAAAACCGCTTTGACCCCGATATCGTCTCCGGTCTTGCGGCGCGCGGTCAGGTCGTGGAGGAAATCGGCATGCCCTATGCGGATCTGCTCGGTCATGCGGGCATGCTGGTGCGCCACCCCCGGGACGGGCTTATCGCGGCCACGCACGATCCGCGCGCCGGTGGTGCGGCACGCGGGACGGGGGGCGCATGAATCAGGTCCTGCCCGATCCGCGCGCGCGCTATGCGATTTATTTCGCGCCGCGCCCGAAGGCGCCGCTCTGGCGCTTCGGGTCGAGCGTCCTCGGTTACGATTCGGCGCGTGGCGAAGACGTGCCTCGACCGAATCTGGGCGCGATCACGCCGGAGCGGCTCGCGGAACTGACGCAGCGCCCGCGCATCTACGGCTTCCACGCCACGATCAAACCGCCGATCCGGCTCGCCGAGGGCTGCGACGAGGCCAGTCTGATCGCCGCGCTCGATGCCTTCTGCGCCGATTGCGCGCCGGTCACGCTGGCTCCGCTCGTCATCGCCGCGCTCGGTGAAGACGGTGATGACGCCGCTTTTCTCGCCTTGATCGAATCCGGTGCCGAACAGACACCGGCGCTGCGCGATCTCGAGGCGCGGGTGGTCATGGCGTTCGAATCCTTCAGGGCACCGCTCACGCCGGAGGAATACGCGCGACGCAATCCGCAAGCGCTGCCGCCGCGCAAGCGCGCATTGCTCGACCGTTACGGCTATCCCGCCGTCCTTGATGCCTTTACCTTCCATATGACCCTGAGCGGGCGGGTCTCGGGCCACGAGCGTGCGATGCTCGAAGCGGCGCTCGATGCGTTGCGACGGGAAATGCTGCCGGATGAGGCCGCCGTGATCGATCATCTGGCTCTGTGCCGGCAGTTGCCGGGCGAACCCTTTCGCATCCTGCACCGGGCCGGTTTCGGAAAAACGCGCCTTCCCTGATCGGGGCGCCGAGGCTGCCGGGCCGGCTTCAGAACAGGCGACGACGCAGCAATGTGGATTGCAGGGCGCTGAATTCCTGCGGCATCAAATCCTCGTCGCGCAGGGTTTCCACCTGACCCGCATTCGCCGACATCTTTGCAGCGGAGCCGGGGCCGGGATGCTGCATGCCGTTTGCCTGGTCATGCGCCATGGCCGGGTTTGTCCGGCGAGGCGCGAAACGCGCATCGCGGTCTGCCGACAAACTCTCCACCGCCAGGCTCTCCACCGCCAAACTCTCCACCGCCAGGCTCTCCACCGCCAAGTTCTCTCCGGACTCACGCATGCTGCCCGCGCGGCGCCAGCGGGCGATGACGGCGGCGATGTCGCTATGGGTCAGCGCCATTTCGCTGCGTGCGCCCAGATTGTTGCTCGGGCCCGGCAGGAACTGCGCCGGAAGACTGTCGAAACGGATGCGCATGGGCAGCGGCACGGCCTCTCCAAAAGCGAAGACCTCGCGAATGCCCAGAGCCGGAACGAAGGCGACGAGCGACTCCGCCGCATCCGAAACGGCACTCTTGACGATGGCCTGGTCGCGGTCATTGGCCATGCGCATGGCGAACAATGTGCTGCATTGCGAGATGATCGGCGGATCGAGATCGGCGGGGCGCTGGGTCACCAGGCCGAGCCCGATACCGTATTTGCGCCCCTCCTTGGCGATGCGCGAGATCGCCTTCTTGGTCGGGCCGAAACCGAGATGGCGCTCGGCGGGGGCGTAGCGATGGGCTTCCTCGCAGACGAAGAGCAGGGGCACGGCTCCGCCGCTCCACAGCCCGAGTTCGAAAGCCAGCCGCGCCAGCACCGAGACGACGGAATCGACCACCTCCGCCGGCAATCCGGCAAGCTGCATGACGGTAATGCGGCGCCTCTGATCAGTGAGGTTGAACAGGCCGTCGAGCGTCTCGACCATGGTATCGCCACCGATATTGGCATCAGCGAACATGAAGGCGTAGCGCGGATCCTGGGAGAGCGAGCGGATGCGCGCGATCAGACGCTGATAGATCGGCACCTCCGAGCGGTTCTCGAGCCGTCCCATTCCCTCGTCGAGCAGCCGCAAGAGATCCGCAAGCCGGTACGGAGCCGGCGTATCCACCGTGAAACCGCCCGTGCCGCCGCTGCCGGGCCGGCGCAGGCTTGCCCCCGCGCCGCTGCGTTCCTGGGCATAGGCGGCTTTCGCGTCCATGATCGCCTGGGCCAGCAGATTGACCTCGGCATCGACGCCGGGGCGGGCGCGAAACAGCGCATCGACGAATTCTTCGAAGGCGAACATCCAGAAGGGAAGCCGCAGGTTTTCCGGTGTGATCAGCCGCATCTGCGACGTCTCGAAGCAATTGGCGTATTCGGCATGCGGATCGAGCAGGAATATCCGCTGGCGCGGGCGTTCGGCGAGAACGGCGCGCAGCATCAGGGCGATGCCGCTGGACTTGCCGACACCGGTCGTGCCGAGCACCGCGAAATGCTTGTTCAGCATTTCGTCGATATCGATAAAGGCGGTGACCTGCGCATCGAGGGCGAGGGTGCCGAGCGCGACGGCGCGGCTGTCGCGCCGGGTATGGATGTCGCGCAAGGTGTCGCGCTGCATGGGCATGACCGGCGCGCCGAGCCGGGGATAGCTGCTCACGCCGCGCTGAAACACGCTGCGCCCGTCCGGCGATTGCAGGACTTCCCCGAGCATGTCGATCCGGGCGTGGGCACCGGTCTCTGCGCCAGCTTCGGTGATGGTGGTGATCACGGCTATGGTCAGCGATTGCGGCGTCGCGATTCCGATGAAATCGCCGACCGTGACACTATCGCGTGACGTCAGCCATATGCCGGCATGCGCCCCGGCCAGATCGACGAGTGTACCGAAGCCTGCATCCGCGTGGGCCGCGACGGTGATGGTCTCGATGCAATGATCCCTGTTCTGCATGATTTCCGTGGCCTGCCCCCGTGCGACGGCTTTCTCATCCGTCTGTAACGCGCCTGTCTATCGAACGCGACAGGCGACGTCATCCTCAAGGGAGAAAGGATGCCACGATGCGCGTTAATGCGGCGTTGCCGCGTCGATGCGGGATTGATCGGTTTGCGTTCCCGGCGCGATCCGGACTGCCGTTCCGGTGAGCGTGACCACGACATGATGCGCGGTATCACCGGATGTCTCGAAGCTGAAAGAGATACCGATCACCGCATCCGCGCCCAAGGCCGTCGCTGTCGCGATCGCCTCGGATGTGGCCTCTTCACGGGCACGCGCGAGTTCGTTCGCGTAATCGTGGCGACCGCCATTGTCGACGTTGCGAATGCCGGTGCGGAATTGCTTCACGACATCATGCCCGATCACCGCCTGGCCGATGACCAGGCCGCAATAATCGGTGACGGAATGTCCATCGAGTGAATCGGTCGTGGTCAACAGCATGCATGTCCTCATATCGTTACGGGTCGGCGGGCTGCAAAACCGGCGGTCGGAATCATGATTGCCCGAAACGGTTAAGTTTGGATGACCAGAATTATACGTAAGATTGTGTATGATTACGACCCGGTCCCGGCCCGGGCAATTGCCGGTTCACTTCAGGGGCTGCGTGGCCAGCGGAAATCATCAGCGCGCCCGGCAACCGGTGGCGGCGACACGCCTTCTTCGAGGACGCGCTCGGTGATGATGCGCGTGGCTGGATCGAGAGGCGGAGCACCGGACAGCAGGATACCCTGCGCGGAAACGTCGATGCGCGTCAGCGGCATGACGGGGCCGACAGGATCGCGGCGCGCGGTGTAGAGCAGGCCGGGTGCAAGGGGCAGTTCGCCGAGGGAACGCCGGATCAGCATGTCGATTGCGGCAATCCGCGCGGTTGCGTCATCCGCCGCTTCGATGGCGGCGCGTGCCACGGCGATCTCGTCGCGCGGGCGGGTGATCAGCCGCTGAATCTCGATATCGACGAAATGCGCCGCCTTGCGTGCGCCGGCTCCTGTGAGATGGATCCCGTCCGACGTGCGCAGCCGCGCCGGTTGTCCGGAGAGGTCCGGACCGGTGGCGCTGTAGCGGTCGTTCTCATCGACGAAACCCTTCCAGATATCGACATGAATCACGTCACTGCGCCGCAGGCGATCGCGCACGATCTCGTTGATCATGGCGAGATCGGTGGACAGCCGGCTGCTCTGCATGGGCGGCAGGCCGACCCAGATCAGGGGGATGCCGGCATCGGCAAAGGCCTGCGCGATGACATCGATGCGTCGGCCGTATTCCGCGCGCCAGGGATCGGAGAGCGGCGCGGCACTCGCCCCGTCGACCCGCAGCGCCTGACGGTCGTTCAGACCGATCTGCAGCACGGCTATGTCGAAGTCGGGCGCCTCGGCGAGAATGCGCGCGAGATTGCCGGGCCAGTCGAAGAAATCATCGCGCACCAGACCTGACGAGCCGCGTGCCTGGACGGAAACCGCGATATCCGCCTCCTCCTCCATCAGCGCCTGCAGGCCCTGCCCGAGATTGGTGGCCAGCGAATCGCCGAAGACGGCGATACGGGTGGAAATGGCATCCGCCGCTCCCGGATCGGTCCTCAGCGGCGCTGGCGCAGCCGGTCTCGCTGGACGCGTCCGCCTCTGTTGCGCCGGTGCCGGCTCGGGCTCGGAGCGCTGAAACAGCCGCAGGAAGGCGTATTGCGCCGGTGTCGCCGGCGCGATGCCGGGCGCATCATCGGGCATCGCCGCCACGCCGTGCGGCGGGATGGCCAAGAGCAAGGAAAGGGCCATGACGAAGACCGGCAGCAGCCGGGCCATGCCGTGGCCGGATAGGATGATCCGCATCATGTGTCCATGATAGCGCAAGATTGCGCGCAGGTCAGCGCTCTTCCCGTCCGGCGGCAGGGCAGGGACGCGCCAGTCCTCAGCGATTCGCGCGCAACCTCTCCAGCAGCGCCATATTGGCATAGCCGTCCGCCGGCAGGCCGCGCCCGCGCTGGAAATTGCGTACCGCTTCGCGCGTCTTCGAGCCGAACATGCCGTCGATATCGCCGCGATAATAGCCCAGATTCTGCAAATGGCGCTGCAATTCCTCACGCTGGGATGTGTTCATGCGCGGCTCGTTGCGCGGCCAGCTCGCCTGCACTGCGGCGCCGCCCGTCAGCCGATCACCCAGAAGCGCCACGCCGAGCGCATAGGCATCGGAGGAATTGTAGCGCTTGATCACGTCATAATTGGCGGTGACAAGGAAGGCCGGGCCGTTCGAGCCGGCGGGCTGGAACAGGCTCGCCTCGCCACGATTGGGCAGCGAACCACCGGCTGCGGGGCTGAGGCCGAGGCGCGCCCATTGCCCGAACGAGGCCTTCTCGACGCCGTAATCGAAATTCGAGGGCAGACGCACCTCCATGCCCCACGGCAGCCCCGGCTGCCAGCCGTGTTCGCGCAGATAATTCGCGGCCGATGCCAGCGCGTCGGGGACCGAGTTCCAGATGTCCCGGCGCCCGTCACCATCGCCGTCGGCGGCAAAACGCAGATAGCTCGTGGGCATGAATTGCGGATGCCCCATCGCGCCGGCCCAGGACCCCTTCATCGCGTCACGGGAGATCTTGCCCCTTTCGAGGATTTCGAGTGCCGCCAGAAGTTCACCCTGGAAGAAATCCCCCCGATGGCCCTGATGGGCGAGCGTGGCCAGTGAACGGAAGACGTCCTTTGAGCCCTTGTAGCCGCCGAAATTCGTCTCCATTCCCCAGATCCCGAGCACGATCGCCTGCGGCACGCCATAGGCGCGCTCCACTGCTGCAAGCGTCTGGCCGTGGCGCGAACGCGCCTCGTTGCCGAGCCGTATCCGGGTGGCGGAGACCGCGCCGTCGAGGTAGTCCCAGATCGGGCGCGCGAATTCCGGTTGACGCCGGGTCAGGCGGATCACTTCCTGATCGGGCGTGACCCCTGCGAAGGCACGGTCGAAGGTGGCGCGCGACACGCCGCGACGCTCCGCCTGCGAGCGCAGGCTCTCGAGGTAGGCCGAGAAATCGGCCGGGCGGGTGCTGGCGCCGACATCGTTCCGGCTTGGTGCATCAAGCGATACGGCCTGGATGGAGCCGGTGCGTTGCGAATCATTGCGTTCGGCGAAGGCATTGCCGCCGATACAGCCGCCCAGCGGCAGGATCAGCGTTGCGCAGAGCGCACCGCGCAGGCGAGCCCGAACGGATGGCCGCAACGCTGGCGGCTGAACGGCAGAAGGACGGCGGCGCATCGGGAATATCCTCGTCTCGGGCACAGGTTTCCTCAAAGCATCAAATCATGATGAAGGAATGCTTAACCGGCAAGCTGCCGGAAGATGACGAAATCGTCATCTTCCGGACACGCCCGTGCCATTGCCGGGCGACCATGCTGAGCGCATCGAAACACGGATCAGGATCACATCCCATGAAGATACTCGCTGTGATGACTTTCGCCGCCGCTACGGCACTTGCCAGCGTTCCCGCGATCGCCGAAGGCCCTGCGCGCGGTGGCCCGGGCAATCCGGGCGGCCTCGCCGCGATGCTCGATCAGGATGATCGTGCCGCCCTCGCCGATGCGCGCATCGCCGCCATCGGTGCCGGATTGCGCCTCACGCAGGAGCAGGAGGCCCTGTTCGAACCCGTCGCCGAGGCCCTGCGCGCCATGAGCCACAATGCCGCACCAGGCTACGGAAGAGACGGTCGCGAGCCGGGCATGCAGCAAGGCATGCAGCAAGGCATGCAGCAAGGCATGTGGCAAGGTATGCGCGAAGGCATGCAGGAGATGTCGCGCGACGAGCGCCGTGCGATGCGTGCCGACATGCGCGAGAGGCGCGGCCAGGGCCAGGCGTATGATTTCATGGAGCGGCTCGAGCGCCGCAGCGTGATGGCGAGCACCAATGCCGCCGTGATGGCTGATCTCGCCCAGGCCATGCGCCCGTTCTGGGACGGACTTGATGCCGATCAGCAGCGCCTTCTGCCCATCCTGATGCAGCCGAACATGACCAAGGGTCAGAATCGGCACATGCGTTACGGCCGTTCCGGCGGCGGCCAAATGGGCGAGCACGGCGCCCCCCGGATGCGCGGGCGCGGTGCCAGCGAGTAAGCGCCTGATCAGGCGTGACGGCGCCCGTGGCCCCTCGGCGCGGGCGTTTCACGTCACGCCCGCACGTCACGCCCGCACGGCGCGTCGCGGCCCGGCACGGCTCAGGCTGACCCGGCCGTCGGCCGTGCAGGCGAGCCGAATCCCGGCGAGCGTGCGCCCCGGCAGCGCCTTGCCCTGCCGCAGCGCCTGTTGCAGCGCGCTGGTCAGGGCCTCGATCTTCTCCAGGCCGGGGCCATAGCCATGTGCCCCGGCAGCGTCCCCGCCGCAGGCGAGGAAGGCGCGCCGCAAGACGCGCCGGACGAGTGCCACCGGCGCATTACGCAGCACCGCGCCATCGAGGGTCAACGTGCCGTCGCAATCAGCGAGATGCGCCTGTGTGAACAGAACCTCCGCCGCATGATTGAGCGCCTCGCGGGTCTCGCCGGCGCGCCGCGCCAGACGGGTCAGGCGTGACGGCGTGAGACCCTCCTGTGCCAAAGCGGGCAGCAAGGCTCGCAGCCGGGTGCGGGTGTGGCGAAAATCCGTGTTGGCCGGATCGCGCACATGCCACCAGCCGAAATCTCCGCAGGCGGCGATCAGCCTCGCCTTGGCGACGCACAGAAATGGACGCACCAGCGTGATACCGGTCCCGGCCTCTCCGGCGACGGCATCGAGTGGCGCGCGTTCCGCCATGCCAGCGAGCCCGTCAATGCCGCTGCCGGCGCAAAACCGCATCAGGACGGTCTCGGCCTGGTCGTCTTGCGTATGCGCGGTCAGCAGGGTCGTGGCACCGGCTGCGCGGGCTTCGTCGGCGAGCAGGCGATAGCGGGCGGCGCGGGCCGCCTGCTGTATCCCGGCGGCAGGGGCCGCGTCGGGCTCCCAGCGGCGTGATCGTGCCGCAAGCCCAAGCGCGCCTGCCTGTGCCACGACTGCCGCAGCCTCACCAGTGCTCTCGGGGCGCAAGCCGTGATCGATGCTCACGATCGTGGCACGGTGGCCTTCACCACGCGCCACCAGCGCCGCGACAGCATGCATCAGGACGGTGGAATCCGGACCGCCGGATACGGCGGCGACGAGGGTTTTCTCGCCGGGCGCGAGCGCGGCGGCGATCAGTGCCGCACCTTCTTCGGGCAGGAGAGGCGCGCCATCATCCGTATTCGCGGGATCTTGCGGCGTCACGCGCAGCCGGCGCGTGACGCCGCACGCGCAATGTTCTCCCGCATCGCCTCGGCGGCCTGCGGATATTGCTGCGGAATCTCCGCGAAGGTTGCGCAGGCCTGCTCCAATGCGCCGATTTCGACGAGGGCGCCACCAAGTCTCAACATGGCCTGCGGCGCGACATCCGTCTGTGAATATTCCGTCGAGACAGTCAGATATTGTTCCGCGGCCTCGCGATAGCGCTCCTGCCCGCGATAGCTCTCGCCGAGCCAGTAACGCGCCTGCGGCGCCAGATCGTCACGCGGGTGTGATTGCAGGAACTGGCGGAAACCCATTTCGGCATCGTCGTAGGCGCCTTGCAGAAGCAGCGCATAGGCGGAATCATACAAGCTACGCGGATCCGCGTCACCCGTGGCCGCAATGCTCGGACGCGGTGCGGTATCGCCGGTATCCTGCGTGGAGGCATCACCGTTGAGATCGCGATTGCGCAATTGCGGCAGGCTCATCGTGAGACCGGAATCGCTGTCCGTCTGCCCGCCTTCGCCATTGCCGAGGATCGCGCCGGGGAGGGCGAGCGGCACGGAGGGCTGCGTCGAACCCAGCGGCTGCGGCGTGCCCGGCGCCAGCGGATCGCGGCCGGGATCGAAGGCATCGCTTCGTCCCGGTCCCGCCTGTTGCGATGGCGCATCAAATGAAGGCTGCGCGACATCCGGCACATCCATCTGCGGCGTGGCGGGCATGGGGGCGTCGGCAGGCGGGACAGTCGGTTCCGAGCGCTGGGGCGCGGGACCCGCGCCCAGCTCATCGAAGCGGAAATCCACATCTTCCTGCATGCGCTGGAGGCGCTCGCGCAGCTGGCGATTCTCGAATTGCAGTTCCTCAACCTGTCCGGACAGATTGCGCATCTGCCCTTCGAGCTGGTTCAGCCGCAGCACGATCTCGGACAGGTCCTGCGCCTTCGCCGCAGCCGGGACGAACAGGCTGAACCCGGCGATCAGCGCGGCGACGGCGAGCGCGCGCGCCGGGGAACCCGCGAAGAATCCGATCAAGGGACGAATCCGCGATGTCTTCATGGCCCGGAAAATCCTCGAATATGACGCCGGAGCCCCTCCGGCGCGCTGCCCGCAACGCCTTACCACAAATCCGCTGGAGAGGCTAAATTATGGCGGGATCACCGATGCGGTTGCCCGGTGTCACCGTCATGGTGCGATTGCGGCTTTCTGGAGCGGTCGCAACGGGTTCATGCAGATACCATCAATCTGCAACTGCAATCATGGTCGAGCAAAGCACGCGCGCCATGGCATACGCGCTGACCCCTCTTTGCCCTCACAGCGTCAGCCCGCCATCCACATGCAACACCTGGCCGGTGATGTAGCCGCCGAGGGGGCCGAGGAGAAAGGCGATCAGGCCGGCTACCTCCTCGCGACGCCCGAGCCGGCGCATCGGAATATCGGCCTTGATCGCCTCCCAGGCATCCCTGCTCAGCGAGGAATGGCCGCCATCCTTCTCGGTATAGCCCGGCGCGACCGCATTGACCGGGATGCCGCGCGCGGCATGCTCGCAAGCGAGCGTGCGGATCAGTGATTCGAGCCCGGCCTTGGCGGCGGCGCTGGCCATGAACAGGCCGTTCTCCGGATAATGTGCCGCGCCGAATGAACTCACCGCAACGAAACGCGGCCAGGGCGATTGCGCCACGAGTGGCATCGTTGTCTTGGCCAGGGCGAAGCTGCCGAGCGTCATGGCCCGCCAGGCGGCTTCGAGATCGCCCGATTCGGTCTGAGCCAGAGCGCCGCGGCGCGCATATCCGGCTGCACTCACCACCTGATCGAGCCGGCCGTATTCGTCCTGCGCGGCGCGCGCGAGGGCGGGGGCGGTGTCCGGATCGGCGAGATCGCCGGTGACGCAGATGCTGCGTGATCCCGCCTGAGCGAGTTCGCTTGCAACGGCCTCGAGCGCCTCCCGCCGGGCACGGGTATGCAGCACGAAAGCCGTGTCGGGCGCCGCGATCCGGCGTGCGGTTTCGGCGCCGATACCGCTCGCCGCGCCCGTGATCAGGACCGCGCGGGCGATCGCCCCGGCATGCATTGGCACGCTCATGTGTCGCGCCCCTCTCCCGATCCGGACGACGCCGCGCGCTCACGCGCCCTGCGGCGTTGCTGGCGCGGCTGGATCCATGCGAAGTAAAAAGCCAGCAGGGCGGCGGTGAGCAGCAGAAATACGGCGATCCAGGAACTGACGAGAATGGTCGGGTCGCCGCCGGAAATACCCAGCGCCCGTCTGAAATTGCGCTCAAGCAAAGGTCCCAGGATGACGCCCAAAAGGACGGGAACCAGCGAGAATTGCAGGCGCTGCAACAGCCAGGCGCCGATACCGATCACCACCATGGTCCCCATGGCGAAGAGGCTGCGTTCCGACACATAGGCGGCCACCACGGCAACGGCTGCGATCACCGGAAACAGAACCGCGTGATCGATCACGGCAACACGGGCGAACCAGGGCAACAGCAGCAGGCCGAGCACCATCAGCACCAGATAGGCGAAGAGGAAACCCACCATCAGCGGCAGCACGAGATCGCCGGCCTGCGTGAACAATTGCGGGCCGGGCACGATCCCCTGGATGACCAGCGCGCCCAGGATGACCGCCGTCACCGAATCACCGGGAATGCCGAAAGCCAGCATCGGGATGAAGGCGCCGCCGGTCATGGCGTTGTTGGCCGATTCCGGCGCGACGATGCCCTCGGGAATACCCGTGCCGAATTTTTCAGGATGCGGCGAGGACCGCTTCGCCTCGGCATAGGCGAGAAAAGCGGCCATGGCTGCACCGGCGCCGGGCAGGGCACCGATCACGGCGCCGATCAGAGAGGACTTGATCGGCAGTTTCCACCCGACCCGGCGCCAGACCGGCACGAAGGCGAAGATCCGCCGGAATGAAATCCAGGCCACCTGTCTGGGGCGCGACAGTGGTTCTTCGAGCCGGCGCAGCACCTCCGCAAGGGCGAACAGACCAATTACCAGAGGGATCAACGGCAAGCCGGTATAGAGGCGAAAAACCTCGAAAGTGTAGCGCGGCACACCCGCGAGATCGATGCCGATCGTGGAGATCATCAGGCCGATCACCGTGGCGATCAGGCCCTTCACCAGGGATTCCTGACTGACCGCCGCGACGGCGACGAGTGCGAGGACGACCAGCGCGAAGATTTCGGGCGACTGGAATTCCAGCGAGAAGCGCGCGAGCTGTGGTGCGAAGAGAATCAGAAGAACGCCCCCGACCAGCCCGCCGAAGACGGATGCGGCGGTGGCCAGCCCGAGGGCCAGCTCGGGTTTTCCCTGCCTGAGCATCTCGTGGCCATCGAGCATCGTCATGGTGTTGGCCGGCGCACCGGGCACGCGCACCATGATCGCCGTCGCCGAGCCGCCATAGATGCCGCCGACGAAAATCCCGGTCATCAGGAGAATCGCATCCAGCGCCGGCATGCCGAAGGTGAAGGGCAGGAGCAGTGCGATGGCCAGCGTGGCCGTCAACCCCGGTACGGCGCCCACGAACACGCCCAGCAGGACGCCGAGGCAGACGAAACCGAGCAATCGCAGATCGCCGGCGAAGAGGCTGATGGCATCAGGCAGTTCAGCCAGCATGGGACACTCCGCAGCAATATGGAAGGGTGATGCGATACGGCTCCTCGGCAGTGTGGCGTGTCGTCGTGCTCATGACAGGAGGCCGAGCGGAAGGCGGGCATTCAGCAGGACACCGAAGAGCAGATACATGAAACCGACGGCTCCGCCTGCTGCGAACAGGGTAATCCACAGGTTGTCGCGGCGAAACAGGAGCGATATCGCGCCCGCATAGAGCGCCGTGGCGATCACGTAGCCGAGAGCCTCGAACACGGCGACGAAGGCCAGGGAGAGGCCGGCGGCGATCAATGCCCGCAGCAGACCCGCCCGCGCCGATATCCGCGCGCGCGCCCTTTCCTGCGGATCCTGCTCCTGCGGTTCCGGCGGCGAGAGCGCAGCCCCGATAATCAGCCAGAGCGACAGCAGCCCCAGAAACAGGGCCAGCAATGTGGGAAACATGCCTGCACCCGGATCACCGGAACGCCCGGGGCGGAACGACTGCGCCTCCAGCCCGTACCAGATCGCGATTGCGAGCAGGAGGATGCCGATGATGGCATCGCCCCTCGGAAGCTTGCGTGGCAGCTGCATTCACGTCCCCTCTGAAACACGGGAAACCCGCGACCTGGCGGCGATGACGAAAGGGAAGTATCATGCGGTTGCAGGCGATCCGCGCGCAACCGCATGAAGAGCAGGCCGGCGCCGCAGCGCCGGCACACCGGTTCAGTCGGTCAGGCCAAGATCGGCCATGAGCTGCCCGATCACCGGAGCGATGGCCGCCATATAGGCGGTAGAGGCCTCCCGATCGAGCCAGCGTTCACCGATTCCGGTCTGCTCGGCCCAGGCCAGGAATTCCGGATCCTGGAAGGTGTCGTACATGGCCTGTTCGAGCACTTCCACGATCTCGACCGGCGTGCCGGGAGGCGCCGCGAGCAAGCGGAAGCTACCATAGACGACATCGTGACCGAGTTCGACGAAGGTCGGCACGTCGGGCGCCATCTCGACGCGCTCGTCACCCATCACCGCCAGCACACGCATCTCGCCCGAGCGGACGTATTCCATCACGGGCGGCAGGCTGATCACCGCAGCCATGGTCTCCCCGCCGAGCAGCGAGGTGACCTGCGGCGCGGCGCTCTCATAAGGGACATGGTTGAGTTCGATGCCGATTTCCTGCTCCATGGCCACCGCATGCTGATGCCAGACGCCCCCGGTGGAAGCGTTCGAGACGGTCACGCCGCCGGGTTCGGCCTCGGCTGCGGCGATGAATTCATCGAGGTTGTCGAAATCCTCCGCGCGCACCACGAGGGCGCTGGCATGTTCGGTCACCATGCCGATCAGCTCGAAATCCTCCCATGAGACCGGGGCCATGTTCTGATATTCGACGGTGAGAATATCGTAGGTCAGGGTACCGATCGTATAGCCGTCGGACGGCGCACCCTTGAGCGTCATCCAGCCGACCGAGCCGACGCCGCCGGTGACGTTGTCGGTATAGATCGACGTACCCAGATGCTTCTGCATGTACTCGACGAAGCCCCGCATCACCGTGTCCGATCCGCCACCCGCGCCCCAGGGCATGATGTGACGCACTTCGCGGTCGGACTCGGGATACTCGGCCTGTGCCGGTCCGGCCAGTACGAGTGCCCCGGCCATCAGGCCGGCGCCGAGAATGGATAGATTGCGAATTCCCTGCATGATCCTGGTTCCCCTGTTGTTGTCATGGTTCTCGTTTACGCAACGCAATTACGGGCCTTCTCTCTTGCGT
>Ga0102934_1001573_pt1 | contig 15968 bp, 16 predicted proteins | sample SalPonR2_A_D1_MG_FD_78175 | JGI IMG/M metagenome (GOLD analysis project Ga0102934, IMG submission 78175) | Salt pond soil microbial communities from South San Francisco under conditions of wetland restoration - Salt Pond MetaG R2_A_D1_MG | ecosystem: Environmental > Aquatic > Marine > Intertidal... | reverse complement strand
GCACAATACCGAGAAACGTACGTGGCAACTTCACCCGTGGAGAGCTGCGTGGAGAGGGTGGACTGGTCTCCCCCATTGCCGCCGACAGGGGGCCAGCAGCCCGCCTCGAGCGTGGCGGCTCGTCGCATCCGGCACCACGTCCCCGTCCCATCCCATCTCGGCCTTGATCCGCTCTCCCCCCGCCTTCCGTCGCCATCGTCTAAGGACGTGGATACCGAGGCTGGGCAGGCGGGAAGGTACGTGCTGCAGCCCAGGAGATTCATGGCTGTGCGGGCATTTAAGGGGCTGACGCAAACACAGGAGTATGGGGCCTCGCGACGTTTGTTGTTGGAGTGGTGTGGCAAGGAGGGTTTGCGGACGGTCAAGAACGAGAAGGGGAAATCAAGGGTGTGGGTGCAGCAGCATGGCATGAAGGCAGGGTTCAATATGCAGGGTAACTTCTGTCTCGGCATCTACGAGCAGGCGTCGTACTCGGACTGGGGGGAGATCGCCGTGGAGGTGGAGAGGGATCCGAGTTGGGATAGTCAGGAAAAGGGTAATAGAGGGTAGGAGGGTTGTGTAGAAGTTCAGCTTTCCATAGCTCAAAAGCAGTCACAAATCATGTACGATAAGGACCGAAAAGGTTAGGAAAGCCAACATGGTAGAAGGCATCCCGTGTCGGCCCCCTTAAAATAAATCACAAGGAGATTTAGACAGCCAGTACATCGAGTTGTCCCCACGATTCACCTTGTTGATCAGTGAATCTATTGTCCCATGGCATGCTATTTAAGCTATGCATTTTATGAACTCAATCAACGTCCGGTCGAGCGTCAGCACAAGAGTCCTCCACCAGGCCTCTGCCAACACCCGACTGGAACCCAAGATACATTTATCAGGCCGTTTACATGCTTTCTTCCGCAGGTGTCCGGCATACCAGCTCGTCTACCGCGTGGATTGGGCCTGAAAGTTCTTCCCAAATGGCTTTGTAGACAATTTGCTGTCGCTGTACTCTGTTCTTGCCCTCGAACGCCGCCGACACCACACGCAAAGCAATGTGGCTACCGTTAGGATCGTCATTGGAAGACTTGACAATTAACTCGACGGGTTGTAACGCGGCCTCAATTTTAAGTCTGCATGATTCGACAGCCCCAACATCTCCTGCCATGCTGCCCTCGGCAGATGCTAGCAAGGGGCGTATCGCCCTTGTCGCAGGATAAATCGCATTAACAGTCGGTGAACATGGCCCAAAGGAGCGTATGAACCCGTGACACGAGCTAGCAGCCAAAAATGCCAGAAGAATGGTCAAGTAGCGGGCGTTGTGGCGGTGTTGCATGATGTTGGTTGTGAGAAATTGTATCTTGGATGGGGCTTGCGGGGTCAAAGAGATGGAGTGACGGCTGTTTATGACGCTTCCAGGAAGCGGGAAAAATCTGAACTGTGAGAAAACATTTCTAAAAAGTCAAGAAGAAGGGCTTAAGATCAGGTTAAAAGCGCAAGGGGCACGGAGATAGCTTGGAGGTGCTGGCAAGGGCCCCGGCAGTCGGCGAGGTGCTGCGGGACGCAGGTCGCGGAAGCGAAGGCCATGTGTCAGGATTCAACGGTTTTGATGGCCCGCCGTCCCTCCCTTTCGACAACAATCTTACCTCTAGCCTTGTCCCAAACTGAGCAAGGCACCAGAGCTCCGTGAAATAGAAAAGAGGTGGGATTTTGCAACCGGGGAAATCGCACTCGTTTGTCTTCCTTGAGGGCAGGTACCGGCAAAAGAGGAAGGCCCATTGTTCCACCGGCTGCAACCGCAGTGGCGTAGTACGTCGTGCGAGCACGACCGGTAGAGGCGTGCCACACGGGCAATGCAAAAGGGCTGAGAGGTACCGCCCCTTGGCATCTTTATGATTTACAGTTACTTAACCAGCTTTCACTCACAATCTTTTGTACACGCACAGGCTTTGAGTTTGTGCTTTCGGAGGAAGGCGGGTGTCGATTAAAGGCTCTCTCACCCACGGACACCAACTCTAAATTTAAAGTACAATGGCGCATGGTCTTCAAAATCGGCAGTCCCGACTCTCGCGTATATCATCGCGCACTGACACCGAAATCTTTGACGATGGCAGGGGGGAAAAGCGGTAAGTTTGAAGTACGGCCGTCAGAGTGTGGCATGGTGCCATGAGTATGAGAAAGAAGTTATGGCGCGATCAATCGACTTTTCGAGGTGATGAATATATCTTGAAGACACCAGGAACGAGCGTAATGCGCATGCACGAAGTATCTACTCGTGGAGATTGTTTTCGGGGATGCTGACATATGAAAATAAACCTGGCAGGCACACGATCTACTACATGAACATCGAGGTGGGGCGCAACAAGTACTACCTGCACAAGCGGTACACGGAGTTTCTCATGCTTCACCAGGTAGATAACAAGTCATTTCAAAGTTAATGAATCTTGACACACACATTTTCCTCCTCCAATATTTAATCTATTGCACACCTCCCCTCAAATTCAGAAACTTTGCGAGCAGCAATACCCGGAAATTGAGGACTTCGAATTCCCCAACAAAGTTTGGTTCAACAACTTCTCCGAGGGGGTGATTGAGTACCGGCGTACACGTTTCGAAGCCTATCTTACTCTGCTTCTGGAGCTTGTGAACAAATACCCGCCTTTGCGCAAGGAGGTGGAGAGTTTCCTGGGCGTTCCACAAGTGATTAATCCCCCGAAGCGGTACCCTAAGACCCCTGTTCCGGGGCGAAAGGTAGTAGAGAAGCCTATTGGTCTCATGGATGATCCTTCCGACTTTGCAAGCGCGGCTGGCCGGGATTTGGGGGCGAAAGCACCAACTGGCGCCGGCGTCTGCTCTAACTCGCAGCGATCCCTTTTCCTGAGCCGGAAAAGATCTTCCGACGAGGGACTGGTAGAGCAAGGACGAGGTGAATCACCGACCATAATAACGACAGGCAAGCGTGTAACGTCACCAAGCCCAGCTGAGAGCTCAGCCGCAGCGGCAGCTGCTAGGGCGTGTGGATACGCCTCCACAACCACGATCTTGACTGTCCTCCTCATGTACATCGTTCTTGTCTTCCTTCTGGCTTTGATAGCGGCATTGGATCCTTCAAACGCCAGACTGAGTGCACTATTGATACTCGGCCTCTCGAGCGTGGCCTCCCTAGTGGTAATGCGCGCTTTTCACGGCGCTGCCGCCCAGGACGCCAGAAGATTTAATGGAAGTAAGAAGTGAACCCCGTAGAGCGTGGAAGGGAGGAATGAAATGGAAATAGTGATGCATATTCATGTAGTGCATATTTGAGTGTTATACTCTCTAAATTGAAGCGTACGTGATGAAAGGAAATGCATTATATGATATTCGTGTCACGTGTAGAAGGAAAAAGAAGTTGAGTGCGTATTCATCTCAAACGGCCGCAATGCCTGTGGCTCAACCAAAATTAATCAGGAAAATATCACTCCAGTTCTAGCTTCGTGTCTGGTGACCATATTTCGTTGAGCCTTCTCCCCACGCGCCCTGTGCAAGCCAAGCGGCCTTGTAGGCGCGACCGTGACGTCACGCTCTCATTATGGCCCCGATCGCTACGAGGCTCAATGGGCGGATCGGATCTGTGTCCTCCGAGGGCGGGGGCGTCACCGCCGCATCCCGGTGGCCAATTTATTCGAGTATGATGGGAGCCGTGCCACGAAATCTTTTGTTTATTACATTAAATCTATACACGATGTCCTACAGGTTGGTTGGGACGCTTGAGAGGGAGATTGGAGACATTTGTTTTCAAGTCGTGAAAGAAACGGAATCGAGACCCATGCAGAGTGCGATAAGGAGGACACAAGGGCATCCCATAGAAAGACATGGCTAATTGGGTTCTCGTATTCCCTAATTGCAGAGCAATGTGCCCAGGGATGGAGGATCCTAGCAGTGTAGTTATGGTCGTGTGAGACATCGAACAGTTCGGAATGGGCCTGCAGGATCTGAAAGCGTTATCCTCATCCTATGCGCCTCCACGCGCGACGGCTCCTGATCGTGTATGATTTCGAGCGCAAAAGCATTAAAGGCTTTTTGTCTGTGATATATAGTCTTATCTGACGTATTGGCGACGCGGGGATAGAATAACGTCGTGGGTGTTCCTCTCACTCATTGCGAATTGCCCCACCTAGAAAAAGTCAAGAAAAGGCCATCATGCATAAGCCATCCCAGTATGCGTGAGTCATGTCAAACTTTCGGGAGCAAGAAGAGGAACAGCGAGAATTTTTGGTATTTGAAGGGGGTGGCAGGAAAAACGATTGCGGGGAGGCAGGGAGGACAGGAGGGCAAGCCTGGGCATGACCTGCGTGCCATACCTCTCGGGCTACAAGGCTGGAGGGGTTTGTGGTTCCTTTTGCGCGGCTGGCAGGGGATGAATAAGAGCATAGTCACGTTCGCATGTCGTGCACCTTTCGACTGTGGTGCAAGGGCAAGCGTGGGGTGGCAAAGAGTCCAAGTCCTTATTTTTGAATGAAACATGCGCTAGTCTGCTGGCCTATGGATGTGCCTGTCCACCCTGGCGATGCTTTTCAGGCATGCAACGCTGATCATAGCGTTGCTATCGTTTCGAAGAGTTGGGGCTAGAAGAATGTCTTGACATGACTATTTCCATTTTGAGGCTCGAGGCTGTCCATTTCGCCCGCGCAGCTGGCACGTCCAGGCTGACACGTGTCTCGCCTGGACTCTGACAGGGCCGCACATGACGCTCGGGTCCTTGTGTGTGTAATCTCGACCTGATTTCATTGTGTATTGAGGCTTGTATTGGGCTCGGTTGTCGTGCCTCTCTTTGTAGCCCTGACTTCCTCTCCTAGAGCCTGAGAGCACGCCAGCGCCAAGCGTGTAGTATCAGGTTCAGGCCCTGTCTCATCACCCGCCTTGTCCTCTATATTTTTCTCCACAGCTCCACCGCCCTCCCCAGGACCGGACCTCCCTTTCCCCCCCGCACGGCCGGTCCATCGCCATGACGGACATCTTCGAGTCCTATGAAGACGAGTTCCGCGCGCTGGCGGGCGATTGTCAGAAGAAGCTCTCCAACCTCCTCACCTACGAGACGCATGGCGATAAGATACAGAGCCTTCTCCGGCAAGCCTCCCCTCAGGTCACCCAGCTCGAGGGCCTGATCAAGCAGATGAAGCTGGAGGTCCGTTCGCTGGACGCGGGCACGAAAGCCGCCCTCTCCGCCAAAGTGCAGACCTACGAGAAGGTCTTGACCGGGGTCAAGGCCGACCTGGGCCGGGCGCGGGAACGGGAGGAGAAGGACGCGTTGCTAGGAGCGGGGGGGGGCGTGTCGATGGTGCAGCGACAAAGATTGCTCGAGACGAGCGAGAGGCTGGCGCACCAAAACCGGACTATTGACAACGCGCGGAAGGTGATGGCGGAGACGGAGCAAGTCGGTACGTGGGAGAGGAATAGGGGGCCGCATGCAATCCGAGATGGGCGAGGAGTCTTTGGCACGTCCTGACCCTTGCATGCACCCACGCGCTTGCAGGCATTCATATCGGAGAGGAGCTGGAATCGAACCGGGAAAAAATTCAGAGTATTCGAGGCAAGGTACGTTAAAGATCTCGGCCAAACAGCCTTTCAGGAGGCTATGAGAAGGGGGGTTTGGAGCCTTTGTACTGTTTGTGTAACATTCAGATGGTGTTTTCGTTGCGATCTGCTTCTCATGCTGCCTTATCGCTTCACATTTTCTAGGTAGGTGAAGGGCAGGGTATGACGGAGCACGCAAGGAAACTAGTCAAGGAAATGACCTCAAGATGGTTTTGAAGGATAGTGCTCGTGATGCGGAAAAATGAGTCGAGGCATCGATAAATCGTTGATTCTGGCGTTTTCTTTTCCCAATGCGTATGCGAACACCATTTCTCCACATGGCTTATGAGGACGTACCTCGAGCACCTCCAGGCGTCTTGTAGCGTGTCGCCGGGGTGCTTTTGATTTCTCCTCATTTGCAATTCTTTGCTCACATCTTCTATTTGCAGGTTTCAGAGGTTGGCGGCTTAACCAATACAGCCCGGCGCTTGATATCCAGCATTAGCCGCAGGGAGACCCAACAAAAGCTCATGTTGTGGGGTGTGGCTGCCTCGTTGCTTATTGCTATTATCCTAATAATTTACTATTCCTCTCGGTAGGATGCAGTGTGCGATGGGCCATGAGAGCCAAAAATAAGCGTTGGTTTCATGAGTTGCTGGTTTTGTCGCCATTTCCTTTTGAGCTTGCGTCGCTCATCTTTGATATATCCTGGCCAGGCAGGAGCTTAAAGAAAACTAAAAGCTCGAGACACGTGATGGATTTACGCAGGTAAAATTTTCGACATAAAACTGCAGCTTATACAGGCACGTTTGACTGGCATATCCGTGAGTATTCAGTGCCCTTTCATCATAACATTGTTGAGCGTCAAATGCGGGCTTCTTGCGGTAGGGATAACCTCCTGACCCCTTCTAATAATTTTGACCTCGAAGCGATTGAAGACTCTTAAATCGCTCGAAGTTCACACCCCTTTACTTTTTTGTGGTCTATCAAGAGAAAATGCGGGAAGAATCTTGTCGCCTACTGCGTGGTGCGCCTTCATCAGTCGTCCAAACTCAGGACGCAGACGGTTCCAAGTTGAGTTGAAGCGATGAGAGAGCGGATGACCCCCGCATGCCTGGAAGACCTAAGCCGTCATCTCCGTCACCTTATCCCATCCTCACCCTTTCACATGCACGCAGGAGAAAAGGAACCACAAGGTACCATGAAAAGGAGACGAAAGAGTAGTTCTCCTTCGTCTGGTTCCTCTACCAAGTTTCGACAAAAGAGCTTTCCCATCCTCATGGGCGATGCGCTGAAGCCTGCCACGCTCCTCCGGATGCCAGAAGAAGACATGCCCTTGCCCCCGCACGACGTCCCGATCTTCTTTTATAAAGAGGAAGTGATCATAAGGGACGATGAGGGCAGTGACAGTGAGGGCATGAAAGCCGTGGGACGGGGCTTGGTGAAGCCAGGCCAAGCACGTAAGCGGCGTTTTCGGCCTCGACCCACCTTCCGATGGGTCCTGGAGGCCCTGGACATCAAACTTCACGGGAATACGAATAAAATCCAAGCCAAAGACGGATCCGCTTATTTCATTCTTCGTGTAGACGAATCCACCCGGGAGACGCGGCTCGTGCCACTCGTGGAGACGGTCATGTTGAGGCAGACGGCGCCGGACGATCGGGGGGATGAGGAACGCTCCCAGTCGAGGCGACGGGCAGCCGAGGAGTACATCGAGCATGGGAACCGTTTCGAGCAGCGCGCGGAGGCATGGGCCAAACGGTATGGGCGGAGACTGGTGGATGTGTTGGGTGTGGAGGAGGAAGAGGGGGAGGAGGAGAGGCATGGAGGGGCGAGGGCCAGGAGGATGGGGCGAGGTGGGAGGAGAGCCTGGCAACGGACGCACCGGGTGGATGAGGACGTAGAGGCGGGGGAGATGGACCACAACCCATCCACGAAGGTGGGAACGAGCTACCAGGACGTGTTCGCCTTGATGGAGGGGGAGGAGGGGGCCGGGGGGGGCCGACGGAGGGGGGAAAGGGAAGCGCTGGCGGTCGCGTTTGAGACGGTGGACACGGGAGAGGTCCCGGACGCAGCAGAGGAAGGCTTCGGCGCTCCCGAGTACGGCGACGAGTACTGCCAGCCTGAGCACCTGGTGGCGGCGAGAGAGGCGGAGGAGGAGGAGGGGGCGGAGCTGCTTGAGGAGGAGGAGAGTAGTTTTGAGGGGGGCAGGAGCAGCGAGAGCGAGGAGGAGGCGTGGATGAAGGGGGGAAGGAGGGGACAGGGAGGGGAAAGCAAGCGGTGGGTGTCGAGGGGGCAGGGCACGGCCGATTTCGAGAAGGAGTTTGCAGACGTGATGGAGAGGGGGCCGGGTGAGGAAGAGGAGGAGGATGAGGAAGAGGATGAGGATGAGGATGAGGAGGAGGAGGAAGAGAGGGAGGAGGAGAAGGAAGGGTGCGAGTGGGAAGGAAAGAGGGACGCGGCGATGGCGGAAGACAGAGAGAGTGAGAAGGAGTACCTAGGCGATGATGACGACAGCAGGAGCGGGGAGGATGTGGAGGAGAGGGGGAGGAGGAGGAAGTAAAAGGGGGAGGCGGGGATGGAGGCAGGCTTTGGGGGCACGCCTGACAGAGATTGTACAGACACAGATGTAATCACGCGACTGAGGCGAGAGCGGACTGCTCGCCACGCAATTTGATCGGCTTTACTTTGCTTTCATAGAGTTTTCTTGTCGGCATCCCGTTGGTTTGCATACGCCCTCGCCCCAGCGCCCGGGCCCTCCACACCCCCATGGAAGCGCCTCACTGGCACCTTACCCCAGCGTCTCCCAGCCCCTGCCCCGCTTCCGCCCCTCGTGGCCTCGCCCCGTCCCTCTCTCGCGCCCCCAGCACCCCCCCCGCCTCACTCCTCCCGGAGGGCGTAGTCCTTCTTGTGCCCCTCCAGCAACCGCGCGAACAGCAGCCGCGTCTCCTCCGCAAAGGCATGCACGGGGTGGGCGGGCGCGTTGAAGGTCTTGGCGTTCTGCACCATCAGCTCCACGTCATCCACGAAGTCTCGCAGGGCCCTGTACTCCGAGTCGCGGATCTTGCGCTGTGGGGAGGGACAAGAGCGGGTGAGCAAAGAATGCCTCGGACCGCCGACCACGGACCAGGCTTGGCCATACCCCCCCTCCCTCCCTCCCTCCCGCTCTGCTCCCATTCCACCGTTAATGACCTGTATCCCTCCTTCCCTCCCTCCCTCCCTCCGCCCTCCCGGTCCTACATTGATGACCTGCAGGCTCATGGAGCGCTCGACGACGTCGAAGTACCCGGGAATGCCCAGGGCGGCACAGTTCTCCCTGGTGATTTCCGTGTCCAAGGGGTTCTGTCTCCGCCACATGCCCTTCCCCCGCTTGGCCCGCAGCTTCTTCGTGACCTCCTCGGCGATCTGTGGGATCAGGCGTCAGGGGAGGTGAGCATCTCGACCAGAGGGGGGGGAAGGAAGCAGGGGCCACGCCGGATCCTCCGGCCGTCCCCGGCAAGCCCGCCACTTACCGTCAAGACTTCCGGCTGCGTCAGGTCTGAGACACGGCGCTGGCCCGTCAGCTTGGATACATCCACCTTAGGGACAGGTGGCAGGACTAGTGGGGACGGTGCCGGGGCAGGCGGTTGCGACGCCGGAGGGGCTAGGACAGGCGCGGATTCAGCTGAGGACGGGGCTTCAGGTAGGGCTGTTGAAGAGTCGGCTGGCTTTAGAAAGCCTGCTTTTAGTTTGGGCCGTTTCGCTGTGGGAGGGACGGACCCTTGGACTGCCATAAGTTTAGGGACTGCAGGAGCCGCCTCCACTGTCTTCTTGCCGGCAGCTTTTTCTTCCGTCCCTTTCCCTTGGTCGGTGGACAGGACGCTACCGTCTCGGATATGTATTGGACGTATTTCGCGGTAGATGGGCTCTGGCACCTTGGCCGTGTTCCGAAGGGAGGGGCTAGACGAGCCGCCCTCCCAGTCCCCCAAACTGAAGGCTCTCCGCACTTGGTCTTCGGAGAAGCCCTCCATCGGCCGCCCAAAGGCCTGTGTGGTCGCCATGCTGCGTGCAACATCCACCAATGATAGGCGCGGCCTGCTCTTTCCGGCATCACTGCCGGATGCGGCCCGAACCGAGGCGGCGTACTGCACAAAGTCGGGGGGGAGGGTGTGAATGTAGTCGGTGGGCACGGGAGAGGCGAAGTTTTGAATCATGGACCTGAACTTGTCCATTTCCTCTTCCAAAGCTCTACTGCGGTAAGCAGGGGTCGCGCTGGACATGGTGTGCTGTATGTGTGAGGGGCTGCATGAGTTGTGCGAGAGATGACCTCCAATTATCGGGCGACATCCATCGGCTACAAGCTACCGTCCAAAAAGCCTGCGTGTCGTGAAATATAGGGAACCATACCAAGCAAGGCCACGCTTACTTCAAGCAACGTGCCAGGCCGGGCCAGATACAGCCCAGTCATTGCCCATCAACCGGCCCCTACGCATATAATGGCCTAAGTGTGTGCTCCGACGATATGATGCTTGTTTCGTCAGCACTTTCCCACTTACGCTCCGTGCGATTCCAGGCCCGCGCTCTGAGACACTGCACGGGGCTTGGCGGCGATACCATTGTTCGGATGCCATCAATCAAGCATGACACCAGTACCTTCAAGCATGCTGGCAGTTCGGATAGACCAGACTCATGGCAGTGGTCGTCATGCTGGGGGTGACCTCTACGAGAACCGTACGTTCCGGGACCGGGGTTGAAAAAGAACGTTTCAACGAAAAGCATCTGGACCCTATCTGCATATCTTCCTTTAATTTATCTAGATGACAGTTGCTGTTATAGCGAATGCAGTGCTTCTAGTGCCACTGCAAGAACTGGTGCTGCCGCGTAAGCTATGTTACCTAATCGGCCGCCAATTGTTTCATAATTCACAAGTTGCCGCTTCTTCCCGCATCTAAAGTGTTCACAAGACTAAATCATTCACCGGTCTTCTCCCTTTTTTGCAGACGTGGTATTCATTCTGATCACAGAAATCATAAGACCGCGAATGTGCCCCTCTCATCCATACTAACCAATTCGCGTTCCCTAAGTTTCACGCGAAGAAATTGTAACCGCTGTCGAACTTATTCCACCCGTACTTATCGAAGAGTCGGTCCGACGCCTTGGGCCTTCTATCTCGGCCGCCCCTGGAATCCTCCCAGCCTCCTCGGCCCTCCTTCCAAGCCTCGGAATACAGACCCCTGTAGCTCGAGACACGCTTTTCCAGCCGAGACAGAACTTCGCCCTTCCAACCGAGTTCCCGCAGGTCTCCCAGGACCTCGTCCAGATCCTCCACACCCAAACCCCCTACACGGGAGCGAGCCAATGCGAAGGAATTTACCAAAGCGTAGGCGAGCTGCAGGTCGGGGAGGATCTGGAACTCCCCACGCATCTCTCGGTAGAGCTGCATAATTTTGGACCCAGCGTACACGTTATCCGAGCCCGCCACCCCCTTCACCAGGATGGTGTAGGTGATAACGTCCGGAATACCTGGCCGACCTTCTTCGGGAGAGGCGAACCTTTCCGGGGGGATGGGCACCAGCGCCGACAGGCTCCCGCGCTTGAAGGCTTGGAAGACTTCCAGGGCCCGCTTCAGCGCTCCCGCCTTGACCAGGGCCAGGAGGAGGCTGTTTACGGCCGTCGTGTCCAACAGCAGCCCCAAATCGTGGCGCGAAGCCATCAGCTCCAGCAGTCGGTCGGGCCCCGGCAAAATTCCGCGAGGGGGGCAGGAAGCAGGGTCGTCGCCGGCATCGGCCACGGCGGCGTCCACGGCAGCTGCTGCGCGTTCCAGCCCATCCTCCCCCTGATCCCCCTTAGGTTGGAGTAGGGCATTCGGGAGGCGCTGTAGGAGGTCCACCGGGGAGCGAGGAGGCGGGGGTCGGGATGGAAGGGAGGGGGAGTAAGCGCGGAGGAGCATGGAGAAGGTGTAGCAGTCAGGGAAGGGGCCGCCTTCCAGCATCTCCATGAACAAGTCCTCTGCCTGTCGGAGGCGGGGGGGGTCCGTGGCGAGAAGGAGGGCGGCCAGGAGCGTGTTGCAGGTGACGATGTCTGGGGCCACCCCGGCCTTCCCCCTCTTCCCCGCCATCTCCTCCCGCAAGGCCAGCATGCCCTCCACCCGGCCTGCCCTCGCCAAGGCTGCCATCACCGCGTTGTACGTCCAGACCGTCGGCCTCAGGCGCGGGTCTCGTTTCCCCTCCTCCTTCATCCGCCCCACTGCCGCCCACATGCCCGCCATGTCTCCGGCCCGCGCCGCGCCTTGCAGCAAAGCCGTATAGGTCCGAGCATTCGGGGCCACGCCCGCCGCACGCATCGATTCCAGCACGTCCCGGGCCTTTTCCAGCTCTCCTTTTCCCGCCAGAGCCGAGATCAAGGCCGTGTACCCCTCCACTGAGGCTGGCACAGCGCTGCTCTCCAAGATCAGGAGCCCCCGGTCCAGGCGCCCGTGGGCGGCGCAGGCGGCGACCAGCGTGTTCACGGTGACCCTGTCGGGCTGCACTCCCGCGTCCCGCATATCTCGATACAGGGCGATGGCGGCGCCCAAGTCCTTTTCCCCCAAGGCTCGGAGCACGGTGTTGTAGCTGTACTGGTCGGGCAGAGGCAAGCCTGTCGAGCCCCCGACCCGGGATGGGGGGGGGGCTGTGCTTCTTGAGGGGCTACCGCTTTCGCCGCGTCTGACTGGACGATACTCAGCAACCCCCCGCCTTAAGTAGGACGTGGAAACATATGAGGCTTGGGCCATATCCCGTAGGATGCCCCGGGCTCGGTCTAAGTCGCCCACGCGGGTCAGAGCATCCAAGAGGGAGTTGAGCGCGACTGTATCAAGAGCCACCTCCTCCCGCCGGTCCATCATCTCCTCCGCCAGCGCCTCCACGCGCTCCCTCCACTGCATGCGCCCGAAGCCTTTCAAGGCAGCGCTGTACAAAAAGCTGGACTTGGGAATGCGCAGACGGTCCATCTCAGCCATCAAGGGCGCCACGGCGGCCAATGCCGGCGTGCTTCTCGCTCTCTTCGACCCCTCCTCTGCGTCCGCGCAACAGCACCTCACTACCAGGAAAAAGAGGTACTCATCCAGATACGATGATGCGGGACCCGCTTTTCCCCCGTTCTCCTGGCACTGGAGTGTGAGGAGGCGAAGGAGGGCCACAGCCCCCTCGGCGTCTCGAGCGCGCGACATGGCTTGCAAGACTTCGCGAAACTCTTTCACAGGCAAGGCTGAGGGTGCGGATGACGACGCCACCACATCCAGAAAGTATGATTGCACCACGTTCCCCGCCAAGCCAAGCATTTTGGAAGCATAGGCTCGTGGAGGGCGGGGATGTCGACAGTGCTCTAGGATGGCGCGGTACATCGCGTCGGGCACCGGAGTACGCCCTTCATCAGCCATGCGCCAGTTCCGGAGATCTTTGAAAGCATTGTTCAGATCAATCCCTTTCCGTATCCGCTCTCCCAAGGCCTTCACCTCAGCCACGGTGTAAGCAGAGGTCGCAGAAGGGCTTGGGCGAGGCCACGGAGGTGGAGGCCGCCTGCGCATCGTAGGAGAGTCATCTTCGCTACCGCTACCTGCAGTTAGGCTTGAGACAGCGAAATGCTTGCAAATATCACCGCACTTTCTTCTATCGCTCAGAGAGACAACAGATATCGAGCTGCTTTTGCGAGAAGTCATTGGAGTACTGGGATGGAGGCGGAGGGCATACTGTACAGAGAGCGAGGCAAAGACGCATACAATACTAAGGAAAGTGGCAACCCTGGTGGCACCATTTGGATGGAGTAGTGCCCTAATCGGCATGTGTCGTTGCCGACCGCATCTTCTTACGATCATTTAGACAGTCCTGAAAGTGGGGCTCATCGCGTGCGTGGAGGAAGCGATTTCGTGTCTGCGTGAACTTGGTTTGCTTGGACCAAAATGAGGACAAGATGAGCGTAGAGAAGCGCGCTAGCCTGTTGTGTGGTGACAATCGCATGGAACGGTAAGCCCTGAGAAGAGTAATTGCGACGAGTTACAGCCCGTGCTGGCAGGTAGTCGGACACGTCCTGACTGAGCATGGATCTGGCCTTGACGATCCGATCTGCCACTTAGAAAACCCGCGAGGAGGAAAAAGCATCGGGGCCCTTCAATGACACGCTTGGACTGAAGATAAGAGGCTATCCATAACGATGAGTGAGCGTTTGTCATTTTTTGTTGTATTAGGAGGTCGTGTGTTGGAAATTTGGGGCTATGTCCTGTGCTCTCGTGTAACTTGCCTTACCTCCTCGTACCCGTCCCCATCGGAAAAAGAAGAAAAGCCGCAAGCGTGTTCTTTTCTAGTCTTTGCACGTGCACGATGTCTCTTTCACATAAAATAATCGATGGCTACACAACCGGATCATTGTACCACAGGGCCAGGGTGTGTATACCCGCTTGAACGGAAGAGCTGTCATCATTACGGTTTCAGTATCTTTTCGCTTGGTCAGGGCCTTGAGATCTTCAAGTGGGGTGGCCCACACATCTGGACCGCAGGCACAGGAAAAATTAAAATGCCGCCGCAAACGTGGAATATTGGGCCACGCCCACAGCTCATACATGCTACAGAGAAAAGGCTACGGCCCATAGTCGGCGGATTGGTCTTCTCACGTTCTGGCGCAGGAACCGCAGGAAAATGGCTGCTACTAGTAGCACTGTGCTATTGCCTGCATTGGTGTAGCGCTGCGGATGCCCCCGTCACACTTCTTCCTCCAAACCATGTGGTTGAAGGCCAGCTAGCATCGAACGTGAGTTGGCTGGAACGGGGTTGAGAAGCGAGAGACGGACGAGAGAGCTTTCGGAATGAAGCGTCAGGGATTATTCCGCTTGGTGATGATGATTAAGTACCACTCGCGTTCTGGTCACGTAACTACATACTTGATATCCTTCCTCAAGCATGGCCCCAAACAATCTCTGCTTGCTTATTCCTACGTCGGGTCGTCGCCACTGAGAGTGCCCCTTACACCCCCATCCTTCCCCATCGTCCGTTATCCCTGCCTCTTGCCCTCCTTCTCCTCATCTCTAACGTCCTTTCCCTTCCCACGTTGTCGATTGGCAGTCCTACCGGTACTATGAAGTCGTCGGCTCAGGGCGCTCGGGGCAAGATCTGGTCCTGACGGCGACCCCCCTAGGCGGGGACGTGGACTTGTACGTCTCGTTGGGCTCGGACCTGGCTCTTCCCACCCGCGAGCGATACGAGTGGGCCTCCTCCCACTTGGGGGCTGATTCCCTGGTGATCGTGGACGAGGATCCTAAGAACTGCCAGCACCAGCCGCCGGCGCATCCGGGGCAAGCGCCTGCGGCCTGTGTCTACCGCGTCGGGGTCTTTGGGTACCTGGGGGGGGGCTTCTCGCTCCTGGCTCGCTGGAACAACTCGGAGCCCGTGCCGCTGGCCTTGGGCAGGCCTCAGAGCGACGCGGTGACGGCGGGGACTTTCCGGCAGTACAGCTTCGACCTGTCGCCCAAGGCCTTGGCCGGCGACGGGGGGGGGCAGAGAGTGGACGCGAGCACAGGCGCGACGCCGGCGGTGGATCTGGAGGTGTTGCTGCACCCGCTGTTGGGGGACCCCGACATGTACGTGACCCTGGACGGAGAGCGGCCCGGCGGCGAGCACTACCAGTACCAGAGCTCGGACTGGGGCGCGGCGGTCGACCGCATCGTCCTGGGCCCGCACGACCCGCGGTTCCAGCGGTGGTGTCCCGAAGGGCGGTGTCAGGTCCGGATTGGGGTGTATGGCTTTCGCGAGGCTTCCTTTTCCTTGCTGCTCTCGGCCTTCACGGAGCCGATCCGCCTGCAGCTGGACCAGCCCATATCCCTGACCCTGCGGCCCACGCTGGCGCAGCGTTTGACAGTGCCGTGGCCGGGGGCGGCGGACGTGGGGAGCCTCCGCGTCTCGGTCTCGCCCCAGTCCGGTCCCGCCCCGCGACTCTACGCCTCGTGTCGCTCCAGCCGGCCCAACGCCACTGTGCACGATTGGGAGCTGGAGGGAACGGCCACGCTGTCCGGGCAAAGCCTCGTGATCGACACCGCCTTGGGCACCAACAAGGGCTGTGATGCCGGGAGCAACCTGACCCTGGCCGTGGCCGCCGACTCTCTCGCTTCCCTCTCCTTGCTCGTGTCCACGGACGCGGCGGGCAGCATTCCCCGCCTCCTGCCTGGCCTGCAGACCCCCGGGCGGGCCCACAACGGGGCCATGGCCTACTTCGCCGTGCGCGTGGGCGGGGCTGACTACACGGACGTGGAGCTCGTTTTGACCGTCACCAGTGGCGAGGCAGACATGTACGTGTCGGACTCGTACGAGGGGCGTCCGCGAATAGACGCGACCACGGGGGTGGTGTCGAGCTATAGCCTGAGCAGCGCGCAGGAAGGCGATGACAGGTTGACCGTGAAGCATTCGCTCTTCAAGGACTGCGGGGCCAGGGCGGGG
>Ga0102934_1001572_pt1 | contig 15970 bp, 10 predicted proteins | sample SalPonR2_A_D1_MG_FD_78175 | JGI IMG/M metagenome (GOLD analysis project Ga0102934, IMG submission 78175) | Salt pond soil microbial communities from South San Francisco under conditions of wetland restoration - Salt Pond MetaG R2_A_D1_MG | ecosystem: Environmental > Aquatic > Marine > Intertidal... | reverse complement strand
TTTAAGGTTTAAGGTTTAAGGTAAAAGCAATTTCGATCTCTTGGCTTCGGATGCTTCGCGGCAATCTTCAAGGTAAGTCAGAAGGGTTTTGCTTAACCCCTAAACCCTAAACCTGTTTTTACCCCGCCTTCCTGCGCCCGCCCGGCATCACGTCGTGGTCTTTCGCGTACGGGATACCGAGAATCGATTTCTGCATGTCCCAGGCCGCGGTCGGGCAGCGCTCGGCGCACAGGCCGCAGTGCACGCAGACGTTTTCGTCCTTGACCATGATGCGCCCGGTCTGCTTGAGCTGATCGGAGATGAACATCGGCTGGTCGGGGTTGGCCGGTTTGGCGGTCAGGCGCGACTTGACCTGTTCTTCTTCCCCGTTATCGGTAATCGTCAGACACTGAGTGGGGCAGATGTCGATACAGGCATCGCACTCGATGCACAGGGCGTCGGTGAATACGGTCTGGATATCGCAGTTCAGGCAGCGCTCGACTTCGCAGGCCGTCTGTTCGGCGGTAAAGCCCAGCTCGACCTCGGTATCCAGATCGCGGAAGCGATCAACCAGCGGCACGTGCTCCATCTTGCGGCGCGCGGCCGGATCGAAGTAATTGGAGTAGCTCCACTCGTGCATGCCCATCTTGCGCGAGCCCAGGTTCATGGTGCGCGGCAGGCGGTCGGCCACGGATTTTTCATGGCAGTGGTTGTGGATGGAGATCGCGGCCTGGTGGCCGTGCTCCACGGCCCAGATGATGTTTTCCGGGCCGAATGCCGCGTCGCCGCCGAAGAACACGCCGGCCAGCGTGGATTCATAGGTGGTGCGGTCACAGACCGGTTCGTCCCATTGGTTGAATTCGATGCCGATATCGCGCTCTATCCATGGGAACGCGGTTTCCTGGCCGATGGCCAGGATCACGTCGTCGGCTTCGAAGAACTCTTCGCCGGTCACGCGCGTGTCGGTGATGCGCCCGTTTTCGGTGGCGTATTCCATCACCTCGAAGAGCATGCCCTTGAGCCTGCCGTCCTCGAGCACGAATTCCTTCGGGCTGCGATTGATGACGATCTCGACCTGTTCTTCTTCGGCGTCTTCCAGTTCCCAGGCCGACGCCTTGAAGAAGTCGCGCGGCTTGCGCGCCATGACCTTGACGTCGTCGGCGCCCATGCGCAGGCTGGTGCGGCAGCAGTCCATGGCCGTATTGCCGACGCCGATGATAAGCACCTTGCGGCCGATGGCTTCGGTGTGCTTGAACGCCACCGATTCCAGCCATTCGATGCCGATATGAACGTTGGCTTCGGCATCCCACCTGCCGGGAATGTCGAGTTCCTTGCCCCTGGGCGCGCCGGAGCCGACGAACACCGCGTCGTAGCCTTCGTCCAGCAAGGCCTTCATCGAGTCGATGGGCGTATTCAGGCGAAGATCCACGCCCATGCCGGTGATGTAGTCGATCTCCTCGTCCAGCACGCGCGCCGGCAGGCGGAACGACGGAATGTTGGACCGCATCAATCCGCCGGGTTTGGCCAGCTTCTCGAATAGGGTGCATTCGTAGCCCAGCGGCATCAGGTCGTTGCAAACGGTGAGGCTGGCGCAGCCGGCGCCGATCAGTGCAATCTTCTTGCCGTTCTTGTGTACAGGCACGCTTGGAAGGCGTGCCTGGATATCCTGCTTGTGATCGGCCGCGACGCGCTTGAGGCGACAGATGGCGACCGGCTTTTCATCGATACGACCGCGACGACAGGCAGGTTCGCAGGGCCGGTCGCAGACGCGTCCGAGGATGCCGGGAAAGACGTTGGACTCGCGGTTGACCATGTAGGCGTCGGTAAAACGGCCCTGGGCGATCAGCCGGATGTATTCGGGCACATCCGTGTGGGCGGGGCAACCCCATTGGCAGTCGACGACCTTGTGGAAGTAGGCGGGGTCCTGCGTGTCGGTTCGTTTCATCTGCGCACCTGCGGCGGTCCGGTCGCCAAAATGCTGTCGGCAGTGAGCATACCCGAAGCGCAACGGGGATGAAACCTTTGTGAAACGAGATTCCCGGGGAGGTTCCCCTTTTTAAACCGGTTTCCCTTTATTGCCCCGCGCTATAGAATCGATCTTCGGCGCAACTGCGCCATCGGCGAAGCCGCGGCAAGCGACATGGACTCAATATGGTGAATGATCGATCCGGCGTCACTCAACTTCTGCACGCTGCCGGTTCGGGCGATCGGAAGGCGCGCGAAAAGCTGCTGTCGGTCGTTTACCAGGAGTTGCATGCGCTGGCCCGGCGCCAGTTGCTGGGCGGCAGTGGCGGACAGCCGACGCTTTGCACCACTGCCCTGGTTCACGAGGCGTTTCTGCGCCTTGCGGCCCAGGAGAACGTCGGGTTCGAGGATCGCGCACATTTTCTCGGCTATTGCGCACGGGTCATGCGCAGCATCGTCGTCGACCAGGCGCGTCGCCAGCAGGCGGAAAAACGGGGCGGCAATCTGACGCGCGTCCAGTTCGGCGATGAATACAAGAACCAGGGCGCTGGCCCGGAACAGGTCATGGCCCTGGAACAGGCGCTGGAGCAGCTCGAAGAGGTCGACCGCGGGCTTGCGCGGTTAACCGAACTGCGGGTCTTCGGTGGGTTGAATTTCGACGAGTGCGCCATCGCCCTCGACGTGTCACGACGCACGGTCCACCGGCACTGGCGTCGGGCTCGCGCCATGCTCGGCGCCGTCCTGGCCCGAGAGCCCGGCGCCTGAGGTCGGGGCAGTGGACCGGCAGCTCTGGTTGCGATTCGCGCAGGAACTGGAAGACCTGCTGGAGCGCGAACCCGCTGAACGCGCCGAGCGCCTGGAGTCCCTGGCGAACGAGGACCCGGAACTTGTGCGGCTGGTCCGGGATGCACTTGCGGCCGACGAGGCATCGATTCCGCTGCTCGACGAGGCGCTGGTGCTCGGACTCGATGAAGCCGGGCTGGAACCCGGCGAGTCTCGTCCGACGCTCGATGCCGGGGTGCGGGTTGGCGCCTGGAAGCTGCTGGAGAGGCTGGGCCGCGGCGGCATGGGCGAGGTATGGCTGGCCGAGCGTGACGACGGCCAGTATCGGTTGCAGGTCGCAATCAAGCTTATAGACGGCGTTCTGGACAGTGAACTGCTGCGCGAGCAGCTCAGGCGCGAGCGCCAGATTCTCGCCGGCCTGGATCATCCCAACATCGCCCGTCTGGTGGACGGGGGCGTGCGCGATAACGGAATGCCCTGGTATGCGATGGAGTTCGTCGCGGGCGTGCCGCTGAATCGCTACTGCAGCGAGGCCGGGCTGAACATCGACGCCCGAATGCGGCTGGTCGCCCGGGTGGCCCGGGCAGTGCAGCATGCGCATGGCCGGCTGGTGGTCCATCGCGACCTGAAGCCGCACAACATTCTGGTCGACCAGCGCGGCGAACCGCACCTGCTCGATTTTGGCATTGCAAAGCTGCTCGAGGAGGCCGGCGGCGATGCCGGTGCCGTCACGCTTCTGGGCGCCTCGACGCCGGACTACGCCGCACCCGAGCAGCGCCACGGTCGCAACGTCGGGACGGCTGCCGATATCTACGCGCTTGGCGTCATCGCCTACGAACTGCTGACCGGGGGCTTGCCGAGCCGCGCCGAGCGTGTCGGTAATGAGGAAACCCGCGGGCCCTTGCCGTCGCAGGCATCGGGGATCAAGCGAAAGACGCGCGCAGCGCTGGCTGGCGACCTGGATGCGCTGGTATCACAGGCGCTGGCGCCGGACCCGCACGCGCGCTACGTATCGGCAGATGCGCTGGCCGACGACATCGATCGTTTTCTCGAAGACCGGCCGGTACTGGCCAGGCGTGCCGGTGCCGGGTATCGGGCACGCAAATTTGTTCGCCGCCATTGGTTGGGCGTGGGACTGGGCACCGGCGCGGTGGTCGCGCTGTGTCTTGCGCTGGGTGTGAGTCTGGTCCAGACCCAGCGCGCCGAGCGCGCCCTGGCGCGCGCGAACGCGGTGCAGGAATTCCTGATTGGTGTATTCGACGCGGCCGAGCCCGGAAATTACGAGGCCGGCCTCGTCGTTCCGCGCCGCGATCTGGCCGAACGGGCCGCCGAGCGGCTCAATATCGTGCTGGAGCACCAGCCCGAGGCGAGGATCGATCTGCTGATCGCGATCGGCCGCGTGCTGCGCCAGCTGGGCTTTGCCGACCGGGCCCGGCCGCTGTTGCAGCAGGCGGTCGATGAGCTCGATGCACAAGGGGCAAGCGGAAGTGATGCACGGGCAGTCTCGGCACTGTTCGAACTCGGCCAGATCGAGAGCCTGGACGAGCGCATGGAAGCCGCCGGCCAGGCATTCGAGCGAGCCGATGCCATTGCCATGACGGTTGGCGAATCACCGGTTGCCAGAGCGGCCATTCTGTTCCAGCTTGGCATCGCCCTCAGCGACGTGCATCGCTTCGAGGCGGCGCTGTCCGCCTTTGAGCGGGCTGCCGGGCTTGCCAATGATCGTGACGGCAGCCGAGCGCTGTTGCCGCGCATTCGGCTGCTGACGGCGTTGACCCTGAATCGCGCCGGGCGCGTCGATGAATCCTTGTCGGCCGGCGAACAGGCCGTGGCCGATGCCCGCACCATTCTGGGTCCGCGGCACGAGCGCACCGCCAGTGCGCTCAGCACGGTCGGTGGCATGCTGCGGCGTGCGGGCCGACTGGATCGGGCCGAAGCCATGTTGCGCGAGGCCGTCGGTATCGGCAGAGACGCCTACGGCCACGCCGATTCCGCCGCGCTCAACAATCTCGCGGGACTGGTATCCGATCTCGGGCGGCACGCCGCGGCCGAGCGGCATTATGCCCAGGCCCTGGAACTCGCGACAGCGCGATACGGCGCAGAGGCGGCGGCCACGGCGCGCTATCGGCGGAATCTCGGGATGTGCCAGGCCTGGGCCGGACGTCTCGATGCGGGGCTGGGCAACCTGGAATCGGCCTGGCGCAGTCACGTCGATGCCACTGCGCCGACGCATCGTTACAGCGTTTTCATTCAGGCGCAACTGGCCTGGATGCTGCGGCGCGCCGGGCGTGAGGGGCGGGCCAGGGCGCTGCTTGCCGAGTTGCGCGATCGGTTGCCGGACCTTCGAACCGAATACCCGCGCGCCGCGATCCGCATCGAGATGGTGAGCGCCGGGCTGGCAATGGATTCCGGTCGAGCCGAGCAGGCGCTGGCGCGCATCGAAGCCGCGGAAGCGATGCTGCAGGACCGCGCGACGCGGACACCGCTGGACAACCACGAACAGGTCGAGCTCGCGTTACTGGCCGGCGACGTTCGCGCCGCGGCGGGGCAGGCGGACGCAGCACGCGCCGACTGGCTTGCCGCCCGGGAACTGGCGAGGCAGCTTCTGGGGGCCGAACATCCGCTACGGGCCGAGGTCGAATCGCGGCTGCGGATCGAAGCGCCGTTGCCAGTCGAATAGCGACGACGATGGAATCACGGCCGGCGGCGAGAGTCGGCTGGCGCAGGGCTATTTCGTATCCGTTTCCGTCGGCTTGCCCATGCCCAGGAAGTAATCTTTCTTCTCGCGCGCCATCACGCCGGCCAGCAGCACCAGCGCGATCAGGTTGGGCGCGGCCATCAGGCCGTTGAACGTGTCGGCGACGGCCCAGATCAGCTCCAGCCCGCCGACCGCGCCGACGAACAGGAACACCAGGAACGCCAGCCGGTAGGGAAGTACAACGCGCTGTCCGAAAAGGTATTCCCAGCTTTTCTCGCCGTAGAAGTTCCATGCAAGCATGGTGGTGTAGGCGAAGAATACGATGGAGATGAGCACGATATAGCCGCCCGGTCCCGGCAACCCGGTCGAGAATGCCGTAGCGGTCAAGTCGGCGCCGTTTGCGCCGGTGGTGAAAGCGCCGGTGGTCAGGATGACCAGCGCGGTCATGGTGCAGACCACAAGGGTGTCGATGAACACTTCCCAGACGCCCCAGAAACCCTGGACGAATGGCTTGTTGCGCGCCTGGGCGTGGATGATGGACGCCGAGCCCAGGCCCGCCTCGTTCGAGAAGATGCCCCTGGCGACGCCGTAGCGGATGGCCTCGGCCACGGTGGCGCCGGCAAAGCCGCCGGCCGCGGGCACCGGTTCGAAAGCGTGCACGAAGATCATCTTCAATGCGCCCGGAATGGCATCGAAGTGCAGGAAAAGAATCACCAGCGAGCCCGCGATGTAGATCAGCGCCATCAGCGGAACGACTTTCGAGGCCGTCGCCGCGATGCGCGAAATGCCGCCGAGCGTGACCGCGCCCACGGCGATCAAGGCGACGATGCCGCTTAGCCAGGTCGGTACGCCGAATGCCGTGTCCATAGCCTGCGACAGCGTGTTGGACTGGACCATGTTGCCGATGCCGAAGGCCGCGATGCCGGCGAACAGGGCATACAGAATCGCCAGCCACTTCCAGCGCGGCCCCAGCCCTTTTTCGATGTACCAGAACACGCCGCCGGAGACACTGCCGTCGGCGTTGACCTGGCGGTATTTCACGCCCAGCGTGGCCTCGGCCATCTTGGTTGCCATGCCGACCAGCGCGATCACCCACATCCAGAAGATTGCGCCGGGGCCACCCAGCGCGATGGCGGTCGCTACGCCCGCGATGTTGCCGACGCCGATGGTGGCCGCCATCGCCGAACTGACCGCCTCGAACGGCGAAATCGAGCCGTCGCCGGTATCCATCTCGCGCCGGAAGAACTTGCCGAAGCTGTGGTGCCACGCGTGCCGGAGGTACCGGAACTGGAAGAAGCCCAGCCGAATGGTCAGGTAAAGACCGGTGCCGGCCAGCAGGATCATGAACGGAGGCCCCCATACGATGCCGTTGACGAAATTATTAACGGTTGTAATCCATTCGGTCATGGCGGTTCTCCCTGGAGCGAAATTTCAGCTTTATATTTATTGGCCGCCGCTTGTTGGTCCGGCGATGCGCGCTCAATCTTAGCCGATCACGGCTTCCGGGGCCGGGTTCGGGTGCATCATTCCCGGCCCTTGGGCGATTGTGCGCGCTGGCGAAGAAATTCGGCGAGGTCGTTCGCGTCGTGACGGGATTTGCGGGTGAAGCCGAATTCGTGCTCCGGCTGCAGTTCGCGGTCCAGCCAGATGCCTTTTTCGACGGCTTCCGGGCGCTGCGCGGCCAGCCAGAGAATCGTGTCGGCGCCCTGTTCGGTGTCTCTGAGGATGGTTTTCAGCGCAGTCCGAAAACCGGGCAGGGCGGTCTTGACGCCTTCGGTATCGACCCAGCCCGGGTGCATGACGTGGACCGCGGGTTGGCCATTCCATTGTTCATTCCAATAGCGCGTCAGCTCGACCTGGGCGCGCTTGTGCATGGCGTAGGCGGCCATGCCGTCGTAGTCGTCTCCGTCCCGGCAATCCATCTCCTCGAGCTTCAGCGGCGTGCCGTACATGCCGCCGGAGGAGACGTTGATGACGATTCCGTCGGCTGCCAGCAGATCGTGGTCGTAGAGTTGTTCGGTCAGCACGAACGGGCCGAGCAGGTTGGTGGCGAATGACGCCTCCAGGTCTTCGTCGGTGGTGGTGAAGTCGTTCATCAGCACGCCGACGTTGTTGATCAGCACGTCTACGGGGCCGGCGGCGATTTCGGGATGGTCGGTCAGCGCGCGGACATCGGTGATCGAGGCCATGTCGACCGGAACGGGCCTGATGCGGTCGGGATGTTCGGCGTCGTGTTGCAGTGCGTCGAGCTTGCCGGTATCGCGCGCCAGCGCCAGCACGGTTGCACCGTGACGGTTGGCCGTCAGCGCAACGGCGCGGCCGATGCCGCCGGTGGCGCCCGTGACCAGCCAGCGCTGGCCGGAAAAGTCCGGATCGAATTCTTCCCAGTCGCTTGATCGCCGTTGGAAGCCCAGCGCGCTGAACGAGCGCAGGAATCGGCCGTAGAACAGCAGGCTGCCGAGTGCGCGAACGAGCATCAGGAGGCCTCCGATTGCGACTGGGCGCTGCCGGCAAATCGTTCCGCCGCCTGCCGGACGTCGTGTCCGCTGGGCGCCTGGTGCAGCCTCAGTCCGAATTCCGGAATGATGGCGTAGATATGGTCGAAGATGTCGGACTGGATGTTTTCGTACGGCACCCAGCTGGTCTGGTTGGCAAAACCATACACCTGCAGCGGGATTCCGTTGGGCCCGGCCTCGAGCTGGCGCACCATGAAGGTCAGGTCGTGGTTGATGTTGTCATTGTCGGCCAGGTAGGCGGTGAGATAGGCGCGAAAGATCCCGAGATTGGTCAGATGGCGTGTATTCAACGACGAGGACGGGTCGACCCCGTCGGCCTGGTTGGCCTGCTGGATTTCGACGGCCTTGTCTTCGATATAGTTCGACAGCAGGCGCGCTCGCCTGAGCCTTTCGAGCTCTTCGTCGGAGGCGAAACCGACGCTGGTCGCATCGATGTTGACGGCGCGCTTGATTCGCCGGCCGCCGACGGCTTCGATGTTGCGCCAGTTCTTGAACGAGTCGGAAATCAGCGCGTAGCTGGGAATCGAGGTGATGGTCTTGTCCCAGTTGCGGACCTTCACCGTGGTCAGGCTGATGTCGATGACGTCGCCGTCCGCGCCATACTTCGGCATCTCCAGCCAGTCGCCGACCGCCAGCATGTTGTTGGCCGAAAGCTGGATGCCGGCCACCAGTCCGAGGATCGGGTCCTTGAAGATCAGCAGCACCACCGCGGTCATCGCGCCCAGGCCGCTGAACAGGATCAGCGGCGATTTTCCGATGAGGAATGCCACCGCAAAGATCAGCGCCACGGTGGTCGCCACGAGCTTCAGGCTCTGGAAAATGCCGCGCAGCGGCAGCTTGACGGCCGAGCCTGCCGAGCGGGAGATTTCCTCGACTGCGTCGAGCAGCGAGAACAGCGCCAGCAGCGAGAACAGGATGATCCACAGGTGCGTTATTGCTTCGGTCAACTGAAGTACGAGCGAGTCGGCGTCGAGAAACGCGCTGGCCATCGCGAACACCACCACGCCCTGCAACGCGAGTGCGATGCGGCTGAACAGATTGTGGCCCGAAAAAGCCCGTTGCCAGATGCTGCGTCCCGACCTGCGCGCGCGTTCCAGAAAGCGCGCCACGATGCGGTGCAACACCATGTGCAGCACTATCGATGCGATCACGATCAGACTGATCACGACCAGGAAATAGATGTATTCGGTATCGCTCAAGCCGAAATTCTCGAGCCACTTCAGCAGTTCGTTTTTCACCGGTTCTCCGCTATTGGTCACGAATGGCGATTGACGGCGAATACCGTCGATTCGTCTGCAAGCTTAACAAGCTGGTGTCCCGATGCTGTCGGACAATTGCTGGCCCAGTATTCGACCGGTATGCGTCAGTAGCCATTTCAGCCGGTTGCCGCGAAGGACCGCTGACCGGCTGCTTCACCGTCCACTGGCGTGGCGTGAGCGGCGGCGGGCCCGGCCTGGTTGCCGACTCGCCGGCCTGCCGTGTCTATGCCGTGGAATCCCGTTTCGCCGGCAACGAAGTCAAGCCATCGCTCAGGGAAACAGTCCTGGCGGGATTGCAGGCACCTCGAAAGCGCCCATGCCGGTATTCCGAGTTGCGAAGGTTTGGGGTTTTGGCGCAGGCACCGGTCGGTTTCGATCGACTGTCCGGTCATGGTTTGCGGCAGTCGAATCGAAAATGCCTTGCCAGGGACCCGGCGTCCAGCCGGGAAAAATGTCGGTCAGATCGACGGCGCCGAACTGGCGCGCAAGCATCTCGGCCAGCACCTGGCGATAGTCGGTGGTCACGGCCAGGTCTTCGCCCGCCGAAAGATCCTGCGGTGCCAGGCCGGGCCAGTCGGCGTATATCGTGCCGCCGTTGACGCCGCCGCCGGCGGCCAGCATCACGCCACCGTGGCCGTGATCGGTCCCGGCCGAGGCGTTTTCGCGCAGTCGTCGGCCGAACTCGGTCTGGATGATCACCGTGGTGTCGGCCCACTTCGCGCCCAGGTCGGCGCGAAAGGCGGCCAGCGCATCGCCCAGCTGCGCCAACAGCGGCTCGATCTGCTGCGCCTGGTTGTCATGGTGGTCCCAGCCGCCGGAATTGATTGCCGCTGCCACCAGGCCGCTTTCGCCCAGGATCAGGCGCGCGGCGTCGGCCAGCGCGGTCCCCAGCGGCCCTTGCGGGTAGCCTTCTCCCGGCGCCATGTCGCTGATGGGCAGCAGTGCGTCGGCAGCGTTGAGCGCCGCCTCGGCGGTTGGCGCGAGCAGTGGATCGGCGGCATAGGCCTGGCCAAGCGCGGTCTGCGCGCGTGGATCGAGCTGCAGGCTGAAGTCGTCGATCGCGCCCAGCGCCAGGGCGTGATCGATCCCGGCCATTGCCCGCGGCACGGCCTTGTCCAGCGCCACGGCAGTGAGCGGGCTGTCCGGCGCGATCCCGGCCAGGTAACGGCCCAGCCAGCCATCGGCGGGCGCCAGGTCGAATGCGTCGATGCCCAGTTCCATGGCCGTCTGGGCCTGGAAGTGCGAACGTTGCGCCGAGGCCAGACCGGCGGCGTGCACAATGGCCAATTCGCCGTCGTCGAACAGCGCTTTGAGTCCCCCGGCGGCCGGATGCATGCCGAAGAACCCGTCCAGCGGCAGGGCCGTGGTTTCATCCAGCGCCAGGGTCCGTCGCGCATCGAAATAGCGGGCATCGCCCAGCGGCGCACAAATCGTCAATCCGTCGGCCGCGCCGCGCAGGAAGATCGAGATCAGGTGTCTCCCGTTCGATGCCTGCCGGCCGGCAGCCAGCACCCACCGTGGTGCTGCGCTGACGGCCCCGGTGAATGCCATCCATTGCAGCAGTTCGCGTCGATTCATGGCGTCATCTCCATTGTGCTTCGGGACCTGAGAGCAGCCAGGCGGCAAGCGCCGCGGGCCGCTCCTGGTCGGCAATCTTGTTGGCGTAGCGCAGCATTCGGCGCCGTGTCGCCGGGGTCAGGCCTCCAGGGCTCAGCGATTCGGTGAGAAAATCGATCTGTTCGATCGGCTTGTCGATGGCGGCAGCCTGCTGCAGCACTTCCGACTGCATTGCGAACCGCTCGGTCCAGGTGGCTGCAGCATTGAAGCGCACCAGAAGTCCGTTGGTCGATTGCCAGTATTCGCGCCGGTCGGGATAGCCGTCCGGCGCCGGCCAGCCGAAAGGCACCTGGCCGGCGCTGTTGAGAACCTCGAACATGGCCAGCAGCGTTTCCCCGGTCAACTCGGTTTCCAGCGCCCGTGCCAGGCCGGACAGGAACTCGTTGGGCCTTTTGAACTTGATCGCCCGGGTTCCGGTTACCAGCGGGTGCAGCAGCAGCGTGCGCAAGGTTTCCCGCGCGTCGCCGCCGCTTGAATCGAACGCTGCGCTGACGTCGTCTATCACGTGCTGATCGGGGATATCGGCTAAAAAGCGCCGCGCGAGCTTGGTCGCGACGTGCCTTGCCGTTGACGCATGACCCGCCAGCATCGACAGCACTGTTTCGCCTTCGTCCAGGCCGGTCGCCTGGATTTGTTCGCCGAGTACCTGCTTGGGCTCCCAGTCATGGCTCAGGGAATTGAAGAAGAAATATCCGGGTGGTCTTATCGCCCAGCCAGTGAACACGCGCGCGACTTCCTTGATGTCGTCTTCGGTATAACCACCGTCGACGCCCATGGTGTGAAGTTCCAGCAGTTCGCGGGCATAGTTTTCGTTCGGCCCACTGGCCGAGTTGCTGAAATTGTCGAGGTAGTACAACATTGCCGGGCTTTTGGCGTCGCCTTGAAGCAGCGTCTCGAAACTGCCCATGGCATGCTTTCGGATCAGGTCGCGATCCTCGGTGAACTTGAACAACGCCTCGGGGAGGTCGTTGGCCGGCACGCTGAAGTGGTCGCTCCAGAATTCGACCATGCGCTCGAACAACTGGCGCGGGCTGAAGGTGCGTCGAATCAGCGTGGCGATCAGCAGATCGCGCTGTGCGGCACCGAAGTTTTCTTCCTCGATGACATGGTCGAACAACTCCTGGGGGCTCATCGCGAGCGTCGGCAGGATTTCCTGGAGCAAACCTTCGAGTTCGCTGTCGTCGATGGCCTCGTCGTCGAGTTGCCATTCGACGAAGCCCTCGTAGCCCAGCGCTTCGACAACCTGAATCAATTGTCGATTGGCGCCGTAGGTAATGCGGTTGGCAAGCCGCACCAGACGTTTGAATTCAGTCGCGTCCACTTCAATCTCCTGGCGAAACCGCGTCCGGAAACACAACGGACGCCCTGTTGATCCAGAACGCGCCGGCCCCGGAAAGGTTGACACGGCGCGAAAATCGACCCCGGTAGTTTCCACAGTAGCGCATTGAAGTTGAATTGCAAGTGCCGTGGCGTCCGCTCGCCCGAGCGAGTGGGCGGCGATCGAAGGCTGCCTGCGTCATCGGTCCGGCACTCTGACTCCGCGCACTTGCCGGAGCCGGCCAGGGTCGTGATGCAGGTTTCGGCAGGGCCGGATTCGAGGTTGATCTCGCTCAAGTCCCTCACGGCTTCGATCGTCCACGATTGTCAGGCGAAGCCACGCCGGAGTGCCGAAATGCCCGATATGCAACCTCTTGAGCCCGAGGCGCTCTACCAGCGCTGCGATCCGGCCGGCTTCAATTTCGAGACCACGGACGAACTCGAAGACCTGTCCCGGGTCCTGGGACAGCACCGGGCGATGGAAGCGATCCGTTTCGGAATCGGCATGCCGAGCGACGGTTACGGTCTCTATGTACTGGGCGAGCCGGGTTCGGGCAGGCGTGCGCTGATCGATCGTTATCTGGATCGCCGCGCAGCGGGCGAGTCGTGTCCGCCGGACTGGCTCTACGTCAACAATTTCCGTGACAGTCGCAAGCCGTCGGCGCTGGCATTGCCGCCCGGCCGCGGTGCGGCGCTGCGCGACGACATGAAACAGCTTCTGGAAGACCTCAAGGCGGCTTTGCCGGCGGCGTTCGAGAGTGAGGAGTACCGGGCCCGGCGCAAGGAGTTGGAGCAAAACCTGGAAGAAGAGCAGGGCAAGCCCTTCGAGGCGCTGGACGAGAAGGCCCGGGAGCAGGGCGTATTGCTGATTCGCACCAATCGCGGCATGGCGTTCGCGCCGAAGAAAGATGACGACGAAGTGATGCCGGCCGATCAGTTCAACGAACTGCCCGAAGCTCAGCGCGAGGCGTTTCGTGAAAAGATCCAGAAACTCGAGGAGGAACTGGAAAAAATCATCCACCAGGTGCCGCGTTGGCAACGCGAGGGCAAGCGCAAGATCCGGGAGCTGGATCGGGATGTCACCCGGGTCGCGGTGGAGAACCTGATGGAAGACATGCATCGGAGCTGGTGCGACCAGCCGGCGGTGCTGAAGTATCTGGATGCCGTGGTCGAGGATGTCATCGACAACGTCGACGATTTCCTTGATGAGGACGGCGGCCAGAAGCCGATGGCGGTGCTGGGCGTCGCACAGCAGGATCAAAGGTCGTTGCGCCGCTATTGCGTCAACGTACTGGTCGATAACCGCGAGACGCCCGGCGCGCCAATCGTGTTCGAGAACCATCCCAGCCACCAGAATCTGTTCGGGCGCATCGAGCACATGTCGCACATGGGCAACCTGTTTACTGACTTCACCTTGATCAAGGGCGGCGCGCTGCATCGCGCCAACGGCGGTTATCTGGTGGTCGAGGTGCGCAAGTTGCTGACCCAGCCTTTTGCCTGGGAGAGCCTGAAGCGGACGCTGTTTTCACGCGAACTCAAGGTTGAATCGCTGGCCCAGGAATTGTCCCTGATCGATACCGTGTCGCTGGAGCCGGAGGCGCTTGACTTGAAAGTCAAGGTCATCCTGGTCGGGTCGAGACTGCTTTATTACCTGTTGAGCAGATACGATCCGGAGTTCGGCCAGCTGTTCAAGGTTGCTGCCGATTTCGAAGATGACATGCCGCGCAGCGGAGACACGCAGAATCTGTTCGCGCGCATGGTCGCAACCCAGGGCCGGCAGGCCGGTTTGCTGCCGCTCGATCGTGAGGCCACGGCCCGAGTGATCGAGCAGGCCGCGCGGGCGGCAGAGGATGCCGAGCGGCTGTCGGTGCATTTGCAGGGTGTTACCGACCTGCTGCGCGAGTCCGACTACTGGGCGCGCGAGGGCAAGCGCCGGGTGATCGCCCGTGAGGACGTCGAAAAGGCCATTGCTGCCCGTCGCGATCGAGCCGGGCGAGTGCCCGAACGCATTCAGGAGGCGATTCGGTGCGGCACCTTGCTGATCGAGACCACAGGCGAGCGGGTGGGTCAGATCAACGGCCTGTCGGTGAGCAGTGCCGGTCAAGTGAATTTTGGTCACGCATCGCGGATCACCGCGCGTGTGCGGCTGGGCGATGGCGAGATCAAGGATATTCAGCGCGAGGTCAAGCTTGCCGGACCGATCTTTTCCAAGGCCGTGATGACGCTGACCGGTTATCTCGGGGCGCACTATGCACCGGATTTTCCGCTGATGCTGGGCGCGAGCCTGGTATTCGAGCAGACCTACGGGGGCATAGAGGGTGATTCGGCCACCGCGGCCGAGCTTTTCGCCCTGCTTTCGGCGCTTGCCGAGGTGCCGTTGAAGCAGGCGCTTGCGGTGACCGGTTCGGCCAACCAGTACGGGGATGTCCAGGCCGTTGGCGGCGTGAACGAGAAGATCGAGGGCTTCTTCGATACTTGCAAGCAGCGCGAACTCACTGGCCGGCAGGGGGTGCTGGTACCGTCTTCCAATGTCAAGCACCTGATGCTGCGCGCCGATGTGGTCCAGGCGGTGCGCGATGGCCAATTCAACATCTATCCGTTCAACACGATCGACGAAGGGCTGAGCCTGGTCACCGGCCGCGATGCTGGCCTACGGAATGAGCACGGCGGGTTTCCGGAAGGCAGCGTGAATCATCGTGTCCAGCAGCGCTTGCTGGAGTTTGCAGAACATGCACGGCGCTGGCAGCGCCGCGGCGTGCAGCGCGCCGGGGATTCGGAGGAATGAGCCCGGCGCTACGGCGAATCCTGGTGGCTCTGGATACTTCGGCGGGCAGTCGGGCCGCGTTGCGGCGCGCCGCCGAGCTGGCCCAACGTATCGACGCCGAAATGTCCGGTCTGTTCGTCCAGGACGAGAACCTGGTGCAGCTGGCCGCCTTGCCGTTCGCGCGCGAGCTTTCGGCCAGTGGTGGCGCCGGTCGTTCGCTTTCCCCCGACGCGATGCAGCGCGAGCTGGACCGCCAGGCGCTTTTGCTGCAAGAGGAGTTACAGGCGATCGCGGCCGTGCTTGATCTGCGCTGGAGTTTCCAGACCCGGCGCGGGCGCGTGGTTCGCGAAATAGCGGATGCATTCGCCGGCCACAATCTACTGGTCATCGGCCGAGCGGGCATGCAGCCCGGTTATCGGCGACTGGGGTCCACGGCGAGGAACCTGTTGTCCCAATCGGGCTTCCCGGTGATGTTGATTGGCCCGGCGCGGGTTTCGGTCGAACGGGTGCTAGCGGTTGTAGATCATTCTTCTACGGCCAATCGGGTGATGCGCCGGGCGCTGGAATTGACGTCCCCCGACCATCCGCTGCAGGTGCTGGCGTGCGTCGCCCGACGCGAGGAACTGGCCCCGCTCGAATTGATGCTGCGCGAGCTGGCGGCCCCGAGTGCGATCGAGATCCATGCACTCGTCGACGGTAACGGCCAGGCGCTGATGGAATGCGTCCTGCGAATTGCACCGACGATGCTGGTGGTTGGACAATCCGAACGACTCGATCCGGTCGCGCTGGAGGCGCTGGCCTGGAGAATCGACGGCGCTATCCTGCGCATTCCCGATTCCGGCTCGGCGCCGGCGGGTCGAAAGCAGCGTCGATAGGCGCCGCCGCGCGGCACGGTTTTTCCCTGGTTTGCCCGCACTGTACGAATCGCGTTCCTGCGCCTGTGCGAATGCAGGCAGCGTGATCCGGAATACGGTCGGATCGCGCGCCGAGTCCAGCTTCAGCGCACCGCCATGGCTTGCGACGATCGATTGACAAAGCGACAGTCCGATGCCCATGCCCGCTTTGCCGTCGC
>Ga0102934_1001569_pt1 | contig 15972 bp, 13 predicted proteins | sample SalPonR2_A_D1_MG_FD_78175 | JGI IMG/M metagenome (GOLD analysis project Ga0102934, IMG submission 78175) | Salt pond soil microbial communities from South San Francisco under conditions of wetland restoration - Salt Pond MetaG R2_A_D1_MG | ecosystem: Environmental > Aquatic > Marine > Intertidal... | reverse complement strand
ATCACTGAACTTGAATGATATCCAGAGTTTTTAAAAAATTCATTATGTTTATTATCAAACAGTATATTAGTTATAGATATCAATTATGCTTAGTAAGTTTAATTCGAATGATTTGCTCGGTTTTCTCTGATATCCTGATTCTCTCATCTGTAGTGACCCCGGGTATCCATATTATCCCTTTTTGATCCTCGAAAACCGGAATATGATTTCTGATAGACAGAGAAATTTTCTTATCAATCATAATATCGCTTAATTTTTTACTGCCTCTCATACCAAACGGCCTTATTCTGTCACCTTGCTTTCTTTCCCTGATTCTAATCGGGAAAAAGACTGAGCCGAGGTATGCTTCATTATCAGAAGAGAGAGGAAAAAGGTTTTCAGTTCCGGGCAGCTTTTCTACACTGACGGTTAAATTCCAGGAGGGAAGATCGTATCGTCCTGCCCCGGGTATGGTTGTTTCAGGCCGCCTTATTGAAATATTGTCAGCTTCATCTTTTAAAATACGAAGGTAACTTTGCTCAAGGATTATCGTTACACCATGAGGTAAATCGATTTTCCTGCCCGATTGACACGAACGCAGAAGTGATTTTGCTGCGTCGAAGTGACACTTTTCGATATCCTGGTGTATATCGAAATAATTCTTTAAAACAGTATCTACCAGAAGATAGATTTCAAAATCGCTTATTCCTTTGAGTTCTTCTAAAGGAATTTTAACTCTGTTTTCTTCTCCGTATTTTTCAGCGATGCGCTCTACCCTCGAACTGAACATATCAAATCCCTCTGAGATATTTTCAGCCAGTTTGATCAGCGATTTATCTATTGAGGGGTTAAACTCACGGCGAAGCATGGGAAGCAGATGCTGTCGAATTCTATTACGCGTGTAGCTGATATCAAGGTTGCTCTTGTCGGTAACAAATCTGATATTTCGAGTTTTGAGAAAATTTTCAAGATCCTCTCCCCTGCAGCAAAGAACCGGCCGTATAAATATACCTCTTTTTTCGGGCATTCCCATTAAACCTCTTAACCCTGACCCCCTGATGATATGATGCAGAACTGTTTCGGACTGATCATCCTGATTATGTCCTAAAGCTACAACGGAGGCCCCGAACTCTTCGGCGCTTTGCCGGAGGAATTCATAACGAAGAATTCTGGCGGTTTCTTCAATGCCTTTCCCCTTTCTAACCGCTGCCGCCGGTGTATCTTTTAAAACAGATATCAGTGGAATATTTATTTTTTTACAGTAGTCAGCGACCACTTTTTTCTCATCCTTTGATTCCTTGCGAATTCCGTGATCAAGATGCGCGGCTCGGAGAGTGATCTCCAGTTTGTCTTTCAGACTGCGGAGAATTGTCAGCATAGACATTGAATCCGCCCCGCCGGATACAGCCGCGATCACGCTGCTTCCGGGGTTGATTAAAGATTTCTCCTTAATCCATTTCTCAACTTCAAGGATACAATTCATAGCTTCTTATGCGGGAAAAGAGTAAAGTAAATTAAAATAACTGGTGGCGGTGCAGGGACTTGAACCCCGGGCACGAGGATTATGATTCCTCTGCTCTAACCAACTGAGCTACACCGCCGGGCACTCAAAAATAGTAAGATAAAATATACTAATGTCAAGTGAAAAGAAAATGGTGAATAGATTTTTCTTTTCTCGCCGGTAATGGTTTGTTATAGATAGATTGTACGCTTGTAGCAGAGAGATCGCGCGGGCATTAGTTTTTTGAATGCTTAAGGGGGATTTAACTTTTTATGTGGCGGGTGGAAAATGGATTATTACTCATCAAAAGACGCTGACAGTTCTGTTCTCGATGAAAGAAATATTGTTGTTATGGGATATGGTAATCAGGGTCGTCCCCAGGCTTTGAATTTAAGAGACAGCGGATTGAAAGTCTCTGTCGCAGCGAGAAGGGGAGGAGAGAGCTGGCACAGAGCGATTGATGACGGTTTCAGAGTGGTAACACTCGGAGAAGGAGCAAAAGAAGCTCAAGTACTCATTCTGCTGATACCGGATGAAATACAGCGGGACGTATTCTTGGATCAGATCGCCGGCAATCTTGAGTACGGCTCCGTGCTGTGTTTCGCCCATGGGTTTTCCGTTGCTTTTGGAGAAATTGAAACCTCAGATTATGTCCAGGTTCTTGTTGCTCCGAAGGGACAGGGCAGGAGAGTAAGGGAAGCATATCTGGAAGGAAGCGGTCTTCCCTGTCTGATAGGTGTGAAAAATGATCTCTACGGAGACGGGCTGCAGGTTGGTCTTGCAATAGCTGAAGGGCTCGGGTGTCTCAGGATAGGAGCATTTGAAACAACATTCAAGGAGGAAGCCGTAAGCGATATTTTCGGAGAGCAAGCTGTTCTATGCGGGGGAGTTACGGGACTTGTAAAACGTGCTTTTGATACACTGGTGAGCAAAGGATTCAGTCCCGAAGTAGCGTATTTTGAGTGTATGCATGAGCTGAAGATCTTAGTCGACATATTTTCACGGATCGGTTTTTCGGAAATGAGAAAAGTAATAAGCGCTACAGCTGCATACGGAGGATTGCGTTACGGTGAGGAGCTTATTGACGAGGAAACTGGCAGTAAGATGGAGAGGCTTTTCGAATTCATAGACAGTGGTGAGTTTGCCCGGGATTGGTTGGAGAAATCATCTGCAAACAGGGATTTTTTAGCTGAGCTCCGCGAGAAAGAAAGCGGGTTGTTAATCGAAAAAATCGGCAGGGAGATAAGAATCCTGTTCCCTGAGAATAAATGAGGTTTGCTGAAGACTGCATGTGGGGTACTGGCTCAGAACAAAGGAGAAAAAAATGAGACATTATCTTAAGATAGCTGTATTAGTATCTGCTGTAATTTTTGTTGCCGCAGCGGGATGTAATAATCAAGCGGATGAAGATAAGAATAAGGGTGATGAATCATTTCGCATCCCCGATTCTCTCCTCAGTCCGAAGGATCGCTTCCGCCTTGTCCGTGATGAATATCATCCTGTAAAAGGCGGGGTGATGGCTAACAAGGATATCGTGCTATATTATCCCGCCAGCCAGATATATGATTTTATATCCAGAAAGATGTTTGGTATTGCCTTTGACAGCTATAAGTTTGTTGAGGAAAAGATAGGAAGGCCGGCCCGGGGGAAGGTCGTCTGTATCGGAGCGAAAGATATGGATGAATATAAATTTCTCACAAGGAAGGAATGGTGGTATTACGGTTTTATCAAAGGGGATACGATATATTTTGAACCTTATGACATAATGCTCAAGAGATTTGACAAAAAATCAGAACAGACGATTGCTCAAATGGCATTTATTCAGAAATTTGCGCAAATGGCCCTCAGGGAGAAGTCCAACGGCAGAATTCCTCTCTGGTTAAGAGAATCGATCGCTTCCTATCTGGCAGGGGAAGGTTATGTGCTCAAAATTCAAACACCTCAGTTCAGGGAAGAATTCACCGGTTTTAGGCCAACGGAGAGTGAATTGAATGATTATCTGAAATCTGCTCAGGATATGGGGCTTACCAGAGTTTCATTCTATATAGCTTATCAGATGTTAGAAAATCTCATTGATATTTCTTCCATGGAGGAAATAATGACCTTCATAGAAAAATTGGGAGAAGGAAGCTCACTTGATGACGCGTCAAAAGAGGTTTTCGGTATCGATTATAATACTCTCATATCAAAAATAGACGACTTTAAGGCCGTGCCCGAGAAGGGATGGGATAAGTAGTAATATGAATAATGATAAGAGTCATATCAGGGTTAGATTCGCTCCCAGTCCAACGGGGCACCTGCATGTTGGAGGCGCGAGGACCGCACTCTATAACTATCTCTACGCCCGCAAGACAGGGGGCAAATTTATACTTAGAATTGAAGATACAGACGTAAAGAGGTCAACCGAGGAATCCTACAAGGGGATAATCGGCGCGATGGAATGGTTGGGGCTCGAATCTGATGAGGGGCCTCTGGCAGGGGGTGATTACGGGCCATATACACAATCAGGAAGAAATGTGCTGTATCATAATGAAGTACGGAAACTTTTAGATGCCGGTAAAGCTTATTATTGTTTCTGTACTCCCGAGAGACTCAAAGAGATGAGATTTGAAATGGAAGAAAAGAAAATTCCAGCTAAATATGACGGCAGGTGCCGGGATCTGCCTGAGTCAGAGGTAAAGGAAAGGCTTTCAAAAGGGGTTCCTCATGTCATTCGTTTTAAAATGCCGAGTGAAGGAAATGTATTTTTCAGGGATATTGTAAGGGGGAAGTTCACTTTTGATAACGCGAATCTGGACGATTTTGTTCTTGTAAAGTCAGACGGCAAACCTACTTATAATTTTGCCGTTGTTGTTGACGATGCCCACATGAAGATTTCCCATGTTATAAGAGGCGATGATCACATTTCAAACACACCCAGGCAGGTTGGTCTTTATAACGCGCTGGGATATAAAGTTCCAAAGTTTGCTCACCTTCCGATGATTCTCGGAAGGGATGGAGCCAGGCTCAGCAAGAGGCACGGCGCGACTTCAATAGCTTACTACAGAAAACGCCATTATCTCGCTGACGGACTGCTTAATTACCTGGCTCTTCTGGGATGGTCGCTTGACGGTAAAAGGGAACTCTTTACACGTAAAGCCCTTATCGATAAATTTTCACTTAAAAAGGTTTCAAAGAACCCCGCCGTATTTGATAATGACAAGATGGAATGGATTAATTCAGAACATTTAAAAAAGATCTCTCTTCTGGGAAAAATTTCCCTGGTACAGGATGTGTTGGATGAAGAGGGATTGATCCCGCCCGAGTTTGATGTGGATATAACTAAACCGGTTGATCTTAAAATTGTACCCGATGAAGACGAAATTAAAGAAGAGAAGATACGCAATTATAAAATGGCAGATAAAGAAATTAAACGGCTTGGTACAATTATCAATGTTCTGGGCAACCGCCTTAAGCTACTGAAAGATGTGCCGGATATAATGGGTTATTTCTATACTGATGATTACAGCGTGGATCAGGAAGCTGTAAGGACACATCTCTTGAGAAGTGAAGTACCGGAGCGTATGAATAGATTGGCCGATAAATTTGAGAAACTTAAATATTTTGATAGAGAATCTGTTGAAAAAGCCCTGAGAGATCTGGCATTTACTCTTGAAATAACCGCGGGAGAGCTTATTCATCCCTGCAGAGTGGCTCTTACGGGCAAGATAGTTTCTCCTGATATATTCTGGGTTATTATTCTTCTCGGTAAGAATAAGACTGTAGAGAGACTCAGAAATGCCGCCGAACTGTACTCGAGTATATAATTTTATAAATGGTATTGCTTTTCTGTCCGGAATCTTTTAATTTCCCTTATATTAATGGAGAGTCGTCTAATGGCAGGACAGCTGACTCTGGCTCAGCCGATGGAGGTTCGAATCCTCCCTCTCCAGCCACTTTTTTAATGAGGCCCCTTAGTCTAGTGGTCAGGACGCATGGTTCTCAGCCATGAATCAGGGGTTCAACTCCCCTAGGGGCTACCAGATATAAGCCCGGAAGGATTTCTGGTTTTCCTTTCGGGCTATCGATTTTAAAGTTGATCTATTCTTACTTCAACGGCAAACTGCCGTTTTATCATATAGGTGTTCATCCGCCTCCAAAGGGATTGCCGGAATCAGCAGAGCAGCTTCCTCCGGATGAACTGAAAGTTGAAAAGCATTTGTCAATCTTAGTTGAATTACAACGCGGACATCTTACCTTTGATTCACTCGATTTTACCAGTTCTTCAAATTCATTTCCGCATTTATTGCATATAAATTCGTAAATCGGCATTATTTACCTCATTCTTTCGATTTCCAGCTGTAATTGTCAATAATATTGCTGTCGCTTCTATTGCTGTTCCTGAGTGATTCAAGGACGAGTTTGCAGATTTTTGGAGGAAGGCTGTCAGAAAGGCTGTAGAATATCATTCTGTGTTCCCTTCGTGATACGACGAGGTTCTCCTCGCGGAGGATCCTCAGGTGTTTTGAAATAGTTGCCTGGTTTAGTCCTATTTCGTTGGTGAGAGAGGTGACATTTTTCTCACCATCACAGATGGAGTTTATTATTCTAAGGCGGTTGCTGTCGGCAAGCGCCTTGAGACGTTTAGCCATAATATCGTAAGCGGATCTGTTTTTAACCTCTTTCATCTTTTCTCCTTCGTTATGTGAATATATAACGATATAAGAATATGTCAAGCGGTATTCTTCCGTATAATCTGCAGGAAAACCTATTATTCTATTGTGATCAATCGGTTTGTTTTCCGAATATTCTTATAATAAGGAACAGGAGGCTGGCGGAAATAATAAGAGAAACTGTGATTGGAACACCAAGGGCTACCAGCAGATAGCCGGTTACAAGTGATGTTGCGCCTACTGTAAGGGCGTAAGGAAGCTGGGTTTTTACGTGGTCTACATGATCGGCGCCCGAAGCCATAGATGACATGATCGTCGTATCGGAGATCGGTGAGCAGTGATCTCCGAAAATTGCGCCGGAAAGGATAGCGGCGATTGATGAGAAAAGGATAGGGTTGAATTCGGCTCCTTCCAGACCGGCAATTTTCGCCGTTCCGTAAACCATGGGAATTACTATGGGTGTAAGTATAGAGAGAGTTCCCCATGATGTGCCCGTTGAAAAGGAAATCCCCATGGCAAGAATAAATACTATCATTGGAAGATACCGCACGGAAATAACTTCTGAAAGGGAGTTGACAAGAAAATCGGCGGTGTGAAGCTCAGAGCATATTTTCCCTATGCACCAGGCTAGAACAAGGATGAGAATTGCCGGCATCATCGATTTTATTCCGTTTACGAGAGCTTCAATCGTTTCGTTCAGTGTCAATAGCCTCTGTGACAGGGCCAGGGCTGCGGCTGTAACGCAGCCGGAAAAAGAACCCCATAATAGAGCTGTAAATGAGTCTGATTCCTTGATAGCCTCAAAGATATTACTTGAAGCTGAACCCGCTTCAGCAAGAGAGGCTTTCCCCGTTAAAACAAGACCGGCAAATGAAACTGCAATAACGGTTGCTATAGGGATTATTCCGTTGGCGAAAAGGGGCCTGGCATTTTCCGCCATAGAGATGTTTTCAGAATCCAGCGTTGAAGCCGGTTGAGCTGTATCGCTGCTTAGCTTACCTGTTTTTCTCGCTCTCATTTCCGCTTTGTACATAAGAGAATAATCCCTTTTTGTATATATTATAAAGAGTACGAACAGGAGGGCGAGAATCGGATAGAAACTGTAGGGAAGAGATGATATGAATGCTGTTAGAGGATTCCTGTCTATATCGATTGAGTTGAAGGCCTGGCCGAGAAGCGATATCTGAAAACCTATCCAGCTGGTAATAACAGCAAGACATGTTATAGGGGCTGCTGTCGAGTCGACAATATAGGAGAGCTTTTCTCTTGAAATTTTTAATTTGTCTGTTAGCGGGCGCGTCGAATTTCCAACAACAAGGGTGTTCGTGTAATCATCGAAAAATATCATAATTCCCATGAGCCATACTGTAAATTGACCGCGTCTGGCAGTTGTGGCGAGTTTTGAGACGGTATTTACGATTCCGCGCATCCCGCCCATCCTTGAGGTGATGCCGACAACACCTCCGAGGAGAAGAGTAAAAATTATTATTGAAATATGATCTATACCTTCCGACGGACCGGCAAGTGTTTGTGGTATGTAATGGCTGATAATATCAAATAATGAAGATATAGGACGGTATCCGCTCAGGATAAACGATCCGATCCATACACCGGCAAAGAGAGCAACTACCACCTGCCTGAATGCAAGCGCGAAAATAATGGCGATTATTGGAGGTATAATAGAAAGAAGACCGTTGATTGAAAAGATTTTCAAAGTTACAGATTTTCCATTACCTGTGATTTCGAGTTTGTGACTGCCCGCTTCTTTCACTTTCAGATTAATCCCGCGCTGGGCTAATATGGGAGCGGAATCTCTTGATAGCAGAGAATCATCAAGAAAGATTCGAAGGGTATCACGCGCGGAATAATTTCCTTCAGCAATAGTTGATGAGAGATCAAAATGAAGGGAGATATTTTCGAGGGTAACTATTCTTCCAGAATCCTTTGCCCGAGCCGCTGTGCTTAATAGAAGTGTCAGGGAAAACAGAAAAACGGCAGCTGATATTTTTGTTATTTTATGCGTTCTGCGGATTGTGACACCTCTTCAGTAATAATTTAACAGACCGCGCCAAACACGGTTATGGCCGGTTGAGTGAATATGGTAATCGGTTAGACGGCAATAGCACTTGAACCGTAAGGCTGGCAGGCCTTTAATCCTTTTAAGCTATGACTATATCAGGGTTGAAATGTGTTGTCAATTCGTAGATGAGACCGGAATACAGAATGTGGGAGAAAGGTCTTGACGCTGAGGCCGCGTGGAGAATAATATAAAAATGCAGAGACTGATTTAGAATCAGGATAACTATGGTGCTCAGGTGAAATGGAGGTTGGGATGGTTTCCAGAATTCTTTCAGGCGCTGTTGTTGGGATAGACGGGTATGAGGTGATGGTAGAAATTGATCTTGCCAGAGGACTTCCTTCATTTACAATAGTAGGTCTTCCGAACGCGGCAGTAAGAGAGAGCCGGGAACGGGTTACTTCAGCTATCAAAAACAGCGGATATGAATTTCCTTTGAGGAAAGTAACGGTAAATCTGGCTCCGGCCGATATAAAAAAGGAGGGGGCGGCTTTTGATCTCCCGATCGCGGTTGGTATTATTCTGGCTAGTGAGCAGGCCCGCAGCTGTCTTGAGGAGAAGACGATTATCTTCGGCGAACTGGCTTTGGACGGCCGCCTGAAACCGGTAAGGGGTGTTCTGCCGGTTGTCTGGAGCGCGAAAAAGATGGGTTGTCGGAATGTGATCCTACCCAGAGCGAGTTTCAAAGAGGCGGCGGCGGTAAGGGGAGTAAGGTTTGCTCCCTGTGATAATCTTGAAGAGGCAGTTATTACCTTGCGCGGGGATTTTAAAATGATCGATTCTCCGGGGCCCGAAAAAACAGAAAGAAGAAAGTATGAACTCGATTATTCACAGGTTATCGGGCAGGAAGCGGCCAAGAGGGCGCTGGAAGTTTCCGCAGCGGGCGGCCATAATCTTATGATGGTAGGGCCGCCAGGGTCCGGCAAAACGATGCTTGCCCATCGATTTCCAACTGTAATAACACAATTTGAAGAAGATGAAGCTCTGGAAAACGCACGTGTGATGAGTGTAACGGGTAAACTTAATGGGGGGGCGCTTAATTTTGAGAGGCCTTTCAGAGCTCCTCATCACTCTGCGAGTTATGCCGGCCTTATTGGCGGCGGAAGACATATTACACCCGGAGAAATCTCTCTGGCGCATAACGGTGTGCTTTTTCTAGACGAGCTCAGTGAATTCAGAAGGAATGTCCTCGAAACTTTAAGGCAGCCGATAGAAGAGGGGAAAATTGAAATATCGAGGGCGAATTCCACAGTTACATTCCCCGCAAAATTTCAGCTCATTGCTGCTATGAATCCCTGCCCCTGCGGTTATTACGGCAGCGGGACCGGCAAATGCGATTGCGCGCCGGCACAGATAAGAAGATATCGTTCGAGGATTTCCGGTCCCATACTCGATCGCATTGCTATTCATATTATGGTCAGAGCTGTTGATCCGGAAAGGTTTGAAAATAGAGCCGGCGGTAAGATTAAAACTTCTTCAGAAATAAGAAAGAAGATTTTTGCTTCTTACATCATACAGAGGGAAAGATACAGTAAATTTAAGAATATTCGTAGAAACGCCGACGTTCCTCTCTCGATGCTCGAAGAGTTCTGCCCGTTGGACAGAGGGGCACTGGATCTTCTCTCATCTGCTCAGAAGAGGCTGCTTTTCAGTGCCAGGAGCAGAAAGAATATACTCCAGGTCGCCAGAACTATTGCCGATCTCGACGGAACCAAAGTAATAGGGCCTGCTCATATTGGTGAGGCGATTCAGTACAGGCCTTCACACTTTATTGAATCGTTATTATGATGATTTCTCCGTAAGAAGCGGTCCCTCTTCATTCATGATGTAGAACGCTCCATTACAGATTGCGGTCGTGGAGGATATCCCTGGCTATGATCATCCTCTGGATTTCACTTGTCCCCTCGAATATTCTATTGATTCTCGAATCACGGTACATTCTCTCAATGGGAAATTCGTTTATAAACCCGTATCCACCATATATCTGCATAGCGTTATCTACGATTCTGTCCAGAGCTTCAGAACAGTATAGTTTTACCATCGAGGATTCTCTTGTAACCTTTTTACCCTGGTCATACATCCACGCTGTTCTGTAAAGTATCGATTCCATATTGAATATTTCTGTCGCCATATCAGCCAGCATCCACTGAACTCCCTGGAATTTGGATATCGATCTTCCAAACTGCACTCTTTCTTTAGCGTATGCGGTAGAAAGAGCAAGCGCCTCTTTCGCGGCGCCGAGGGCTGCCGCCCCAAGCCCCAGCCTTCCTGTGTTTAACACTTTCATCCCTACTAAAAATCCACGTCCCACTCTGCCCAGGACATTTTCCTTCGGCACTTTTACATCTTCTAAGATGAGTTCAGCTGTTTTTGATCCCCTGATCCCCATTTTCTCTTCAATCTTTCCCACGCTGAAACCGGGGAAATCCTTTTCGACGATGAAAACCGTTACTTTTCCCCTGTTACTGTCGTCGACTACCTTCGCAAAAAGGGTGAAAATATCGGCGAAGCTGCCGTTAGTAGTAAAGAGTTTGCGTCCGTTAAGCAGGTAATAGTCACCTTTGTCTTCAGCTGTTGTTTCAGGATTGTAGGCGTCAGAGCCGGCGTTTGCTTCAGTAAGTGAATAGGCTCCTATCTTGCTTCCCTCGCACAGCGGCACCAGATATTTCTGTTTCTGTTCTTCCGTTCCGAACATGTATATCCCGGAAGCTCCTATACTCTGATGCGCGCCGATAAATGTTGCTGTAGAGGCACATCCGCGGCCAATTTCCTCCTGCATTATGCAATAACCCATTTCTCCCATGCCGGCGCCGCCGTATTCTGGTGGAAAAGAAACACCGAGAAGTCCCAATTCTGCAATTTTATCAATAATTTCCTGAGGGATCTCTTTTTCCCGGTCAATTTTCTCCGCGGCCGGTTTCAATTCTTTATCGACAAATTTCCTGACCATATCTTTAAGCATTTTCTGTTCATCGGTGAATGTCCACTCCATTTTTTCCTCCTGTTTATATAAGAACGAAAAGCTCTATTAAATAAATGACCTATGAGTTTATAATAATAATTCTAAAAGCTGTTTTTTTTACTTAACAGGAAATGCAAGAATAAAAACAACTCCTGCTTGTGTCAAGGGAAATGAAAAAAGTTGAAGGTGAGCCATGCAACGTGATATTCTGCCGGTATTAAATTACGTCCATTATGTAACTTTTCAGAAGGAAGGGAAAAATTTTTACATGAGTCTTGATAGAAGGAATTTCCCCGCAGGTAAAAAGAAAGCCGGCGCTTTTTTAGCACGGCTGATACCTGAAGTCAGAGAAATAGTAACCGGCGGAGAGATTCCTTCCGTTACCTCTATTGCTCAAAAGACGAGGTCGCCCTTTAAGGTTTTAATATCCACGGTAATAAGCGCGAGGACAAAAGATGAAGTAACAGCTGAATCAAGCCGGCGTCTGTTCTCTCTGGCGGATTCCCCGGGAGAAATGGTTTCTCTTTCCGAGAAGGTGATAGCAAAAGCAATTTATCCGGCGGGATTTTATAATATAAAGGCGAAATCAATAAAGAAACTCTCGAGACAGCTTTTAAGGGAATTTAATTCAAGAGTTCCCGATACGTTAGAAGAACTTCTCAGACTGCCGGGGGTCGGCAGGAAAACCGCCAATCTTGTTATAGCCAGAGGGTTTGGTAAACCGGCAATATGTGTTGACACACACGTTCATAGAATTGTAAACAGGCTGGGCCTGATAAAAACAGATAATCCTTCTCAGACTGAATACGCGCTCCGCGAGATATTAGACCGGAAATACTGGATAGAAATTAACGATCTTTTTGTGATATTTGGAAGGACGGTATGCCGACCTGTCTCACCGTTCTGCAGTATCTGCGGTATTACTGACCTATGCAAACGGAAGGGAGTAGGAAGGTCGAGGTAAGTTGCAGCAGATTTTTTAGTTATAGTGATAATTTATGGAATACACAACTGTTATTCATTATTATTATGTCGAGTATGAAAGCCACAGCTATATTTGATATTTACTGATTACCGTATGGAAATTTATATGATCCGGAGGATGATATGAGAAGATTATTTATTTCATTTGTATTGATATTATTCCTGACGCAACCCTCGGTAGCCGGGCAGCCGGATTTTAACAGATATTTTACTTCTTCCTGCCTGAGAGTTGATCTGTATCATACCGGGTGTGAGAGTATGGAGCTTTTCAGCATCGATGAAATTATTGAGGAACCCCACTGGGGGGGGAATCACAATGCCCTTGTAGATACGATGAATCTCGGACTCTATATATTCCGTGTTTTCGATCTTGAGACAAACGATCTGGTTTTCTCCCGGGGTTATTGTTCTATATTTGGGGAATGGATGACAACCGATGAAGCGCGTGAAGGCAAGACCGGCACATTTCATGAGTCTCTGATTATGCCTTTTCCAAGAAAAGCTGTTCAGATAATGATTGATAAGAGAAACAGAGAAAATATTTTCACCAATATCTTCAGCTTCGTTGTCGATCCTGACGATTACCATATAGCTACAGAAAGCAGGTACGATTATTTCAGAGCAAGAACTCTGATTAAAAACGGGCCGCCGGCAGAGAAAGTTGATATTGTGATTATCGGGGACGGCTATCGCAAAGATGAAACACATAAACTTAAGGAGGACGCGGAGAAATTTATTGAAGTGCTCTTCAGTGTTGAGCCGTTCAAAAGCAGGAGGGATGATTTTAACGTAAGGCTGGTTGAGTCTGTTTCTGGTCAGTCAGGAGTTGATAATCCGAGAGAGGGTGTTTACAGGAATAACCTTCTTGGACTTTCATTTGATATTTTTAGTATTGACAGATATATGCTTTCAACAGACAACAGGCGTATCAGGGATATCGCCGCCAAAGTTCCGTACGATCAGGTGATCCTGCTGGCAAACGAAGAGAAGTACGGAGGCGGAGGAATATTTAATCTCTATTCAGCCTCGGTTTCAGATAATGAATATTCAGAGTATATTTTTGTCCATGAATTCGGTCACGCTTTCGCGGGACTCGCTGATGAATATTATTCATCAGCGGTTACTTATAATGATATGTATCCCAGAGGGGTTGAACCCTGGGAGCCTAATGTTACAGCTCTTCTTAACGGGGACTGTGTCAAATGGGGAGACCTTATCGGCCCGAATGTGCCGGTTCCAACACCTGATGACTCTACATACGCTGGAATTACCGGTTGTTTTGAGGGGGCAGCTTATTCAGCTGAAGGACTATACCGTTCAAGCCGCGACTGTATTATGTTCTCGAGGTCGATTGAGAAAGGGTTCTGCCCGGCATGCGGGAGAGCCATCGAGAGGATGATAGATTTCAGGACGAAAAAATGAATCTGGCTTGTGATGATCAGAGTGTAAGCCCTCCGTCGATTATTATAGTTTGTCCCTGAATCCAGCCCGCTTCTCTTGAGAGAAGGAATGAAACAACGGGCGCTATATCTTCAGGTTTACCGATTCTACCTGAAGGGGTACGGTTTTTCCATTCTTCGATGATCCGTTCTTTCTCCGGGAAATAGTCAAGAGAGGCGGTATCTACGGGCCCTCCGGAGACTGCGTTTACATTTATCCCCCTCGGGGCGAGTTCGCGTCCGAAATAACGAACAAGCGATTCAAGAGCCGCTTTGCTCGCTCCCACAGCCGTATAGCCGGGAAGAACGGTTTGTCCTCCTATAGACGATATTGCTACTATTGCCTTCATTGAATCGCCAAACTGCTTGATTGTTTCCTGACAGCAGAGCATAAATGCTCTTGCGTTTGTATCTAGCGCCTTTTTCCATCCCAACCGCCCGATCCTCTCAGCAGGACCCAGAACGCCTGAGACGGCGTTGGAAACAAAATAATCAAGGCTCCCGAACCGTTCGCTCAGTTTACTGAACATGGACCTGATCTCTTTATGATTCGAAATGTCCGCTTTAATAAGAAATGCATTTTGCCCAAGTTTTTCAATCTCCTCAGCCGCTTTGGAGGCGGCCTTCACGTCTTTTCTGAAATTTATGGCGATATCCGCTCCTTCAGAAGCCAGGCGGAGTGCTATCGCCAGCCCAATCCCTCTTGAGCCTCCCGTTATAAGAGCCTTTTTATCTTTATGTTTTTTCATAGTTCAGCACCCCCTTTTTATTTGGTGCCTCCCAGCCATCTGTAGGCGTCGATCGCTGCCATACATCCGTCTCCCGCCGCCGTAACAGCCTGTCTGTACATAAAATCTCTTACATCTCCCGCGGCGAAAACGCCCGGCACCGATGTTTGAGTATTTTCTTTTGTTACAATATAATTCTTCTTGTCCAACTCAATTTTACCTTTGAATATCTCGGTCGCGGGATCGTAACCAATGGCGAGGAATACTCCTTCTACCGGTAAAATTCTCTCTTCATCAGTATTTACGTTTTTGAGTTTAACGCCTGTTACTTTGTCTTTTGAAACGTCCAGGATTTCCTCGACAATACTGTTCCACGCGAAGTCGATTTTTTCGTTATCAAAGGCCTTCTTCTGCATTGCTTCTGATGCTCTCAGTTTATCGCGCCGGTGTATGATAGTAACTTTACTCGCGAAACGTGTAAGAAAGCCGGCTTCCTCTATGGCTGAGTCACCGCCTCCAACTACAGCTATCTCTCTGTCCTTGAAGAAGAAGCCGTCGCACGTCGCGCAGGCGGAAACCCCTTTTCCCCTGAGTTTTGATTCCGAATCTATTCCAAGCCAGCGGGCTGTTGAACCGGTTGCTATAATCACCGTTCTGGCAGTAACTTCATCTGAACCGCTTTTGATTACAAAGGGAGATTCGTTGAATTCTACTTCTGTAATATAGCCGGGATCTATTTCCGCTTTGAATTTAGCTGCCTGCTCCTTCATCTTTTCCATAAGTTCAGGTCCCTGGATCCCTTCCGGAAAGCCGGGGAAATTTTCAACTTCAGTTGTTATCATGAGCTGTCCGCCCGGGCTCATACCCTCGAAAACAACTGTCTTCATTTCAGAACGGCTCGTGTATATTGCCGCTGTAAGACCAGCGGGCCCGGAACCTATTATTGCCACATCGTACATTCTTTCCTCCTTAAGTGCTGTCGTTCAGCTTATTCTGCACATGAATAATCTGGAAGTTCAGTTTCTCATACTCCTCAGTAGTGCGAGGTTTTCCCTGTCCTCTTTAAAATCCTTTCCCTTGGGAGTTTCTAGTATCATTGGTATATTTCTGAATCTACTGTCGTTTACCAGCAGCGAAAATGCCTTTTTGCCAATTTTACCCTTGCCGATATGTTCGTGACGGTCTTTTCTGCTGCCAAGATCGTTCTTTGAATCGTTTATGTGGAAAGCTTTAAGATTTTCAAATCCAATTATCCTGTTGAGCCGTGAAAAGGTCTTCTTATATGTTTCTTCACTTCTGATATCATATCCCGCGGCAAAAGAATGACAGGTATCATAGCATACTCCCACCCGTAACGTATCCTTCAGCCTGCTTATTATCTCTGCCAGATGCTCGAATTTGTGGCCAATAGTATTACCCTGTCCCGCTGTAGTTTCAAGCAGTATCATTGTATTGAATCCGCTTGTTTCAGAGAAGACCTGATCAAGATTCCCGGCTATGGTTTTAATACCTTCCTCTTCGCCGGTTCCTTTGTGGCTTCCGGGATGAAGCACAAGATAAGGAATTCCGAGAGTTTCGCAGCGTTCTGTTTCCTCTACAAGAGCCTCAATCGACTTTTCAGACTGCTGCGGTTCCGGTGAAGCCAGATTT
>Ga0102934_1001568_pt1 | contig 15974 bp, 17 predicted proteins | sample SalPonR2_A_D1_MG_FD_78175 | JGI IMG/M metagenome (GOLD analysis project Ga0102934, IMG submission 78175) | Salt pond soil microbial communities from South San Francisco under conditions of wetland restoration - Salt Pond MetaG R2_A_D1_MG | ecosystem: Environmental > Aquatic > Marine > Intertidal... | reverse complement strand
CCGCCTGTCCTCTTTTTTCTGGCCTGCCTTTCGCTCCTCCCCCCCTCCATGCCTGATGCATCGTCGGCGACCATCGCCCTCACTTTGTCTCTCCTGTTGCACACACGCATGTAAGCTCCTGGGCGGAGGCGTGTTACCGAGAGCAGGTAGTGGTGATGGTCCGCAGGAATCGTGACGAAGACATGCGAAATCAGGATAGCGTCTGTGAGTTTAGACGACTAGAGCACTGTAATGGTAAGAAGAGGAAAAAGGATGGCTGGAGGTCTGAACCTAGGTGGGGTGACACAAGGCGGTTTGATTAAGGAAGCAGCCCGTGTGTACGCGACCCCCAAGCTTCTTAGTCGTACGCTACCTTAATATTTCGAATAAAATTTCTCAAAATCATTCTTTTCTAGAGGGCTGTAACTTTTGCCTATTCGAGGCATCACAATAAATGAGGACTGCCAAAACGAGCATGTATGGGATGGTATTAGTACATGTCGACGGACAGAAGAAAAGGGAATGGCGTCAAAGCCATGGAATGTATGCTCTTAAACACGAAGGCTCTGCTAATTTATGGCCATTGCCATACACGGGAAGGAGGCGGATGACGAAAGAGGAAGTCGAGCAGCAGACCGGAGGCCGAGGACGTTACAGGCGGCGAGATGCGAGGTATACTAAAAAGCCTCCGTGTAGGACGGCACACAGGAGGCCGTAGGGGACGTAGCATAGAATTTTTTGGTCTGTTCTGGATGATCGATGCAAAAGAAAGGAGTATACATTTAAAGATGCAAAATCGGTGCGAAAAGGAGGTTTTGCGTTCCATACAAGGGGAACCTCCTCCCGCTACACTTTAGCGTCGCTTCATGGATTGATCAAGCATTTGACCGACTTAAACAATGTAACAAGATATGACTTCGAAATAGTGTCAGGCCCATATCGTAGGACCAGAATTTTGTCATTGCATATCATCGAAAACGCTCTTGTCTCCTTTTTGTGAAGTTTCAACGACACAAGCTTGCGTGATGTCTACAAACTGCTTTTCTCTCAAAACTCGCCGACTGTGCTCCTCTACGCTTATGCACTTGAATAGCAGAAGGGTTTTAGCTGCTCCTTTGGCCACACCCATCGCCTCGAAGACCCAGGAAGGCATCATCATTACCATGCCTTGGCAGGACAGCACGTCTTGATCTACACTACCAATGTCCCTTTGAAGGTAGCTGTACTTCCGAGCTCTTCCTCGTTGATCGAATTGGGCAAAAGATATGTGAGCTGCTGGAAGAGGGTGTTTAAAATAAATAAAGAGAAGAAAACTATAAAAGGGCTTTGGTAGAGGGGAATTCCGAGAGACTACGGCATTGGAGACAGTCAGAGGCACGCATTTCATGTCGATGCCGTTGTCACTTATTGCGAAGCTTGAAATACTCATCAAGCACGCCATGAGTCCCCCATAGCTCTCGCAAACGAAGCAAATGACATGCTCCGCAAAAGTCATTGTAGACAAAAAGCAGCCGTGAATAGGAATTTTACTGCGCCCTCCTTTTCCTTTTCACTCGATAGCTTAAGCGTCGAGTGGGTGAACGGCACTTCCACGGATATTCCTTTCACTCGTTCTGCTCTCTTTGGTGATGTTATCGCTGCCTTTCTCCCCAAACAATTGTGGATTGAGGACTCGGCGGTAATTCTTTTGGGTCTTCTTCAAACCTGAGACACACATTCGCGACGTTCTCAATCAAGCCTGTCGACTAGTATCCTCTACGATTTTGATCTCATTTGAACAGCACCCTTACGACAAGGCACCCCATGCGCAGTCAGTCATTTATCTGGGGTTGTAAGTATTTTCTATCGCCTTTCAAATTAAAAAAAACATGTTACTCATACCACCCTGGGTAATGAGTATGCGGCATCTGCGTATCTCCGCGATATCTTACAGAGAAGTTGTCCAGCATCTTTGTTTTCACATGCGAAAATAAAAGGGCTATGACTTATGCTGTACTACAGAGGAATATACACATGCGTATGACGCTGAGCTCTGAATATGCTGTTGGGCTCAAGACTCCTCTGGTCAAAGTTTGAGAAGTGAGGGCAAGAATGTTGAATATTCGAGAAATCGGACCGAGGCAAAAGCTACCACTCGATTACTTTTTTGATATTTCTCGTGACTTCCTACATCTCTCCCTAAAATATTGACCAACCACATATAATGTGATGTTTGTGGGACTGGGATATTGCAGATTTCAAGATGCTTCATTGCCTTTTTTTCCGGGGAGCCCCCGCGTTCCATGCTCTTGCCCGATATGTCCCGAGAAGAGGTTCTGAGAGAGCATTTTCGGCATGACAGGTTCTTTGTTCAGAAGTTATGCATCCTTTTTGATCATTCGAGTGACCAAAAAGCTTCAATAGCCTGAGAAATTGGTATCCAAGTAACAGGAGTTTAGGTGAAATGCAACTGCCTCAAGTGCTCGTATTGACTGCCCCTGAAATAATATGGGATTCAATGATGGGATTGAACACCTTCAAGATGCGACTAATACCTTCGTGGTGCGAATTTACACTTTGAATGAGTAGCTTATACTAGAATGGCTGCAAATAGAGCCCATTCGTCATTCTAGTATTCGAGTTTGGCAAAAACATTCTCACTAATTAAACCCTTTATCACTTGTCGCACTACTACCCAATTTATCTGCTTGTCGATGGTTTTATAGTCTCCTGTCATAATTGAGTTTAGAAACTCCTTGAAAGACTTCCAAGACCTTTCTGCTTACAAGAAATGTCCATGACATGCTGTAAACACAGAGAGCGCGGAATGTCGAGCTATTTACCTAACTTGCTCTAAAACTCTTTCCAGTCTTCGTTCTATACCAGAGAGCCTCACCTTCAGGCAGCAACATAAAGACTAAGCCTTTAGATTTTGCAAATGCAGCTTGTCTTAGGGATTCTGTATCTTCTCTTCTTGACGTTGGCCAGCATTCCAAAGTCGTCTGGCCAACATTGCCCGCAATTTTCGCTGAGCGCCAAGGTGCATCCAAAGAGCAAGCGGGGTATCTTGGCTGGGAAACGTAATGTCAAGGTATCTGTCAAGCTTCGCAGCATCAACCCTGTGGCTGACGTGGAATTTAAGCTAACACTACCCGATGGATTGACTTTGAAGCGGACAGCGACTCGCCCGTCATCCAAACCTCACAAGCGGCCCGAGATTGTAAAAAATTTCGACAGGACGACGGCCATCCACTGGCGTGGAGTTAATCTCACCAAACATCGAAAGCAACGCTTTCTGGCCAAGGCTAGTGTTGATACGTGTGCCCCTGCAATGCTAGCATTCGACGCTGTGGCGTACCTTGTCAACACGACTGATGCATACTGTCTGACACCATTATCAACCCCAGCAGAAATTCGGGTGCGACACCTAAAATCGAAAAAGAGAACTATATGCGCGCCAACTTCAGTCCCAATTATTTTTCCCACGCAACCCGCGACTACGGCGGCTCCAAGCACCATTTATGCTATCATACCTTCGATCACGTGGCCTACAGCGACTCCTGCCATGTTGCCTACCATACCTCGTACCACAGAGCCTACAGTGACTCCTACATTATTGCCAACACCGGCAACTACTACCCGAAGTACCATACCTCCTAGCGCTGAGCCTACCATCTCTCCTACTGCAGTGTCTACCATAGCTCCTACAATAATGCCTACAGCGACATCTACCGTATTGCCTAGCATACCTCCTACCGCAGTGCCTACGGTGACTTCTACCCCACCGCCTACTGTGACTCCTACCGCAGTACCTACAGTAACTTCTACCGCCTCGCCTACCATAACTCCTACCGCAGTATTTACAGAAACTCCTTGTAAAGTGCCTACAGCCACTCCTACATCAGTGCCTACAGCGACCCCTACCTCAGCGCCTATCATACCTCCCACTGCAGTGCCTACAGCGCCTCCTACGCTATTGGCAACATCGGCATCTACCGCAGCGCCTAGCATAGCTCCCACTACAGTGCCTACAGCGCCTCCTACGATATTGCCAACATCGGCATCTACCGCAGTGCCTAGCATACCTCCTACCACCCTGCCTACCATACCTCCCACCACCGTGACTCCAGCAACTTCTACTGCCTCGCCTACCATATCTCCTACCGCAGTACCTATACTGGATCCCCAACCAGCATTCCCCGTAATTCCTCAAGCAGAACCCCCCACGCAGCAGGAAGCGCCTATTACAACAGTGCTTACAGCGGCTCCTACGATATTGCCAACATATGCATCTACCGCAGTGCCTAGCATACCTCCTACAACACTGTCTACTGTGATTCCTACCGCGCTGCCTTCCATACCTCCCACCACAGAGCCTACAGCATCAGTGTCTCTAATGACTCCTACCACCCTGCCTACAATATCTCCTACCATCTTGTTTACAGCAACTTCTACTGCCTCGCCTACTACATCTCCTACCGCAATACTTACAGTGACCCCGATTACAGGAGCTATAGGGACTCCTACGACAGTACCTACTACACTGCCTACTGTAAGTCCTACCACGGTGTCTATCGTACCTCCTACTACAGTATCTTCAGCGGCTCCCATCGTATTGCCGACATTAGCTCCCACCACACTACCTATATTGAGTCCCAAAACAGCATCCCCCATAATCCCTCGAGCAGAACCCCCTACGCAGCTGGAAGCGCCTACTACAGCTTCTTCATCGGCACCGACAGCCTTCCCTACCCCTACTCTCAACTCATCGCCTGCTTTCTTGCCTGAGACGGAGCTCTCTATGGGACCTACCCTGATCCCCACTGCAAGGCCTTTTGCAGCTCCAACTGCTGTGTCAACAGACTTCCCAACGGTAATGCCACTTGTGCAAGAGTGCATACAGCAACTTCCACCTATGTGTGTAGCGATGCTACAACAGCAATGTAACCTGTAATATTGACGCATCGCCTATCGAACAGTAATGACAATCTATGCCAGATCTCGGGCGCACGAGCATAGCTTTTCCGCTCATTTGTTATATTGAGCTTTTCGGGAGCTTCTTTGCGGAGATTCGTGGGTAATACTTCAGAGCCTAGGTTTTCATCGCCCGAAAGAAATAATGACGACATGTTATATTTCTCCGGAACGCTTCAAAGTAGGTCTAAAGTGAAAAACAAATGGCATGGCGAATATTTGGCCAAAGTTTCTTCGGCATATTGCGGTGGTGTAGGGACGCACATCAAACTTTGCATTATCGAAGAACGACACAACTTTGCTCGAGAGAAAAAACGATATTTGTCATACAGACTCAATGTAAGAAAGTCTTTTAATTTTGCCGAGAGCTGCTCCCGCTCGGTCTTGACCCACTCACAATATTATGTAATTCATACTGTATGTGCTATCGTCCCTAATGTAATTGACAATACAAACAACATCATATGCCCTCCTAGATCAACCTGTACTCTTCCAAATTGTCAAATTGCTTACCACTATCGTGGTCCGTGTGCCTACTGCTCGTCAATTTGCGGCCAAAGCACAATTACTAGGCCCCCAGTGCATGCACACATTTTGACTTCGATCTTCAATGGCTGGTTGCTGCTACGATGGCTTTGACACGGGGATATCTGTGACTGTGGAGAGCCTCCAAACCGTGCAACGCACCGTGTGGATTACCTCTGTAAAGACAATGCACTTCGCAATGGCCGCATGGAACAAACATCTGTCCAACACGTCAGACAACTCCCACAGATGTCGTAAGATCGACGGCCTCGCATGCCGCTGCATCGTGTCTGATTGCAATATCTCCTGAAATGGCCTGTGGGCAAGCAGGATACAACCTTTTGCATCATCGTAGAGCAGCAATATGGCATCCGGTGCGAGCCAAGGCGCCGTATCTCCTTGCCCAGCTTGTTGGGAACTTAAGCGAGCTGCAGGCGAGACCTGAGAGTCGATTTTCGGGGCCCGATTTCTTTCCCGTAATTCGGCAGTATGCCCTAAGCCGTCATCGTCTTTGTATTTGCTTTTTTCATTTTCCTTCCGTTTTTCCATCGGTCGAGGGGTCATCCGGCATATTGCCTAGATTGGTAAAAAAAAGATCCCTTGTCGTGGCCATTGGGAATGACGTACCCCCCCTCGGCACCATGCTGCATCGTATGGCATTAGCGGCATCTTACTTACTGGGCATGATCACGGAATCATGATGGATGTATGTATGTATGTAGATTGAGAAGGAACTTTTTCATTAAGAGGCCGAATATCTCTGCAGGGGACTGACTCGTAGCGTGGCCCATAGACGTTGGAGCAATTTGCTCCCGGCATAGACCCGCAGGCATCGACATAGGATGTCGCGGTGGCCGTAAACAGATCAAAGGAGGACAGGGACGGTGAAGATACGTCCTCACCTCCATACGCTTTTGGTGAGTTTGGGTTAGTATGTTTGTCTGAATCTCTGTGACTCGTCTGAATCTCTTGGTGTGCGCAGTGAAAGCGTGTTGTGCGTGGACAGGCACGGCAATCTTAGGGTACGTCGCGCCATTTTGCGGTCAAATACAGGAGAATGTACTCACTCCGATACCGGCCACGACTAGAAATGACCCTTCAAAAAGTCAACCATGAACGTTATTCTCCCTCTCCTCCTCTCCTTCCTCTTCTACCTCCGAGGCTACTCTCCTCCCCGCAGGACTCCGTGCAATCGCTTTGCATCCAAGAAGCACGCTCGATTCTCTCGTTCGTGACAAAGGCAGTTTTTTCTTGCAAGCTGTCCATCGCTGAGCGTCTGAACTAGAGGGCATGAATTTGAATTAAGGAGGTCGCTTTTGACCAATAACCCTTCGAGTACTTTACTCTTGGGTTATAAAAATGACCTGGACATTTGGAAATGAGGGAGGGAAACTAGTGAGGAAATCGTCTTGGCAATTTTATGGCCATTCAATGGTCAATTTTGCCCTGAAAATATGAATTTAGGTGCAATGTATCGAACGGAGCGCTTGCTCCCTGTCATGCTGACAACAATATAGTAGCTATAATCATTGGACGGGGAAAAGTCGATGATATCAATACACAAACGGGATGAAAAGATGGAAGATGCTAACAAACTTGATTATGCTTGTGTCATGTGAGCCCGTCACATATGATAAATGTCTTAAGGGTTATTATTCGTAATTTTAATATCAAGCAAACTGAAGACAAAAAGAACACGGAGCGAGCACATATCTAAGCTCACTCCCATATTTAAGTACTTAATTCTCTGTGTTCTGTCAGAATGTTTCTGAAATCGACGAACCACAAGCAATCGCGCACAATTCATTCCTTTGCAAGAAGGTCGTACCTGGAAAAGTGACCATGGCTGGCGAGGAAAGTTTGTGTCTGGTCCGGTTGGCGGTATCAGCAACATCCGTCAATTGACCAATTAAGTATAATATGTGAGAGTATGATGAAGCTTCGGTTTCAAAAAATGATAGATGCGATGATGATTTAGGTCTTAGGCAGCGTATAATTCAGGAGATTCTTACTCTTCTCAAAATGTGGAAACGACTTCCTTCTCGTTGTCCCGTGCAGCATCGGTAAGCGCCAAAAGCAAGAACCAGAGAGCGTAAGAATGAGTTCGGCAGCTGTGTAAAATTGACTCTTTACTTCTCTCTGTACTCTTCACTTTCAGAATGGATGCCTAAACATTTCGCATGAAAACCTGTGTCCCAATCTAAGCTTCCCACTCCATCTCGTTCATGACCAGCCCCTTAGTGTGGTGCTTAATCGCCCGAGTGTTACCGATGAAGCAGGGCAGAGTAAGCTACGCGACACGGTATTGTTTATTACCTTCTGGCGCCTGAGTTCAGCCTTTGGTCTTCTTTTCTCTTGCTTTCAGACACGAGTTATTAAGCAATGGATAGGTTTTCGCTGATAAATCACTTGAACGATCATCAGATGAATATATAGGAGGCCTGACAACATACGGAAGAGCACTCCTAACATGTAGGGCTTATTACGCCCTACCCCGGAAAGCGGCAGGCATTTGTTCATTCGCATCTTGAATCAGTGATGACCCGTAAGCACTCATTTAATGGATTTTTACTTATATAGAAGCGCAGCCTTTCGTTTGTGTGCTTTATGCTATTTCGGTAACTCAGAAATATGTTTGATGCACTGTATGAAATGGTAATCTTGGAGAGGTCATAGCTATGCATGTTTAAAAAACGTACTTCTCGCAGCAGGAATCCTGTTATCATTCCTTTGACCTTCAATTCTATCATAGTTGGGCAGATCTTTCCATTGATTTCTTTTTAAAATCCTTAGAACTTTTGTTTGCATAGAAAAAATCGGATGCCTAAGCTCTATATTTTAAAACCTGTGTCCCAATCTAAGCCTCCCACTCCATCCTGTTCGTTGTCAGCCCCTTAGCGCTTTTCAAATCGACGCCACTTTAAAGCAGACATAAATAAAAAGTTGCAAGCAAAAATGAATACGATCACTGTCCCCATATTCCGCCATCGATGTGCGAAAGAAAAATGGAGACCTCCTTGATAATGGTCGCTGTCTCCAAAGAGCCCCTGAATTGCCTTCCATTTGGTCGTTTTCTCGAACGATCGCGTGTCCGAGTTGAAAATGTCGACTGTCGCTTGTGATTCTTTGCCTCCTGGCTCCTCCCGCCACTGCGTCATCACTATGCCTTCGAAGACTTTGTTCAAGGGACACAAGATCCACAGCGGTAGCCATCCTTGCGGAATGTCGCCGGGCATGAAGGTCATTCCACTCATGATTGAGAAAACAGGTGCGACGGTATTGTAGACCATTTTAGCCGACTGTGTGCTAGGAGATAGAGCCGCAACGGCTTGTCCAAAAGCGGTGGCAAATAGCATGTAAAGATACAGGAAGGCCCAGAACCAGAGGACCCTCCAGGTACTGAGAGCGAAGCCACAAGGAAAGTAGAGGAGGAGCAGAAAAACAAGGGATTGAACGAAGACGTAAGGCATTTCCACCAGTAGCCACGACAAGGCATAGGCGCCAACACTGTAGGATCCCGCAAAACGCTCCCGATAAAATGCAGGACGTTCTTGAAACATGAGTTCAAAAACAGCCGTGCTGTTGATTACAGCTGTGAAGGTCAAACCAATAAATATCAAACCCAGATAGCCCATCAGGTCCGAAATCGTCTCTTGAGGTTGTCCGTGATATATACCACTCAACATGATGGCCATAGCCGCTGTACCACCGATACGGACCCATTGGTATGAAGGAAGGCGCCAGAAGGTTAGCCAAGCCCGACGGCTACAGACATGGAGCTGGGTGAGGAAGGGAATAGGGCGCAGAGGCGGGAAAGAGGAAGACAAGCCACATTCTTCGCAGGAAATGACGTAACACATCAAAACGTTTAAGGCACGATAAACGCTGCAGCACTTTTTGCAGCTGGTCCTGGTGAGGGTTCGAGATGGCAACAAAATCGCTTGACATATTTCCTGTATTTCCTGCGACGTCTTCCTTTTCATGTCGCTGGTGGCGTAGAGTGCTGCATAATCAATCGGGATCCCTTCCGAGTTGCAGGGATTCGATGTTTTCTCTTCCTTTGGGACTGCTAAGCCAAACATCATATCTGCCTGCACGCAAGTCAGTACCCATGATGCGGGGTTTTCTCCTTCCTCTAAAGGTATGATGCCAGGCAGCTTTTCGAAGTAAGCAACCACTCCATTTTCTCCTCTTGTCGGGCCGACGTATACCACATTTCCCCCTTTACCCAGCATGAGTAAAGGATCAAATAACTCAAAAACCTCTTTGCTTGGTTGATGGATGGAGGCGATGACCGTCATACCGCCTTGCCATCCTCCTTCTCGTCCTCCTACTCGACCTCGCGCCAGTTCTCGAAGGATCTGAACGACCACAAGATAGTGATCAGAATCGAGAAAAGTGGTCGGCTCATCGAGGAAGAGGAGAGAAGGAAAGGCAACCACTTCTGTGGCGATAGAAACACGTTTCATCTCCTTCAGGAATGAACGAGGAGAACAAGTGGACGAATGAAGAGGGTGAGAAATCGAGGCGGTGAGAAGAATGGTAAGCGAATAGACAATAATAATGCTTTCTGAAGACTTCAAAAGATAGGACCCAAAAACAGAAGAAGACATGGACGATTATTAATTAGAATAGAAATAAGGTGAGACTACTGGATAAAATGAGACAAACCTCAAAGGAGAGCCCAGCGCTAGGCGGGCCCACGATGCTGTCCTTGACGCGCTCAAGTCGAAGAAGTTTCAATACGGCGTCGACAAAGGTCGAGTAGAGGGCAGGGGAGAGCGTGGGACAGGCACGGGGTAGACGGAGAGCGACGGAGAAGCAGAGGATTTCATGGGGGGTCATGTAAGGGGAGTGAACGTCTGAGGAGTTCTGATCGACGTAGGCCGTGAGGACAGGACGAAGAGCTGAAGGAAGAATGAGGCCATTGTGAAGGATCGAGCCGGAAATTTCCCCGTGGCCCGTCTTTCGTCCAGCCAACACATCCAATAGGGTTGTTTTCCCCGCCCCGGAGGGTCCCATCAACGCCATCATTGTGCCCGGACGTACGCTGCCGCTAACATCCGTCAGAAGTGTGACCCGATCTTTTCTTGTCCAAAGTGACCTTCGACTTTGATCATGTTTCTTTTCAGCTGCCGTAGTCATACCATGTGGTATTTCCTCCTTTTTGTCCTCCATCCGCGAGCGCTTATCCCCATTCCTTTCTAGCTCTGTCTTTCGCCAAATCCAACGAGACCTTGATTCGCCATTATTCTCCTTGTCATTATTCCTTTGACGTCGAGGAATCTTTGGGGCAGCGACTTTGTATGACACATTCTCGAAGGTAAGAGTGACAGGAAAGGGCGGGGTAAGAAGGTCAAACAAGGTCATTCCTTCTTGTATACCTCCTTCTTTTTCCATCTTATGGACAAAAGCGATATCGCCATTAGCGCTAGTTTGATCGGCATTCGAAAGAGAAGAGGCGCGCTTTAGAAAAGCACAGGGATGGGAGAAAGAATGAAGGGCAGCTGTGTCGCCCAGTACCCTCCGTGTTGCCATCGTAGGGAAGTACGAAGCAATCGCAGGAGGCATAGCAAGCGAGTGTTTTGGTGTGTAGGAAGAAGAAGAAGCGGCAGGAGAGGGAGAGGAGAAGAAGAAAGCGGGAAAAGAGTAGAGGGAAGCAGGAAATGATTGCTCGGCTTTCCTCTCTAGCTTGGAAAGACTGCCATGACTGCTGATACTACTGATGGTCGTAGCTACAGTCGTTAAATTGTTGCTGCTGCTATTGTGACTGCTGTTAACATTGTCTGTCGTAGTACGGAAACCCGTGCAGGCGCCCAAGCTAGGAGGTAAAGCCGGAGGAGAGGAGGGAGCAGCAAAGTCCCACCCTTCTTCAACGTGACACAAGTCAATCTCCTCTTGTGGTACAACTCTTCGTCTGTTTTCCTTCCACGCCTCCATTCTTTTTGTGGTAAGTCGTGCCTTCCTTTCCTCCTCGTTTTTCTGTTTCCCCAGCTGTTTCTCCTCCTCTTCTTGGTCCACTTCTGGTAGTATATTAACTTGTTCCTGCCATCGAATGGAGCGCATAGCGATCCACGTCAGAAGTACGCAGACTCCACACAGCATAATGTTTATCACAGCGCCTTTCCATCGCCAAGTAGGAGAAAGGAAAAGCCCTCGCTGCTGCAGAATAGCATGCCCCACCGTTGATGGAGGGAGGGATTTGGGAATAAGGGGCGTGTATCGGGAACGGAAGAGAAGCTCGTTGGTTGCGAGGGCTGTTGTTGGAAGTAAAGGAATACGGGGAATGAAGTCGAATCACAGTTAATGGATTTTGGCATGAGAAAAAGACCGGGAAAAACAAATGGGGAAGAAAGAGGTAAAAAGGGTGAAAGAAAGGAGCTCGGCCAACCTTGGTAGCAGTAGAAGATTGGATCGATCCACATGATCCAAGCAAAGCTATGCGGCATGGCGGTGCGGGGAATGATGAAAACAGAAAAAAGAAGAAAACTAAAGACAAAGATTCCCGCCATCGCCCCGACCACTGTAAGGGAAGGACACCAAAAAGCTGTGCCTCGGAAAAAAGCCATCATGGCCCAACCAATCGCCATCAGCTTGAGAAGGAAAGTTCCAAAATGCTCGCTGCTTTCCCATATATCTTGCCCTCCTCCTTCTCTTCCTCCGGCCCCCTCATAAAAGCCGGTGCAAAAGTAGACGAATGACCCAAAAAGGAGCGAATCTATCACCACGAGAGGAAAGCCGACCAACGTCGAGGCAAGAAGTGCGGGAAAACATGTGAAGAACCCAGCCTCGCGTTGCTTGTAAAAAAGTGGGCGGGCGTTGAAGTAAGAAGGAAGGGCGGCTGTTGATTGAAAGGCAATCGTCAAAATAGTTTGGTAAAGAGCGCCGAAGATTGTGGAGGGGAAAGCATTCATGCCGATTTGAAAGTAGAGAAAACCGGTAATGTCCCCGAGTACGATGGACCGGAGAAGGCGGGTGCAGAGAAGAGCAGTATCGCGACAGGTAAGAGGGGTGTCTCGATGGAGGAGAAGGAGGAAAGAAGAGAAGGAGCCGCAAATGGAAAAGGGGCATCGCTCATGCTTTGTCCAGGAAGACAAGATACGGGAAGAAGGAGTAGGAAGAGGGGAAGAGGACGAGAGGGACGTAGCGAGCGCGCGGCCGTAAGAAGACGTGAGGAAGGCAGATACAAATTCATCGGTGCTGGTGGGAGAAAGAGATGGAAGTGTAGGGACCGTCGTTGAGAGGAGTTGAGAGCTGGGAGACGACGCTCTATGTCTCGATTCGAACCTTTTCTTGTCTTGTGTCGATGGTATCGTCAGGCAGGCAATCATGAAATCCGTTGCCCCTACATCTTCCTGCCTGGAAAAGCACAGGTCGAATTCGAAATAATTTGATACGGCCGTTGCGGCTCCTTGAAATACCAGTCGTCCTTCTCGGAGAACAAGCACTTGGTCAAAAAGAGGGAGCAGCCCGGGTGCGGGTTGAAGAAGAGAGATGACAGACGTGGTACGGAAGTTCTTCGACCAAGCACGAAGGGTTTTCAGAATGTCCAGAATGGAGGCCGTGTCCAAACCGTTAGAGATCTGCGAATCATTGAGACAGAGATTTATATTTAAATGAGAAATAGAAGTGAAAATTGTGCACGGAGTCCTTTTTTGTATATCTGCTTGCAATCTACGTATATGTAAATCTCGCGAAAACACTTTGCACACGCAGCGCCACGATCCCTATCTCTCTTCTCTCCCTTGTTTACCTCATCAAAACATGTAACGGCATAGTCGCCCATAAGCGCCTCTTCCAAGCTCACACGTCGACGTTCCCCGCCACTGATACCTCGACTGGAGACGTCCCCTACTCGTGTATGCTGACAAGAATTCAAGTGTAGGAGAGAAAGGATCAAATCTGTGCCATGGTTTGCGAGAGCTCGACGGAGAGACGGTCGAAGGAGATGGTGATAAGAAAGCAGATCTCTAGAAGAAGAAGGTGAGGCGGAAGACGGCAAGGGGGCCGGAAGGAGCCAGGACAACAGCGAGGAATGAAGGGAGGTAGAAGAGGAGTGGCAGAGCGCCGCAAAATGGGACGACGCCAGGTATGCGGCATTGGGAATAGGAAGAAGGCAAGCGCCTGCGAAGAGGAGGGTTTCTCTTACGGTGAGGAAAGGGGACAGGACATCAGACGCGCTAACGAAACAAGCGAGTGAAGGAAGATGGAAGGGGCGTGAAGAAAGCGGAGATAAGGCAGCGACAGAAGCAGATACGTCGTAAAACTCGGCCGGTGATGCACTGGCTGCGAGGTACGTAAGGATGATGGCCAGAAGACGAGCCCAAAAAAGATGGAATGGTGCGTCCGGCAATCACCGTAAAGAGGAAGAAGGAAAGTGGGAAGTTAAAACACAAAATTTGGAAGGTTTCAGGTGGCAGCACCAAGCTTATTTTCTATTTCATACACCCTCTATCTTCGCAAGATTTCTCTTTATTTGAAAGGAGAGTGACTTTCCCAAAGCTCATTTCACCCCTTTCTCGCTCTCATACCTGTAAGAGCGAAGTTTTGCCTGCCTTGGCTCCTCCCAGAACCAAATGCATCTGGCTTGGCTCTAGTACAGTCGGAAATTCTTGTAAAGCCGTTACTCTTTGCTTTCCACCGCTTTTGCCTCTGGCACCACGCGCCTTCCGGTAGAAGCCGCTATTGTTGTTGCTGATGTTGCGAATAGTCGCGCTTACCTTTCCTTTAGCTGACCGCGTTGTTGTGTCTTCCATTCCATTCTCTTTGCTTATCCAAATAGAGCTTTGTGAGCATCTCTTACTATCCAATCCACCCATTGTCCACCTCACAAGCCCTTTCATCGGGTCCGCCACACTCTCCCAGACAGTGGGAAAAGCCTTGGTACGAGAACTTCTCGTGTACCTCATAGAAATGTGATGTAATTGTATAGTTGTCGGCGTCGTCGAGAGTCCCTCTGGTCCTCCCATACTGGCAAATAAATGGGCGAAATACGTGTTGATTTTAAATGAGGGGGACACGGGGGCAGATTCAGAGATCTCAACGCTGTCCTCGCGGCAAAGGGAAATTAAAGATTACAAGAGGACATGGAAAGGCGTAAGAGGGAATATGGAAGGAGTGGGTTTCGCGGCAGGGAAGAACATGTTCCAAATAAAGCTTACACTTCCAAATCTTTTCACATCATTGCACGCGACGTGGCTTTCCTCCTCTTCCACCTTGGTAGCTCCGTACATTTTGGGGTATAGTCATTTCTTCCTCTGCCGTCACTTCAGGGCCTGTCCACGGGTCAAGGGGTCTGGCTTCATCCTTACCGTGCCCGACTCCGTCTTCCTTAGAGATGATACTTTCATTCTTTGTGTACTGCCATGGTATCGATAGATCTTCACGACGGACGCGCTTCACTTGTAAGGAGTGAGATGTGATGGGAATGGCTTCTCGTCGAATCTACCACCCCTGGCTACGAACGTCCCCGTGTACTTGCTGTAGCATAGTATTTTTTGTGAAGAGGATTTGCAGTAAATGATGACGTTCGTGGGTTTTATACCTAACGCCAATCTAGGTAGGACACCGATCAAATTCGACCTGTCAAATGAGAAGAAAACTTGCCCCTTCCCCTACCTTCTTTATCACGATGCGTACGGCGACACTTAGGAAGCAGCAAAGGAGAGAAACGGAAAAGAAAACTCTTTTCTTTTTGTGTATGTGTTTGGATAATTGTGTGCCTGAGTGCGTGAAAAAGAACTTTCGGTATGGCCAAGTCAGACCTAGCAGTAAATCTATCATAATTGCTTTCACTTCGAGAGTTCAGATTCATGCATCGATATGAAGAGGCTAGGAAGGTAGATGAGACCACGCCGTACGACGTATTATTTACCCAGAAGTGGGGCACATTTCTTATTTAAGTCTTGTTTGAGCATCGAAAGAAGATTGATTGGCCACAAAATATCCAAGAGAATATTCGTCCAACCGCATTGTCGATTCCATCAATTTGCGTAGGCACCCGCGAGCTCTCTCTGTGGCTGCATCATCGACGCTCATATCATGAAGAGACATTAGTACCAAGTTTAATCACTCATCAAATTTTAACAATTAATGAAATGGAAATTATTTTAAGATATTGGAGCACAAAATCACTCAGACAATGCGTGGATATCACTGAAGGAAAATCATTTTAAAAAGAATCAACGTGTCCCCTGTCTGCATTAAAAAAAATGTACAAGCTCTCGTTTTATTAACTGCTGCCTGGGATAAAACATAGCAAGCGGGAAATTACAAAACTCTTTGTGGCTCGATGAAAAAATATGGGAGAATACTTTAAGTGAGAACGACGACATGAAAACAAAAACATCATGAGTCTTTTTAACCGTTCATATCAATATCAAATTACAAACGTACCAGGACTAGTGCGTGCCTAAAGCTACTGAAACGCTGTGATACCCGTAGGTAGGTGATGCGTTGAAGACAAGTCCCGGAAAAGAGCGAATCTTCAAGCACTTCGATCCCCTCTTGGCCGAGAT